>Ga0334883_1000699_pt1 | contig 57801 bp, 49 predicted proteins | sample GraSluR1_MG_6_FD_207230 | JGI IMG/M metagenome (GOLD analysis project Ga0334883, IMG submission 207230) | Sludge microbial communities from methane-producing bioreactor in Wageningen University, Netherlands - Granular Sludge_09_05-R1 | ecosystem: Engineered > Bioreactor > Anaerobic >...
CGAGAAGTCCTGCTGGGCCTTGGCCCGGGCCCAGACCCCCTGGGCGCGGCTGGTGGCTTCGGCAAGTTCGGCCACCAGTTCGCGGGGCAGCCGGGTCTCACGCCGGTACTCGCGGCGACACCGCCGAACCAGGTGGGCGTCCTCGCTCTCGGCGTCCTGGACCTCCTGGCCGGCTGCCTCCAGGAGCTCGCCGGTCTCGTCGGCCACGAAGAGGTCGTGGGCGGCCTCGGACAAGGCGCTGAGCTGCTCGGCGCGCGCTCCGGCGGCCCCGGGGGGCATGCCCGTCTCCTGATCCCACGAGAGAAGCGCCGAGGCCTCCCTCAGGCAGTAGACGGTGCGCAGTCTCTTCTTGAGCTGGTCCAGCTTCGTGGCCATGTTCGGTAGGCTCCCTTGGTCGAGATTCGTCCTTGCGGACGACTGTTCACGTCTGCGGGGAAACCCGCGGCGGTATGCCCACGGGCAACTCCCACTCCCAATCCAGCTCCCAGATCCGGGCCAGCTCGTCCTGGCCCGCCGAGGCCACCAGGCGTCCATCGGGCGAAAAGCGCACCCAACGGACCGGGCCCTGGTGGGCTTCCAGGACCTGCAACAACCGGCCATCGGCGTGCCAGAAGTGGATTCTCCCATCGTCCACCGCGGTGACCAGGAAGTCTCCGTCCGCCAGGAAATGCACCGAGCGGACGGCACCCTCGTGCTCGGGGAGGCGGAGGATCTCCTCCCCGCTGGCCACGTCCCACAGGATCGCCCGACGGTCCTCGCCTCCAGAAAGAAGGGCGGTTCCCTGGGGATTGAAGGCCAGGGCCTGGACCGGCCCGGTGTGCCCGCGCAGCTCCAGGCCCCGCCGACCCGAAGGGATCTCCCAGAGCTGGATGCGCCGGTCCCTGCCGGCCGTGGCGGCCAGCCGGTCGGTCAGGCAGAGGGCTACCGCGTAGACGGCCCCCTCGTGCCCCGGGAGGTCCAACAGCCCCTCTCCGGTCTGGAGGTTCCAGACCCGGGCGCTCCCATCCAGACTGCTGGAGAGGACCATGGGCAGGTGGCGCGAGAGGATCCCGCAGGTGATCTCGGCGGCGTGCCCGCGCAGCGCGCGCACCTCCTCGCCCCGCTCCAGGCTCCAGTAGCGCAGGGTCCGGTCGTAGCTGGCGCTGAGCAGGTGCTCTCCGTCCGGGTCGAAGTCCAGCGAGGTGACCTCGCGCCCGTGCCCCTCCAACCAGCCCAGGTGCTGTCCGGTCAGGGCGCTCCACACCCCGATCCGGCCATCCAATCCACCGGTCGCCAGCAACTGCCCGTCCGGCGACCAGGCCACCTTCAGGACCCAACTGCCGTGCCCCTCCAGCCCGCTGCGCAGCCAGACGTCGCGCAGGCCCACCTGGCGCCCCGGTCGGGCGCACTCCTCGACCAGATCCAGAATCTCGGGGTCGCGCTGGCGACCCGGCAGGCCCTGGGCGCGACGCAGCAGGGCCAGGGCCTCGCTCTTCCGTCCCGCTTCCAGCTCGGCGCGAGCCTTCCCCAGCGTGTCCCGAACCAACCCGTTGGCGGCCTCCTGACGATAGACCCGGTCGGCCCCCGCCAGCAACAAGGGAGGACGCCCAGGGGCCAGGGGCAGGAGCTCCTCCTTCCACTCCCACCAGCGCAGCGAGCGGTCCAGGCTGCCGGACAGCCCGAAGCGGCCGTCCGCACAGGCGTGCACCGCGGTGACCTGGTGGGAGTGGGCGGAGAGGGTGCGGATGCACTCGCCGGTGGCCACATTCCACAGCCGGACCGTCTGGTCCCAGCCTCCAGACAAGGCGAAGCGCCCGTCCGGCGACAACGACACGGCGCGGATCTCGTTGGTGTGCCCCTCCAGGGTCCGCAGGCACTCGCCGGTCTCCAGATCCCACAAGCGCAGGACCCGGGCCGCTCCCCCCGTCAGCAGGTAGCGCGAATCGGAGCTCAGCGCCAGGCCATACAGCTCTTCTTCCAGATCCTCCCACTCGACCAGCAGCCCCCCCGTCACGAGCTCCCAGACCCGGACCGAACGATCCACTCCGGCCGAGACGCCAATCTCGCCGTCAAAAGAGACGGCCACCGCGCTGACCCGACTGTGATGGCCTGAGAGGACGTGGCGCAGGTCGCCGGAGCGGGGTTCCCAGACCCGGACCGTGCGGTCGTCGCCTCCGGTCAGCAGGACCCCCCCGGCCGGCGAAAGGGCCACGGCCGTGACGGGGCCCTCGTGGCCCTTCAGGACGTGCAGGGTGGGGCCGGAGGGCAGGGCCCACAGCCGCACCGTGCCATCGTCGGAGGCTGAGGCCAGGGTGCCTCCGTCGGCCGACACCGAAACCGAACGCACCGGACCGGCGTGGCCGCGCAGCCGCGAGCGCACCTCGCCTTGAAGAGGATCCCACACCAGGATGCTGTCCTCATGCCCGGCCGAGACGATGTAGCGCCCGTCATAGGACATCGTCAGGGCGTTGATGGCCTCGTTGTGCCCCGAGAGCATCCGCACCAGGCGCACCGTCCACAGCGAGGCCAGTTCGCGCAGCTCGGGAGCCGTCGCCAGACCCGACCACAGGTCGGGCAGGTCGGCCTCCAAGCCGCGCCTCCGGCGGCACTCCGCCAGGGCCTCGCGGGCCCGAAAGAAGCCGGCCGACCGCGAGACCGCGGCCTCCAGGTGAGCCTGGGCCGCCTCCAGGTCGGTCGGGGCGGCGTCGAAGCCGGGGATCCGCAGACCCATGGAAGCGTGGTAGGCTCCCAGCGCATAACGCACCCAGGCCGAATCCGGGTCCCGCTCCAGAGCGGCCTCCAGGTGGGTGCGGGCCTCGCCGGCGCGTCCCAGGGCCGCCAGGATCACGGCCAGCGCCACCCGGACCACGGGGTGACCGCCCAGAGCCAGGGCCTTCTCCAGGTGCGGCAGGGCCGACTCCTTCTCGCCGGTGCGGCTCAGGCAGATGGCCAGGTTGTGGTGGAACTCCCAGCGGGCGGGTTCTCCGGCCACCGCCCGCTCGAAGGCGGTCAAGGCCTGGCGCGCGCTGCCATCCTGCAAGAGCAGGATCCCCCGCAGGTTCTGCAGCCAGCCCGAGCGCTCTTCGGCCTCCAGTCGGGCCAGAAGTTCATCGGCCTCCTTCTCTTCGCCGCCCGCCAGCAGCAGCCAGGCTTCGGCCCGCCGCGCCGCAGGCAGCGCCAGGGCGGACTGGCGGATGGTCTCCAGCGCCTCGGGAACCCCGGACTCTCCGTGGATCCAGCCCAGCACCGCCCGGTTGACGCGGGCTTCCGGCAGGTCTGGAGAAGCCTGCAAGGCGTCCTCCAGGCGTTCCCGTGCCTCGGTGTCACGTCCCCGATCCAGGGCCAGGAGGGCCGCGTTGTTGCGGTTCTCGGCGGCGAACTGCCCGGCGGTGAAGACGGGTTGGGGAGATCTGCGCCCGGCCAGGGAACTGAAGACCTCCTCCAGCGCCTGGGCGACGGCAGCCACCGACTCGGGACGCTCGGCGGGCTTGCGGCGCAGGCAGCGGTCCAGGATCTCCGCCAGCGGCTCGGGGATGTCGGGACGGAACTGGCGGGCATCCGGCGGGTCTTCGCAGAGGACCCGAGCCTTCAACGAGGCCAAGGGGGATTTCGAATGGCGCCTGTAGGGCAGGAAGGGTGGCCGCCCGGTGACCAGTTGGAAGAGGATGACGCCCAGCGAATAGATGTTGGCCAGTCGGTTGGGTGGGGCCTTCCGGGCCCAGTTCTCGGGCGCCAAGGCCAGAGGGCTTCCCGGGATGGGCGCGGCCAGATCCACCCGGACCTCTTCCGGGAAGGAGCGGTCCTTCAGGAGGCGGGGGTCCAGGTCCTGGAGGTCACCCCAGGGTCGAGACGGGAAGAACTGATCCACGCGCAGGATGCCGGCGCGGTCGATGCGACAGACCTCGGCGCACAGGTCCAGGTGGGCCAGGTTGAACTGGTGGACGAAGTCCAACCCGCGGCACAACTGGATCCCCAGATCCAGCATCCGGGTCAGATCCTCGAGGCCCCCGGGTGGGATCACCTCGCGCAGCGTTGCCCCACGCGGAACCTCGGTCAGGATCCGGGGCACCTCCTCGAAGGTCCAGACCCCCAAGGTGGCGACCAGGTTCGGATGGACCCCGACCACGGCATGCTGACGCGCCCTCTCGACCAGGGCCGCCCGGGCCCGGGCCTCGGTCGTGTAGACGGGCAGCGGCGAACGGGCCCGCAGCTCCACCCCCCAGGCCAGGTGGCGCAGAAGGTAGCTGGGCCCGATCCGGCCGGGCTCGCGGGCCAAGACCTGCCAGGTCCCGTCCAGGGCCTGCCCGGGCTCCCAGAGAGGGCCCGCCACCCTGGGATCCTCCATGCAGGCCAGATCGGCCTCGGAAAGACGCCACAGGCACTCGGCGTCCTCGAGCTCGCGATCGTCGGACTTGGAAAAGACGGACAGGATCCGGTCCAGCATCAGACCGGTTCTTGCACCGGCAGAAGAGGAATCCTGCCCGGCCCGGCGCCCTCAGGGGGCGGAGGATGGCGGCTCGGAATCGGGTTCCTGCTCGCCGGCCGGGGCACTCTTCGGGTCGGGGCGCCGAAACTCGACACCGCAAGCCTGGGACATTCAGGTGCCCACTCCCATGGCGGGCAGGGCCCAGCGGACCAGGACGAACCACAGCACGAAGAACCCTGCCAGAATCAGGATCGACTCCATGCGAGCCTCCCTTCCCGTCCAGAAAGCCTCCCCGGGGGGGACGCCCGCCAAGGGACGCCCCCCCCGGGAAGTGCGGAGCCTCAGGCCTTGGCGACCAGGTGGCGGACGTAGTTCTCGACCCACATCATGTGCGGACCGGCGTGCTGGATGACCTGCAGGAGGCTGGTCATGGAGTCGACCTCCTCCACCTGCTCGGTGACGAACCAGCGCAGGAAGGTGTCCGTGGCGTGGTCCTTGTTCTCGATGGCCAGATCGACCAGATTGTTGATCGACTCGGTCACCTTCATCTCGTGGTGCAAAGCCAGCTCGACGGCTTCCTGGGCGCTGGCAAACCCGTTCTTGGGGGCAGGCAGGCCCGGGATCACCGGGGTGGCCCCAGCCTCGATCATATAGTGCACGAACTTCATGGCGTGCTCGCGCTCTTCCTCGGCCTGGCGGTAGAAGAAGGACGCCAACGCGGACAGACCCTCGGTGTCAAAGTAGACCGCGATCGCGATGTACTGGGTCTCGGCGAAGAGCTCCATGGCGATCTGCCTGTTGAGTGGTTCAAGCATCTTTTCCTTGATCAGCATCGGCGGATGGACTCCTTTTCGGTTCACCCCGCCTGGGAGCCCGGCCGGGCCCCTGGGACAGCGGGGGCAGCATGTCATTTCCTCCCCCTCCTACCCAGGTTCGGGGCGCCCCAACCCCCCTTGCCGTCTCCCCGCAGAGCGTTCCAGGGCCTTCTGGATGCCGCTGCGCAGGGACTGCAGGGTGTAGGGTTTCTGGACGAAGCCCGCCAGCCCTCGACCGACCAGGCCCGAGATGGCCTCCTGCTCGTTGTAGCCGCTGCACATCAGGACCATCAGGTCCGGGTGCATCCGACGGATCTCGCGGAAGGCCTCCTCGCCCGACATCCGCGGCATGGTCATGTCCAGCACCACCACGTCGAAGGCAGAGTCCGTCGCGAGGGTCTCCAGGGCCTGCACCCCATCGCCGGCGGTCTGCACCTCCAGACCCATCCTCTCCAGCAGGCGCCTTCCCACCCCCAGCACCGAGGGGTCGTCATCCACCAGCAGCACCCGGGCCTGGGTCTCCCACTCCGAGGGGGTGGCGACCGTGGCCGCCCGGGTCGACTTCAAGTCCGGACAGGCCGGGAAGAGCAGCTTGAAGCTGGTGCCTTCCTCGGGTTCACTGTAGACCTTGATGGCGCCGCGGTGCCCGCGGACGATCCCCTGGACAGCCGCCAGGCCCAGCCCCCGACCAGCGAACTTGGTCGTGAAGAAGGGGTCGAAGATGCGCGATCGGGTCTCGACGTCCATCCCGCACCCGTTGTCCCCGATCTCCAGGAACACATAGCACCCTGCCGGCAGATCCTCGGCCCCGAAGAGGTTCTGCAGGTCCGCCTCCTCGCACTCCACGACCCCGGTGCGCAACAGGATCGAGCCCTGCCGGTCGCCGATGGCCTCCGAGGCATTGGTCAGCAGGTTCATGATGATCTGGCGCAGTTGCGAGGCATCGCCCTCGATGCACGGAAGGGTGGGGGCCAGGTCGAAGCGCAGGCTGGCCTTCTTGGAGATGAAGACGTTGAGAAGCTGGGACATCTCCTGGACCAGGTGCGACAGATCCAAGGGCTCGACGATGAAGCGGCCCTTCCCGGAATAGGCCAGAAGCTGGCGACAGAGCTCCGAGGCCCGCCGCGCGGCGGTCTGGACTCCTTCCACGCTCTGCCGGGCGGGGGAAGACTCGGACAGATCCATCAAAGCCAGGTCGGCGTTGCCCATGATGGCCACCAGCAGGTTGTTGAAGTCGTGGGCAATGCCTCCGGCCAGGATCCCCAGGCTCTCCAGCTTCTGGGTATGCTGCAGTTGGGCCTGGAAGCGCTGGCGCTCTTCCTCTGCCCTCCGCCTCTGGGTGATGTCCTGGAAGAGGGTGACGAAGACCCCCGGCGAGGGGCTGTAGGTCAGCACGTTGAACCAGCGGTCCAGGCTTCGTGAATACTCCTCGAACTGCAACTGCCTGCCGCCCAGGGCCACCTCACCGTAGGTGTGGATCCAATGGGGCTCGCTCTGGGGCAGGACCTCCAGCAGGGTCCGCCCCTGAATCTCGTCATGGCGCAGCCCGGTCATGGCCTCGAAGGCCGGATTGACCGACAAGAAGCGGTAGTCCACCGGTCGCCCCTGCCCATCGGTCAGGATCTCGTGGACGGCCATGGCGGTGGGCATCCGCTCGAAGAGCAGGGCAAACTGGCGATTCTGTTCGTCCAGGGCCTCCTGCGCATGACGGCGCTCGGTGATGTCGGTGCAGATGGCCACCAGGCCGGTGAAGCGGCGGCTGAGGTCCTGGCTGCGCTGCAGGCGGACCTGGTAGACCATGCGGCCCTGGGGGGTCGACACGGCCTGTTCGAAGGTGTGCTCGTCCCGCCCCAGGCGTTCCAGGTCGGCGATACCCTCGGCCAGCCAGTCTGGAGGTTGCAGGCGGGGGGGATCCTCGGCGAAATGGTAGGCCTCCGGCAAGGCCCCTGGCCACAGCAGCATGCTGGCCGCCGCCTGGTTGCAGATCTCCACCATCCCGTCGGCCTCGATCACCAGGACCGGGTTGGCCAGGTTCTGGAAGATCGTCAGGAAACGGTTCTTCTCGTTGGTCATCCGGCGGTTGTTGAGCTGAAGCTCCGCCAGGAGATCGCTGGCCGGATGCCGAGACCACTCGGTCACGTAGGCCAGTTGGAAGAGGTCAAAGAAGCGCATGACCAGCAACCGGGCGTAGGATCGCTCGGTTTCGGGGGCGTCTGCGAGGTCTACCAGGTCGAGGTAGGCCTGCCGATAGTAGACCAGCAACCCTCCGAACATCCCCAGGGGAACCCCCCGCGCCCGATGGCGCCGGGCCTCCTGGACCCCGAAGGCGGCCTCGGGAGCGGATTGGAAGTCGTCGTCCGGACCGAACTCCACGGGCCCTTCACGACGCTCGAGGGCGACCTGCAGAGAAGAGGAGATCCCCGAGATCGAGAGGCGCCAGGCCTCTTCCAGGGTGGAGGTGTAGCGCGTGAAGTCCCGCTCTCGGGCAAGGCCCAGGACCCGTCCGATCAGCCAGTCCTGGCTGGCAGCCACCTTCTCGGAAAGAGTCCGATGGATCCGGCGTCTCTCGTCAGCGGACAAGACCATGCGCGTGGTCGCCTCCGTGGTCGTCGGGTTCCGCGATGTCCGGCTCTTCCCCAGGTGCCATTCTAGGGGTTCCTTCCAGCACAGACAACCCAAATCCCCCGCGGAACGCTCCTGAAGCCCTGTCGGCCTGGAAGTTCTGGGAACTCGCGAAGGACCCTTCCCCTGGACCAGAGGAGGTGCTATATTCTGGTTGCTCATCGAGAGGCAGGCGGGCGACCGCCTGCAGTGGGTCGAGGGACCGAGCCCTGGGACACCCCGGCAACCGGCGCGGAAAGACGCGCACGGTGCCACATCTCGGCAGGCATCGAGTGCCTGGAAGATGAGGGAAGAGCGTCGCGCGCTTCGGTGAACCGGGCGAGCGCGAGGTGAAGCCCCCAGTCTGCACCAGGCGGGGGTTTTTTTGTGCCCCCCGTGAAGCGGCTCCCCTGGGAGCCCAGAAGGAGGAGACATGTCCAAGCGCGAGTATCTATTTACTTCCGAGTCCGTCACCGAAGGCCATCCCGACAAGATCTGCGACCAGATCTCGGATGCCGTGCTGGATGCCATCATGGCCCGCGAAATCGAGATGGGTCCGGATGCCCACGGCAGCGTCGAGGACGCCCGCGTGGCCTGTGAAACCTTCATCACGACCGGCATGGTGGTGGTGGGCGGCGAGGTCCGCACCCGCGCCTACGTGGATGTCCAGAAGATCGTCCGCGAGGTGATCACCGAGATCGGCTACGACCGCGCCAAGTACGGCTTCGACGCCCACACCTGCGGCGTGATGAGCAGCATCCACGAACAGAGCACCGACATCGCCATGGGCGTGGACGAGAGCTTCGAAGTCCAGCGTGGCCAGGGCAAGGACCCTCTGGACCTGGTGGGCGCCGGCGACCAGGGCATGATGTTCGGCTACGCCTGCAAGGACACCAGCCAGTTGATGCCCATGCCGATCTACCTGGCCCATCGCCTGGCCGAGCGCCTGACGGCCGTGCGCCGGTCCGAGGTGCTGGGTTACCTGCGTCCCGACGGCAAGACCCAGGTCTCGGTCCGTTACGTGGATGACAAGCCCGTCTCGGTCGAGAAGATCCTGATCTCCACCCAGCACGCCGAGGGCGTCGACATCGAGGTGCAGCTCCGCCCCGACCTGATCGAGCACGTCATCAAGCCCGTCTTCGAGCAGGAAGGCCTGAGCTACGCCAAGGCCGAGATCTACATCAACCCCACCGGCCGCTTCGTCATCGGGGGCCCCATGGGCGACACCGGCCTGACGGGCCGCAAGATCATCGTCGACACCTACGGCGGGATGGGCCGGCACGGCGGCGGCGCCTTCTCGGGCAAGGACTGCACCAAGGTGGACCGCTCGGCCGCCTACGCCGCCCGCTGGGTGGCCAAGAACGTGGTGGCCGCGGGCCTGGCCGAGCGCTGTGAGCTGCAACTGGCCTACGCCATCGGCGTGGCCCGACCCCTGTCGGTGCTGGTCGATACCTTCGGAACCGAGAAGGTTCCCGTGGCCGACATCGAGCGGGCCATCACCGAAGTCTTCGACCTGCGCCCCGGCGCCATCATCCGGGATCTGGACCTGCGCCGGCCGATCTACCGCAAGACGGCTGCCTACGGGCACTTCGGGCGGACCGATCGCGACTTCACCTGGGAGCGCACCGACCGCGCCCAGGCCCTGGCGGCGGCGGCCGGCCTGGACAAGGTGCTGGCCAAAGCCTGATCGCCCTCCCTGAATGGCCTCCGAGGCCCCCAAGACCTGCCCTCCCGGGAGGTCCTGGGGGCCTCGCTCGGATCCGCCCGGCCCGTCGCCGTGGCCCCTGGGCTTCCCATGCCGGGATTTTCCGGGCCGACAGGAAGGAATCCCCGCCCACCACCCGAACCCGCCGGCGTCCCCGGGGCCCCGGCCCAGGAGCGCAGAGGGCCGACCCAGGGGGAATGAGGCGCCCGGGTGTGCCAGGGAGAGCCTGAATCCGCCGCCTGGCGTGAGGACCGAGGAGGTCGAGGCGGGTCTGGATGCAAGCAAGGCGCGCTTTGAGGAGCGGAGCGTAGTTGGAAACTACGTGAGCACCGCAGAGGTGCGCCTGACGACGCAGACGGGCCCGGATCGGCTTCCGAATGCCACGGTGGGTGGCGGATTCAGGGAGAGGAACAAGACGTGTCAAATCTCCAGGAAGGCTCGCCAGAAAGCCATGCTTGAGCTCGCTTCCGCCCTCGACGCCATGATGTCCCCCGAGACCGCCGTGCTGGTGGCCCTGATCTCGGTCGTGGTGGTCTCGCTGTTCTTCGACTTCACCAACGGCTGGAACGACTCCGCCAACGCCATCGCCACGGTGGTCTCCACCCGGGTCCTGAAACCCGCGCACGCCGTGGTGATGAACGCGGGGATGAACTTCGTGGGCGCCCTGGTCAGCACCACGGTGGCCCAGACCATCGCCAGCAAGTGGGTGGACGAGGGCGCGATCACCCAGTGGAGCGTGGTCGCGGCCATGCTTGCGGCCGCCGCCTGGGTCACCGCCTGCACCCGGGCGGGGCTTCCCTGCAGCGGTTCGCACTCGCTGATGGGCGGCATCATCGGGGCCGCGCTGGGCACCTCCTTTGCCCGCGGCGGAGGGGCCGAGGTCGTGAAATGGGACGGGATCACCCCCGCCGTCATCGCATTGTTCCTCTCGCCCCTGCTGGGCCTCCTCGTCAGCTACGTCGTCCTGGTGGGGTGCATCTGGTTCGCCAGCGGCGACCGCATCTCGGCCCGCGCCGGGAAGAAGCTCTTCGGCTCGTTGCAGATCCTCTCGGCCTCGTTCATGGCCTTCCAACACGGCAAGAACGACGCCCAGAAGGTCATGGGCGTGATCACCCTCTCGTTGCTGACCATCAGCGCGCACACCGCCATCCACCTGCCGGACTGGGTCCTGCCCCAGACCGACGCCAAAGGGATGCCCACGATCCCCTTGTGGGTCATCCTGAGCTGCGCCACGGCCATGGCCATCGGCACGGCGGCGGGAGGCTGGAAGGTCATCCGCACCCTGGGCATGAAGCTGGCCCACATCCGCCCCATGGAGGGCTTCTCGGCCGAGATGGGCGCCGCCCTGACGCTGGAGGTGGCCTCCGAGATGGGCATCCCGGTCAGCACCACCCACACCATCACCGGCAGCATCCTGGGTGTCGGCAGCGTGCGCAACCCAAAGGCCGTCAAATGGGGACTGGGCGGCAAGATCATGGTGGCCTGGCTTCTGACCTTCCCGGCCACCATCGCGGTGGGCTGGGCCATGGGCTGGTTGCTGAACCGCTGACTCTCCGGTCCGATTGGCATCCCCCCGGGCTGTGAAGCCCCCGTGCGCTGCCCGGGGGCTTTCCTTCCGGCAGGGGAACCGCCTCGGATGGAACAAGGGTCCTTTCCGGGTTGCCGACAGGCGACCCGATCCGTGAGGGAGCCCTGACCATCACCGAGTCCATCCGACCAAGGATCCGCCAACTGGTGAACCACCGCCTCTTCGGCGGGCTGGTCTTCGCCCTGATCCTGGTCTCGGTCACCCTTCTGGCCTGGGAGCTTTCCCTCCCGGAGGCGTCTCCCACCCACCGTCTGCTGAGCGACGTGCAGGCGGGCATCACGCTCTTCTTCCTGGTCGAGTTGACCCTGCGCTGGATCGCTGCACCGGGTTCCGGGGCCTTCTTCCGCGAATACTGGATCGACATCCTGGCCGTACTTCCCCTGCTGCGGGTCTTCCGCCTGGGCCGGGCCTTCCGCCTGATGAGGCTGTTGCGCCTGCTGCGCCTGCCCAACCTGATGGACCAGCACCTGCGGGTGCTGGGTTTCCTCTTCCAGCGCCGGAGCGCGGAGTATCTGCTGTACTTCTTCCTGGTCGGCTTCGCGGTGGTGGCGGGGACCCTGGCCCTGGCCACCTTCGAATACCGCTCGGGGGAGGGAACCTCCCTGGAGAGGCCCTTCTGGTCGGCCCTCTTCTCACTGTTTGCAGGAGAATACATCACCGAGCTGCCCAGGACCCTCGGGGGGAAGGTCGCAGCCCTGATGATCATGTTCTCGGGCCTGGGCTTCTTCGCCGTCATCACCGGCACCATCTCCGCCATCATGATCGAGAAGCTGAAGGAGGGCACCGTCTTGAAGGGCAAGAGACTGTCCGACCTGGAGGACCATGTGGTGGTCTGCGGCTGGAACTCCGGCGTCGAGACCATGCTCAAGGAATTCCAGAACACCCGCGACTTCCGCGAGAAGGACGTCGTGGTGATCTGCAACCGCGAGGAGCTTCCCGGCCGGGAGACCCTGCGACGCTCGGACCTGGTCCACCACCTGCGGGACGACTTCACCCGCTCGGAGGTCCTCAAGAAGGCCAACGTCGAGAAGGCCCGGGCGGCCGTGATCGTCTCGGATCTGGGCGACGGGCGCACCCGCCAGGACGCCGACGCCCGCACCGTCCTGGCGGCCCTGACCATCGAGAAGATCAACCCCCGTGTCCGCACCTGCGCCGAGCTGTCCAACGCCATGAACGAGGACCATCTGCGCATGGGAAAGGTCGACCAGGTGATCCTCACCCGCGACCTGGCCGGACACATGCTGGCCCAGGCAGCCATGCACACCGGGGCGGTCTCGGTGATCAAGGACCTGCTGCACTCCTCGGTCGGCTCGCGCCTGGAGAGCCTGCCGGTGGAGGGCGACCTGGTCGGCCTGCGCTTCGAGGAGGCCCTGGGACGGGTCCTGGATGAGCGCGGCCTGTTGCCGGTCGCCGTCGAACGCCCACCGGAGCCGGTCGGGCAGCCGCAGCCAGGCACGAATCCGGAGATGCGGCTCAATCCCCGCGGTCTGGAGCTGCGCGCGGGCGACACCCTGGTCTGCGTCTCGGGGGAGAAGGACGGACCGGCATGAAGTCGGCCAGGGTGGTTGTACCCCAAAAACACAAAGGGTGATATATTAGTGCCAGACCCTTTCCCCCGCACCAGGCCCGTGGTCCAACCATGCCGGTCGGGGAAGGACCAGACATGAGGAGACCGTGAATGCCTGAAATCGAGTTCCAGGTGGGAAAGACCTACAGCAATCGCATCGGGGAATACAAGGTCCTGGAGATCGACCGTTCGGCCGGTCGGATGGAGGTCTGCTTCCTTGAAGGCGGGGAACACAAGAGCCTGGACATGACCATCCAGTCGCGCATCTGCCAGAACATGGTCCTGGACGCCCGACGGGCCGAGAACGCCCGCCTGGAAGAGGAAGCCAGCCAGGCCAAGGCCACCAAGGCGACCACCAAGGCCAAGGCGGCCTCCAAGAAGACCACCGCCAAGAAGCCCGCTGCCAAGAAGACGACGACCAGGAAGACCTCCGCCAAGAAGACCGCCGAGCCTGCCGTCTGAACCTTCCGACCGACCTCACGCCTTGAGCCGTCGCCGCCCCCTGGCGCTGTGCGGCGGCGACGGCGCAGCGCTTGCGGCCGGAGACCTGAACCCACCACCGACGGCGGCGCTCGGTTCTCGCGCCCGGCGGGAAAAGGTGACTGGCGGCGGGGACGGTCTAGTCCGGGTCCCCCAGCAGGGTGAAGGCGGCCCAGTAGAAGGGATGCGCGCGCTTGGGACGGGCCAGCAGGGCCAGTCTCGCCTGGCGCAAGGCCTCGGCCCGGGCGCCCCCCCCGGCCAGCCGCACGTAGAACTCGTCGAAGAGTTCGGCCGTCGCGGCGTCGTCCACCGACCACAGCGAGGCCACCACCGTCGAGGCCCCCGCGGTGGCCAGGCCCTGGGCCAGGCTGGCCAGGTCCCGGCCGGGAACCTCGCCGGCCAGGCCCGTCTGACAGGCGCTCAGCACAGCCAGGGAACCGGGCGCCAGACGAAGGCCATACAGATCGGCCAGCCGCAGGGTGCCGTCGGCCAGGTGCAGGCCGCTGGCGTTGGGGTCCTGGGCGTCCACCGTGCCGTGGGTGCCCAGGTGCAGGACATCGGCGCCGTTGGCCGCCTCCATCACGCCACGCAGCCCCGCCTGGCTCCCCGTCAGCAGCCGGGCGTGGGGCCAGGCCCGCTGAAGCGCCTTCAGCTCCGCCAGGGTCCCGGGCAGATCGACCCCCTCGGGAGCCCCCACCCCGACCACGTGCAGGTCCTCAGGCCGCCCTCGGGCAAGGAGCAGGTTCAAGACGTTGGCCGAGGCCAGGGTACTGGTCTGCCAGTCCTGCACCAGGAACCCTCCCTGAGGCTGAGGCCGAGGCAGGGCGTCGAAGGGCAGATACCACAAGACTCCTCCCGGCACCAGCCGCAAGGCCCGCCGACCCTCCGCCAGATCCCGGACCGGTTCGATCAGGAAGCCGTACAGCAACCGGCCGGCCTCCAGGTCCAGGGCACGGGAAGGATCTTGCAGGCTCTCCCGATAGCGACCGACCAGCTCTTCCAGGCGCCGTCGGTCCACCCCCACGCGCCTCACGGCGTAGCGCTCGCGGGTCAGGGCCATCACGTACAGGGCGTCTGATCCCGGGTAGTACTGCAACAGCAGGCATTCGGGTTCCAGACGCGCCTGCAAGGCCTCCAGGTCGCCGGGACGGACCGAGAGCAGGCGGTCGAAGTCGGTGTCCCGGGTCTTCAACGAGTTCAGCGAGGCGAAGAACTCCTGACGCGTCGAGGCCAGCTCCTGGGCCACCTCGGCCCGGCGCCGCGCCGAGGAGGTCTGGCTCAACTCGGCCTGCAGAGCCTGAAGGCGAGAACGCAGCGCGTCCATCCCGGGCCCCAGGACCTCGACGTCCAGGGCCGCGGCCACCTCGGCCGAGCCCGATCGGGCCAGCAGGGTCAACGCCCCCTCCTGGTCGCCCCGAGCCAGGCGCAAGGCCACGGCGCGCTCGAAAAGCCTTCGGCCGGCCTCGTCCAGGGGTGGGTGCTCGGCGATCTGCACCGTCCAGTCCAGCAGGCTCTCGACGGCGTCCTCATACAAGGTCAGGGCCTCCTCGACCCGGCCCGCGGCCTCCAGGCGCTCCCCCTGCTCCAGGGCGCACTGGCGCTTCTCCAACAAGGCACCGGAGTCTGTCAGGAGTTTCAAGGCCCGGCGGCCCTCGGCCAGGGCCTCCTCCGCCTCCAGGGCGCGGGCCCGGAACATCCGGTAGATGCCCTCGACCCGAGGCGTGCCCTCCGACAGCCGAGCCGCCTCCTCCAGTTGTGTGGCCGCCTCGCGGCGACGCCCCAGGACGAGTTGGGCCTTGGCCCGGGCGCTCAGCGCGGCGGCCCGGGAATTCCGCTCGATTCCGGCTTCCTCCACGGCCAGGTCGGCCTGGACCAGGGCTTCCTGGGGACGCCCCATCCGCAACAACAAGCTGGCGATCATGCGATCCAGCGTGCTGCGCTCCTTGGCCAGGGGAGTCTCGGCCAGATCCTGCCGGGTCGCCAGCAGCACCGCCAGGGCCTGCTCGTGGTCGCCCTCCCAGGCCAGGAGCCGGGCCAGGGTGAAGGCTCCCAGGACCTGGATGGACTGGAACCCTCCGGCCCTGGCCGACTCCAGGGCCTGGCCGTAGAGGTCCTGCGCCTCGGGCCGCCGGCCCAGGCTGTCCAGCAACAACCCCTCCACCAGCAGGGCCACCGCGCGCACGGCGGGTGAGCCCCGTTGGGATTCGTACTCAGCCCAGCCCCGAGCGTTCGCCAGCAGGTTCTGGATGGTCTCGGGATGGCGAGCCACCTGGCGCAGCAGGACCGCCCCGGGGCTCTCCAGCGAACCAGGAAGGAGCGGGTCCTCGAAGATCTGGGGGCCGCTCCACAGGGCCGAAGAGACCAGGGGAAGCAGGGTGATCGAGGTCACCGCCTGACGCTGCAGCGGGCTGGAAAGCTTGGGGATGTCGCGATTCAGGCCCTCCATGGCCTCCCGCGCCAGGGGCAGCCGCGAAGCGGCCAGACCCAGCGAGAGCAGGGCCTGCCAGTTGCGGATTCGCTCTTCAGGCCAGTCCTTCAGTTGCGGATCGGCCTGGGCGCGGCGCAAGGCAGCCTCCACCTCGGCAAAGCGAGCCTGGGACTGCAGGTTCGCCGCCAGACTGCGCTGCAACCGGGAGACCCCCAGGCCCATGGGATCGTCGGGAGGAGACGCGGGAAGCGCGGCCACCAGTTCCAAGGCCTGGCGGGTCAGGCTGCAGGCTCGCTCCAGCCGTCCGGCGCGAATCTCGGCCCGGGAGGCGGCCTCCAGGACCCAGGCTTCCAGGCGGGGCAACCCCGACGCGCGGGCCAGGTTCAGGGCCTCCTCGAATCCGGCCGGGTCCGGTCTTCCCTGCCCCGCATGCATCTCGCTGCGCAGCACCAGAAGCCAGATCCGGTCCTCCGGCTCGGTGAGGATCTCCAGGGCCTGCCGGAAGGTGGCCTCCAGCACGGGACCCTGGGCCAGCTCCCGATGCATGTTCAACGAGTTCAGGCGCTGGCGCATCAGAGTGCAGATCAGGGCGGGGTTGCGGCACTGCATGACATGCTGCGTGGCCACGGCGTAAGCCCGCTCGGCCAATTCCCACTCCCCGGCCTCGACTGCCAGGTTGGCCTGCAGCTTCAGGAGGCGGGCCTCGAGGTCCGGCTGTCCCAGGACCCGCTGCAGGGTTGCCAGCAGGCCGGCAGAGTGCATCGCCTCCTGGTAGCGCCCCCGGCCCGCGTCCAGGATCAGACGGATCTCCTCGACGGCCAGCGAAGCCAGGGTGCAGTCCACCCGGCGCAAGGCCTCCTCCAGGCGTTCCCGGGCCTGATCGGGCTGGTCGGTTTCCAGCTCGCGAGCCCACATGGCCAGGGCCCGGGCCGCTGCGTCCCCGGCCTCCGGGCCGGCTCCCGGGCGGTCGGCCTGGCGCACCACCTCGGCGAAATTCTTCCGGGCCAGTTCGCCCCGATCCCGAGCAAACCACATCCGGCCGCGCAGCAGATAGAAGCGGGCCGAGACGTCCGCGGGCAGGGCCTGGCGGGCCTGACGCTCCAGCGTCTCCAGCCGGTCCCAGGCCTGCTGGATGCGGCCGCGATCGTACAGGGCCCCGATCGCGGTGACCTCGGCGTCGAAGCGGACCTCCGAAGGTCCTGACACCAACGCCGCCAGGCGCAAGGCCTGGTCATGGTGCAGCCGGGCGGCCTCGAAGCGGGCCCGCGCAGCCAGCACCCGGGGCTCGTGGCCCGAGCGGGCCAGGACCTCGCAGGCCGCCGTCAGTCGTCCCTCCCGGGCCAGGCGCACCCCCTCCTCCAGGCCGACGGGAGCTGCCCACGCCGGCGCCCCCAGAAGCCAGAAGAGCAGGAGGTGGGCTACTTGTGTCCGGAACCGCGACAATAGTCGCACTCGCCGCTGCCGTTGCAGACGATGCAGGGCAGGCCCGCGGTGTTCACCCCCGACCCGGTGGGATAACAGGAGTGGCACTCGCCGTCGCCCTCGCAGATGCGGCAGGTCTCGTCCGCGCGGCGGGGAGGGGCCTTGCGCTGACGCAGGATCTGCACGGTGCGCCCGGCCGGGTCGGTCTTCAGGGTGACTTCCCAGATGCTCTCCCCCGCTTCCACAGGGAAGCTGACCGGAACGAAGGCACGGCCCTCAACCTCGACCACCTGGGCCTTGGAGGGATGCCCGTTGAAGAGGACCTTCCAGGCGGCCTCCGCGGCCTGAAGGGCCCGGGGAACCAGAGGCATGGTCAGAAGCAGGCCGGCCAGGACCAGCAGCGTCCATCGGCTTCGGAAGACTCGCAGGAGCATGACAATTGACATCTCTCTCGTGGGATTCCACCCAGAACCGTGTGCCGGCCGCCACCCCGCTCAGTCTACTGCGCGGAGTGGGGGGTGAGATGTTGCCGGAAGGTTGCCGCTTGCGGAGGCGGTGGCAAGATCCAGGCGACGGAGGGAGGCGTGGACGGCGGGTTCACGCTCAAGGCGCGTCGAAGAGTGTGCGGCGAGCAACGCGCGGGCTGGTGGGCACAGTCCGCCATCGACCAGGCCGGGAGGCGAGGTGTTCCCCGGGTCGAAAGACCACGTCGTCAGGGGGGCAATGATGGAAGAAGAGCCTGAAGACAACGCTTCACAAGCAGGCGAGACCGACCTGGTCCCCGCCACCGCGGAGGCCATCCTGGCCTTGCAGGACCAGCCAGGGGTGCGCCCCGAGGCGATCCGGAGGGCCCTGGAGCTGGCCCTGTCGCCTCCGCCGCGCGAGGCCTGGGCGCGCTTCCTGGACCGCACGCTGCTCTTCCTGGGGGGGCTGCTGGCCACCTCCGGGGTCCTCTTCTTCGTGGCCTCCAACTGGCAGGCCCTGGGTCGCCTGGGCCGCCTGGGGCTGATCGAGGCGGCGGTGCTCCTGGCCGCCCTGGGATCCTGGCGCCTGGGCCCCGAGCGCCTGGCAGGACAGGTCCTCCTGACCGTGGCGGCGGCCCTGACAGGCCCGCTGCTGGGGGTCTACGGCCAGATCTACCAGACCGGGGCCGATGCCTGGAACCTCTTCCTGGCGTGGGGCCTGTTGATCCTCCCCTGGGTCCTGGTCGGGCGCAATCCCGTCCTCTGGCTCCTGCTGTTGGGCCTGGGCAACCTGACGGCCTGGCTGGCCTGGGACCAGTTGGCAGGGACCGATCCCTGGGACTCGGCGTCCTTCTATCTGTGGATGTGCTCCGCCAACAGCCTGGTCTGGCTGGCCGGAGAAACCATGCGGCGCCGCAATCCCGGCGCCCTGGCCAGATCCTGGGTCATCCGGGTCCTGGCCGCCCTGTGCCTCTTCTACGCCGCCGTCCCCAGTTGGATGGCTCTTCTGGAGTCCCGCTTCGAAGGGCCCTGGCTGGGGCCGGTCTTCCTGGCCGCCCTGCTGGTGGCCATCTTCCGACTGCTCCGACCTCGGGATCCGGACCTCTTCCTGCCGGCGGCGGGCCTGGCGGCGGCCATCTCGGTGGTGACGGTGGCGGCCTCGCGGATCCTTCTGGAGGAGTCGGAGGCCGAGGAGGCCGGCATACTGCTGATGGGCGTCCTGGTCCTGGCCCAGGTGGCGGGGGCCGCGGCCTGGCTGCGCCGGGCGGGGAGGTCGTCTTGAGGCCGCCGCTGGTGCGGGTCCTGCGCCGACTGGGGCGCGAGGGCCTGGTCGATCTGGAGGCGGTGTCCGGATTGCTGGCCGTCGGGGACCAGGGAGAGCGGCACTCGGCCCCCTGGTTCGTCCGACTGCTGGTCGGCTTCGGGGCCTGGGTGGCCTCGGGGTTCCTGGTGGCCTTCCTCTTCATGGTCGATCTGGTCCCCGAAGACCTGGGCGCGGCCCTTTTCGGAGCCTTCGTCCTGGCCGGGGCCGGCGCCTTGCGGCGCAGCCCCGCGGCGGAGGGCTCGGACTTCCTGCAGCAGTCGGCCCTGGCCGGCTGGCTGGTGGGCCAATTGATGGTGGTCTTCGGCATGGCCGAGGGGACCGACAGCCCTCCCGTCACGGCCGGGGTCGTCCTGTTGGTCCAGGTCGCCAGCATGGCCTTCTTCGCGGACGCGGTGGCCCGCTTCCTGGCCTCGGGCTTCGCGGTGGCCTCCGTGCTGGCCCTGATGCTGCATTGGAAGGTCCCCCAGGGCGACGAGGTGGCCTTCCTCCTGAGCGCCCTGGGAGCCGGCCTGATCTGGTGGCACCGGCCGGCCCTGCTGGCGGGCCGCTTCCCCCAGGCCGTCAACCCGGTGGGCTACGGCCTGGTCTTCTCGGCCCTCGCCCTGCTGGCTCTGGCCCTGGCCGACCCCTTGGAGCAGCACCCGTCCGGCATCCTGGCCAGCACCGCCCTCTCCGCCGGCGTCCTGCTGATGGCCTGGTGCCTGTTGGGCGAGCGGCGGCGCTCGGGGCCGGGCCTGGCGGTCCTGGGCCTGGTGCTCCTGCTGGGCCTGGCCACCTCCTCGGCTCCGGGCGTGATGGCCGCGGTGGGAACCCTGGTGCTGGGCTTCCGAGCCGGAGAACGGGGGTTGCTGGCCCTGGCCTGGAGCTTCCTGCTCTTCTTCCTGGCCGCCTTCTACTACAACCTGGAGGTGCCCCTGCTCGAGAAGAGCGGCCTCCTCCTGGCCAGCGGGGCCCTTCTTCTGGGGCTGCGCGCCCTGCTGCGGAGGTGCGGATGAGCCGTCGTCAAGGCCTTCTGGCAGGCCTGGTGCTGGTCCTGGCCGTGGTGAACGGCCTGGTCCTCCACAAGGAGCTGCTCTTGCGGGAGGGGACGCGCCTCTTCCTGGAGCTGGCTCCGGTCGACCCCCGATCGCTGATCCAGGGGGACTACATGCGCCTGGACTACGCCCTGACCCGGGACCTGCAACCGCCGAATCCCGACTGGCCCCGGGACGGACGCCTGGTGGTCCGGACCGACGAGCGTGGGGTGGCCGCTTTCGTCCGCCGTGACCAGGGCCAGCCGCTGGAAGGGAACGAGCGCTTCCTGAGGTATCGAATCCGGGGCGGACACATGCAGTTGGGAGCCGAGTCCTTCTTCTTCCAGGAAGGCCAGGCTGACCTGTATCAGCGGGCCCGATTCGCCGAGTTCCGCGTCAACCCGGCCGGAGACCTCGTCCTGGTCGGGCTGCGGGATGAGGTCCTGGCTCCCCTGGGGAACCAGACCGCGCCCGAAGCCGGGCCCAGATCGGGGGGAGAACGGAGCCAACGATGACGGGGATGGCCCTGAAGGGGCGTCAGTTCGAATGCACCTCGTGCGGACACCCCATCCAGACCTTCTCGCTGGGGCCCGGGGAGGTCTTGAACTGCCCCGAATGCGAGGATCGCCAGGTGGTCCCCGAGACGGCCTCGGAAGTCCACAAGCCCGGGGGCCCGCAGGAGCTCCCCCGCCTGACCGCGCGCGCCGCCCAGGCGCCCTCCCGACGCTATCCGATCCTGGTCTTCTTCTCCACGATGCTGCGCCTCCTCAGCGTGACCGTCCTGGTGGTCGGACTGATCGTCGGCATCCTGAGCCTGGCCCAGGGCGGGTTTCGAGCCGCGGGCATCGGGGGTGCGGCGATCCTCTCTGCGGTCGTGGTCTGCGTGATGATGCTGGGAACCGCCGAAGGCCTCCTGTGGATGGTGGACGTGGAGGAGCACCTCCGCGCGCTGCGCGAGAAGGACTCCTGAGCCCACCCGGCTCTGGCCTGAATCCGCCGCCTACCGTGGCATTCGGCCGCGGATTCAGGGCCCCCTCCAGGGCTTGACTCTAAATGTCCAAGACATATAATGCGACGGACACCTAGAAGAGGAAGGCACCTGGAGGTCCCATGAACCAAGACTGCGGACACGGCGAGCGGCGCCATCGCGGCGAGGGATGCTGTCGCCGGGAGATCGGGGGTGGAGGGCGTGGCGCCCTGGTGGAGGCGGCGGCCCTGGCCGCCCTCCTGGGAAGCAAGGCTCACGGCTATGACGTGCGCCGGCGGATCGCCGAGATGACGGCCGGCAACCTGGAGGTCGACCCGGGCGGGCTGTATCGGGTGCTGCGTCGCCTGGAGGACGAGGGCTTCGTGGCCTCGACCTGGCTGGCGGGCGACTCGGGCCCCCAGCGCCGGGACTACGAAATCACCCCGGAGGGCCGCGAACTGGCCGCCGACTGGAAGGATCGCCTTCGCGAGCGCCAGCAGGTCTTCGGCCTTCTGGCCCAGGCCCTGGAGCAGGCCCTGGGCGCAGAGCCCGCACCCGCCGCGGAACCCGGTTCGGCACCCGCCGCGCGACCGAATCCGGCCCCTGCCGAGAAGGCCGCGGCCGTCGCCGCATCGGGACCGTCCCCATCCGTCCGGGTGGCCATCTCGGCCCTGGGTCCCACCCTGGACGACCGCCTGGACGAGCGCTTCGGCCGGGCCAGCTACCTGCTGATCGTCGACCCGGAGGGTCGGCACGTCGAGGTGCTGGACAACCGCACCAACCAACAGGCCATGCAGGGGGCCGGACTGGGTGCCGCCGAGAAGGTGCTCGAAAACGGGGCCAGGTTCGTCCTGACCGGACACCTGGGTCCCAAGGCGTTCCGGGCCCTGCATGAAGCCGGAATCGAAGGATTCGACGGGACCGGCATGACCGCCCGCGAAGCCCTGGATGCCTGGAGAGCCGGTCGCCTGTCCCGCCTGGGCCAGGGCGATGGTCACCAGGGGCTCGGCTGAGACAATCCCCAACCATTCAACCCGATCGAGGAGAGAGACCATGTCGGAAAAGATGATCCTGGGAGTCCCATCTCAAGGCCAGGGAGGGCTGGAGAGCCAGCGCTCGGGCCACTTCGGTCACTGTGACTGCTTCACCCTGGTCGAGATCGACGGGCAGGAGGTGGTCGGGGTCCGCATCCTCGAGAACCCGCCTCACCAGGAGGGCGGATGCCTGCGCCCGGTCAACCTGCTGGCCTCCAACGGGGTCAACGCCCTGCTGGCCGCCGGCATGGGAGCCCGCCCCCTGCAGGGCTTCCAGGACGTCGGCATCAAGGTCTATTTCGAGAACCAGACCTTGCTGGTGAAGGATGCCGTGAACCTGGTCCTGGCGGGGAAGGTCCCCACGATGGACCTCCAGCACGCCTGTGGCGGCGGCGGCCACCACCACTAGGAGCAAGCATGGCAGAGTTCACCCTGGCCATCGCCTCGGGCAAGGGAGGCACCGGCAAGACGCTGATCTCGACCAATCTGGGCGTCCTGTCGGCGGAGGAGGACGGGCTGACGGTCCTGGTGGACTGTGACGCCGAAGCCCCCAACGACCACCTCTTCTTCCCCCAAGGGCCACGCAAGGCCCATCCCGTCCAGGTCCCGATCGCCCAGGTCGAAGCCGCCCGCTGCACCGCCTGCGGGCTGTGCCGGGACGCCTGCGCCTTCGGGGCCATCCGCATGCTGGGCAAGGCCCGGGTCTTCGAGGAGCTCTGCCATCCCTGCGGGGTGTGCGTCGCGGTCTGCCCGACCGGAGCCATCCGCGAAATCCCGCAGCGGGTCGGAGAGATCGAGATCCTCCGACCCGCCGGGCGGGAGCACTTGATCCTGGTCACCAGTCGGCTGGACATCGGGCAGGTCAAGACCCCCAACGTGATCCAGGCCGCGCGCAGCACCGCCGGGCAGTTTCCCGCCCGGATGGTCCTGTTGGACTCTCCTCCGGGGGTGGCCTGCGCCGCCGTGGCCTCGTTGCGAGGGGCCGACGCCCTCCTGCTGGTGACCGAACCCACCGCCTTCGGGCTGCACGACCTGGAGCTGAGCCTGCAACTGGGCCGAAACCTGGATGTGCCGATGGCCGTCCTGGTCAATCGGGACGTGCCGGGCGACACCTCGGTCGAGACCCTGTGCCGGAGGTGGGAGGTCCCGATCGTGGCCCGGATCCCTTTCAGCCGGAAGGTGGCTGAGACCTACGCCCGGGGAGGGCTGATGGTGGAAGAATCCCCCGAGTTCCGTGAACTGCTCAGGCCCATCCCCAGCCTCATGCGAGGGCTGCGAGCCGGAAAGGTCGTCCAGGCATGAAGAGCGTGGCCATCGCCTCGGGCAAGGGAGGCACCGGCAAGACGACCCTGACGGCCGTCCTGGCCTGGATGGCCTCGCGCGAGCTGGAGGTCACGCTGGCCGATGCCGACGTCGAGGCCTCCAACCTGCCCCTGGCCCTTCAGGTCCACTCCCCGACCTGCACGGCCTTCCAGGGCGGAGGCAAGGCTCGAATCTCGGAGGCCGACTGCTCGAGCTGTGGCCTGTGCCAGGAGGTCTGCCGCTTCGAGGCAGTCCTGACCCCCCGGCCCGGAGTCTTTCGCGTGGATTCCCTCTCGTGCGAGGGCTGCGGCCACTGCGTCCGGATCTGCCCCGCGGGGGCCATCGAGATGCTCCCGACCTGCATCGGTGAGGCCTGTCAGGGCCAATGCCGGACCGGCCCCATCGCCTTCGGCCAGTTGGGCCCGGGGCAGGACCTCTCGGGGCGCCTGGTCACCGAGGTGCGCCGGCTGGGGCTGGAGGCCGCCCAGGAGAAGGGGTCCGACCTGCTGCTGATCGACGGGCCGCCAGGAACGGGTTGCCCTTTGATCGCCGCGCTGGCCAGTACCGACCTGGTCCTGGCCGTCACCGAGCCCACCCTCTCGGGGGTCCACGACCTGGACCGGCTGGCCCAGGTGGCGACGCGCTTCAGGATCCCGGTCCGCGTGGTCCTGAACAAGGCGGACCTGGCCCCGGAGGGCGCCCGGCGCCTGCGCGAGACCTGCCAGGTCCAGGGCCTGCCGGTCTGGGCCGAAATCCCCTACGACCCGGTCTTTGCCGGAACCCTGCAGGCCATGTCCACCGATCCGCAACTGCAGCCCCGAACCGACTCGGCGGCCTGGATCGCTGCGGGCGAGGTCTGGAAGGCCCTGGCCCGGGAGCTGGACCTGCCCTCACCCCTGGCAGCCCGGTAGCCAGCCTTCGCGCTGGAGGAAACGGGGGCGCGGGCCTGGGCGCAGGATCCTCAGCTCTTCGCCTGCCCCTCCCCTTCCCCGCCGCCCTCCGTCGACCCCAGCCACTCCTGCCAGGGAAGCCGGGCCACGGCGGCTCCGGCCATGGCCGCCAGGACCAGCAGGAAGACCTCACCCACGCCCCGGGTCGAGGAAGGCTTCGAAGCCTCCGGCGGCGCCAGGACCGGCGAAGGCGCAGAAGCCAGCGAACGGACCCCGACCTGCATGGGCAAGGCCGTCGGATGGGTCAGGTGCCAGGCCACGACCTGGAAGAGCAGGGCCATCTGGCGTCTGTCCAGATGATGGCGTCGGCGACGTCCGGCACGCCGCGCCGTCAGGGCGCGGGCCGCCAGGTACAGGACCAGGCCGCCCCCCAACAGGGCCGGCGCGGCCGAGCGGGCCTGCTGACCCGCCTGGCGCAGGTGCCCCCCCACCTCCTCGGCCCGCCCCTTCAGAGAGCGGGCGACGAAGTCCCCCTGGTCCTTGATGGCCTCCAGGTGAGCCTGGATCCTGCGCTCCTTCTCGGCCAGTTGGGCCAGCAGCTCGTCCTTGTCAAGACTTCGCATCGGACTCCTCCTCTGCGGGCGGAGGGACGTAGGCCCGACCTTGCGGCGCATCGGGCGACAGGCGCGCCTCGTCGACCAGGGCCGGCCGGCGCAGGTCCTTCAGGGTGGGGTGCAGCAGGTAGAAGGCCGCCCCCACCGCCAGGAAGACCAGGCCCACCAGCAGGAATCCCCACCCCGGGTGACCCAGCCAGGTCCCCAGCCCCAGGGCCAGGGCCACCAGCACGAAGAAGAGGCCGACTCCGGCCAGACCGATGGCCAGGGCGACGTCCACCGCCAGGTTCAGCTTCTCGTTGAGCAGCTCCTGAAGCTTCATCCGCTCGGCCTGGAACTTCAGGTCCACCCAGTCCAGCAGGTCCTGCCCCAGCTCCCGACCGTGAGCAAGCGCCCGCCCCAGGGCCGCCGCCTCTGGGACCGACTCGCGCCCCCCCGAAACTTCGGGTTCGCTCCTCGGCATGCCCCCTCACCTCGCCTTCACGGCACCCGCCGACCTGACGCGCGCCCTGTGTTCCGTGCCCACGGCCCGAGCCGACCGGGCACGGTGGAGACCTTCGCCAAGCCCCCGGCGGACTCCGCCCTGCTGGTTCAAACCCCGGCAAACCACCCCGGCGAGAGAAGCCGGAGTGGATCCCGGATCGGGACAAATTGTCCCATTGACACAATCTATGTGTATGAGCTACACTTATTTCGGCAGGCCCCCCTGAAGCACCCCGAGACAGGGCACCGGTCCATGCCAAGGTACAAACCGACAGACGACTTGATGGAGGTCGACATGAACCAGCCTGAGATCCAGCTCCTTCCCCTGCGCGGGGCCATCCCTCTGGGCGAAACCAGTCACCTGGACCTGGTCGTCCGCATCGTGCCGCCTTCCCCCGACGGCCGCTCGCCCAGGGGGCGGCCCCCACTGAACCTGGCCCTGGTCCTGGACCGCTCCGGATCGATGGCCGGGGGTTCCCTCGAGCTGGCCCGAGAGGCTGCCTGCAACCTGGTGGCGCGACTCCAGCCACAGGACCACGTCAGCGTGGTGGCCTTCGACGACGTGGTCGAATGCCTGGTCCCCAGCTCGCCCGTCCGAGACATCCCGACCATCCAGAGGGCCCTGCGCAGCCTCGAGCCCCGCGGTTCCACCGCCCTGCACTCGGGGTGGGCCGAGGGGGCGCTCCAGGTTGCCCGGAGCTTCGACAGCCAGGCCACCAACCGGATCCTGCTTCTGACCGACGGGATGGCCAACGTCGGAGAATCCGACCCCAGGGTGCTGGCCCAGGAAGCCGGCAAGCTGGCTGCCAAGGGCATCAGCACCAGCACCATGGGCGTCGGCGGCCACTATCACGAGGAGCTGCTCAACGCCATGTCCCGAAAGGGAGATGGCAACTTCTTCCACATCGAGGGGCCGGCCCAGTTCGAGACCTTCTTCGAACTGGAGATGGAAGGGCTGAGCCTGATCCAAGGACGCCGGGTCAGCCTGGGAATCCGGCCCGCCCAGGGGGTTGAGGTCCAGGTCTGCAACCACCTGGACAAGACCGGTTTCGGGAACCACATGATGCCCAACATGCTCGCAGGAGTCCCCACCGAAGTGGTCATCCGGGCCCGCATCCAGGCCCCGGCCTCCGAGCAGGAGTGGCGGATCCTGAAGGTCCGGCTGGCCTGGGACACCTTGGAGGGAGAACGCCGGGAAATCCGGCGAGGCCTGGCCCTGCCCGCGGTCAGCCGAGGGCGGCTGAGCGAGTTCCCCAACGACCCGCAGGTCTTCCAGTCCGCCACCTTGATGGAGATCGCCCGACTGAAACGCCAGGCCGCCGAGAACCTGCGGCGGGGCGACAGCCCCAAGGCCCAGGACGACGTCCGACGCGCCCGGGAACTGGCCGACCAGATGCCCGATTCCCAGACCCGGGACGCCGAAATCCAGGATCTCGAACACATCGAACGGCACTTCGCCCGGGGAGACCGCGACTCGGCGCAGAAGGCCGCCTACTTCCAGCAGGACCTGCGCTCACGAGGCCGCAGCGACCGCTTCTCGGGACGCGACAGCCGGGACCGCCGAACGCCCTGAGCCGCACGAGGCCCAGGCCTGCCGGGCAAGAAGGCGCCCAACCCTCTCAGGGGCGGGCGCTCGCACCTTGGCCGAATCTGCCTACATCTGCCGGGTGAAGCGCTCGCCCAGGGTGGCTCCCCACAAGGCCAGTCCGAAGGCCAGGGCGCCGCCGAAGGCCAGCTTCAGGGGTCCCATGGCCAGCAGGCGGTTGGGGGTGAAGAGCCCCACCGACAGGGTGGCCACCACGACGATGGCGGCTCCCAGCGCGGGCTCGAGCAGGCGGACCCGGGGAGAGACGACCCCGATCAAGAGACCGCTGAGGAAGTAGCTCAGCAGATTGATCCCACCCTCCACGAAGAAGCGCATGTTCTCGGTCAGATAGGGTCCGGTGAAGAGCCACTTCCCGGCCGCCCATCCGAACCCCAACTGGAAGGTGGCGAAGACCGCGATGCTGGCCAGGGTCCAACCCCACGAGAAAGGCTGGAGCTTCGCCTCGGCGTCCACCGGACGGGCCAGTGGGGCTTCCCGACGCGACAGCGGTGAGCGCTCGCGGAACAAGGAGCTCCCGCCCGAATCCTCCCCCAGCCCCAACTCCGCCAGGGCCTGACGCTCCGCCGAGTCCGGTCCGCTCATCCGGCACCTCCGATCCCGGTCAGGATAGCAGAAGGCGTGGCCGCGAGGAAGAGAGGAACCCGCGTTCAGAATCCCACGCGCGGCTCCGCCACCAGGTTCCCGTCCACCTTCCAGCGATGCTCGGGAAGGAAGGCCCCATAACAAGCGGGATCCAGATTCGGGATGGGGCTGGTCATCTGGAAGGGCAACCCGCAGCGGGCCAGGGTCATCGTCTGGTTGGCGTCGGTCACCTCCAAGAGGAGCCGGTAGGCCCCGGGGACCAGGCGCAGGTCCGGGATCTCCAGCTCCACACGGTGCCGGCCCGAGATCTCGGGGACCAGGACCTGCTGGATCCGCGTATTGGAGGCTCCGCAGGCGGTGCCGTCGCTGCGGACCAGGCCGAAGCCCAGGATGGGGTGCATGGAGTCCTTCAGCTCAACGTCCACGGCCACCGAGAGGGTGCCCCCGACGGGCAGGGCCTGGGGGCTGCGAAATTCGGCGTCTCGGAAGCGGGCCATCTCGCCGTCCTCGAGCTGGACGTCCTGACCCACCTCCAAGCCCTGGACCTGCCGCTCGTACTCCTTGACCACATCCTCGGCGGGGCCCACCGAGCGGACTCGACCGTGATCCAGCCACATGGCCCTCGAGCAGGTGCCCAGCACCGTGAAGAAGCTGTGCGAGACCAGCACCACGGCCGTCCCCTCGCGACGCAACCTCCCGATGGTCTCGATGCAGCGGTGCTGGAAGGCCTGGTCCCCCACGGCCAGGACCTCGTCCACCAGCAGGACCTCGGGCTGGGCGTGCACCGCCACCGAGAACCCCAGGCGCATGTACATGCCCGATGAATAGCGTTTGACCGGCACGTCCATGAAACGTTCGAGTTCGGCAAAGGCGACGATGGAGTCCAGGCGCTGCTGCACCTCTCGCCGGGTCATGCCCAGGATGACGCCGTTCAGGAAGGCGTTCTCGCGCCCCGTCAACTCGGGATGGAAGCCAGCCCCCACCTCGATCAGGCAGGCCAGGCGCCCCTGAAGGTCGATCCGCCCGCGAGTGACCGGCATGATGCCGGCCAGCAGCTTGAGCATGGTCGACTTGCCCGCCCCGTTGTGGCCGATGATGCCAAAAGCCTCTCCGGGCTGGACGGAGAACGAGATGTCCTGCAGGGCCCACAGGTCGTCGGCTCCCCCGTCACGTCCGGGGAAGAACAGGGAACGCAGGAGGCCTCGGGTCCCGCTGAGGTGGTATCGCTTCGAGACCCCCTCCACCGAGACGCTGCCCGAGCCTCCCTTCAAATCTGGAAAATCGCTCATGGGTGCACGTGAGGTTCCCACCCCCCGGCCCCATTCCTGCCCGGCCAGCCAGCGGGGGGAGGAGCGCCCGGGCCGGCAGGGAAACCCGGGGCATCTCGATTCCGGGAGGAGACCCCGTGCGCAGGAACCTGACCTTCCTGGCCCTGGGCGCCTGGCTGGCGTTCGCGGCCGCCCCCGCCCTGGCCCAGGGCCCGGCGGAGTTCAGCGGGATGGCCCGTTTCGGCCCGCATCGCCTGCTGGTGATCAGCGACGCCAAGGCCGACTCGCCGGAAGCCCGGCTCGGCATCCTGAGCCTGGCCGGGAAGTCTCCCCGGATGCTGCCGGTCGAGGTGGAGGACTGGGGGGACGGCCGGGCCAGCGACCTGGAAGCCTGCTGCCCCGTGCCGGGAACCGACGACGAGTTCCTCCTGGCCGAGAGCGGTTGGTGGAAGGGCCGGGGGGGTCGCCTCTTCCGGGTGAAACTGGCCCACCACCCGGATCGCGGCTGGACGGGCCGGCTCCTGTCGGTCTGCCAGCCCCTTCCGGTTCCCGCCGAAGGGTCGACCCCCAGCCCCCTCCAGGTCGAGGGGATCGGCGCGGTCGTCGATCCCCAGGGGCGCCTCTTCGTGGTCCTCGGCCTGCGCGGAGGCCCGGAAGGCCCGGGAAGCCTGATCTGGGGGACCTGGGACCAGGAGGCCTTCGTCCAGGCCGGGCAGTGCGACGTCTCGACCCATGCCGAGGTCGCCACCAGTCGAAGCTGCGCCGACCTGCAACTGGTCCCGGAAGGCGATGCCTTCCGGGTGCTGACGGTAGCCTCGACGGATCCCTCCGACCAAGGCCCCTTCCGCTCGGCGATCGTGGAGGTGGGACGCTTCCTCCCCAGGGCCGAAGGCTTCGCCTTCCAGAAGTCTCCGAACCGTGTGTTGTGGAGGTTGGAGGGCCTGAAGGTCGAGGCCCTGGCCCCCACCCCCGAGGCCCTGGAGGGCTCGCAGTTCTGCATCGGGACCGATGACGAATCCTACGGGGGGATCTTCCGGCCGCTGCCGGCGCTTCCCTGATCCCACCCTGATTGGACCCCGGAGAAAGAATGGCCACCCTGCCCACCGACTTCAAGCTGGACCCCCAGGCCCGCGAGCTGACCCTGACCTGGACCGACGGAGAAGTGACCCGGCACGACTACACCGAGCTGCGCCGGCTCTGCCCCTGCGCCAACTGCGCGATCGAGCGCGACAAGGTCCGCCAGTCGATGGGGCTGCGGATCCTCTCGGGGACGAAGCCCCACCCCGCGGCACCACTGCTGCTGAAGGTGGAACCAGTCGGGCGCTACGCCCTGCGCTTCGACTGGGAGGACGGCCACTCGGCCGGGATCTATCCCTTCGCCTTCCTCCGCGAACACGCCAAGAAATAGACAAAGCCCTCGCGGGCGGGCCGGGTTCGGCTTTCCGAGAAGGGCTCGTCTACAGAAGGAAGCTGGTGGTGGAGTTTGGCCGCAAGAGTTCGGCCAGGCTGGGTGGTTCTTCGCACTGAAGCACCCGGGTGAAGCCGCCATCCATCAGCAGCTTCGCGTCAGAGGGGGCGGAATTCAGGCCGGAGTTGAAGCGCGACTCCTGCAAGCTCGAGCTTCTCCACCCCTGGCTGACCCTCAGACTGTCCTGCAACATCCCTTGTTCCTCCTTCCTGCGCCGATCGGGCCACGCCCGGACGCCTCTCCTGGACCAGTTCTACCAGTGGCCCATGAAAACATGCTCAAAAACCTCTGGCCAGATCGGGTCAGCGCCGAGAACTTCTTCTGAGCCGTGACCGCGGCAGCACGAATCAGAAAGGCCGGCGTGATGGCCGGCCTTTCTGTGTGTCCGTGGAGGTGTGTCGGGCGGGCCGCTGCGGTCTAGAAGTCCAGCTTCATCTCCAGCAGCAGTTGGCTGCCGGCGTAGTCGCCGTTGGCGAAGGCCCGCTGGTTGAAGTCGAAGAGCCGGTAGTCCACCGAGAAGCTCAAGTCCTGACTCATCCGATAGTCCAGGCCGATCCCGGGGATGCTCTGGCTGAAGTCGGTGTCCTGGATGCCCATGTGACCGCGATAGTCCATGAGCCACCAACCGCCCCGGACGTCCAGGTCTTCAGTCAGCGGGTAGGCCAGATCCAGGCGATAGACGTCCTCCTTCAGGCGGACGTCATCCACCGCCGGAGCCCCACGACGGATGTCATAGCTGAAGTAGGACAGATCGGCCTTCAACCCCCCGTCGAAGCGGTGGCTGAAACCAAGCCCGTAGCTGTCGACCGAGCCCTTCTCGGCCCCTCCGGCCTGCAGCATCGAGAAGAGCGGCTCGATGTTGCCCACGGTCTGGACCTGGGCCGGGGTGGTGGGCTTGACCTGGTTGAGGTGGCTGTACAGGGCGTAGACCGAGGTGTCGTCCTCGTTGAAGGTGTAGCGGCCGCGGAAGCGCAGACCCTCGCGGTTGTTCGGGAACTCCAGGTAGTCATGCATCTGGTAGTAGGCCGAGTAGTAGGTCCCGTAGGGAAGGAAGACCGGGATGCCGGGAGCCACCGGATAGGCCACGATGAAGGGGTCATAGGTGGGATCCACGCGCAGGTATTCCAGGTCCAGGAAGAGCTTCTCGATGGGCTCGGCCCCGATGCCGAAGCGGTAGAGGTCGCCGCCTACCGAGGTGTTGAAGGCCATCCCGGAGGTGTCGGGGTTGTAGCTGGAGGTCGCGAACTCGCCTGACAGGCGGATCTGGTACTCCTTCTCGACCAGATACGAGGCATCCATGCCGAAGGTGAACTCCGACTGAGGGCCCACGAAGAACTGGGGCACGGCGGCGGCCGCTCCCAGCGGCTGACCCAGCCAGGCTCCAGGAGCCACGGGCGGCAGCCCCGGTCCGGTGAAGGAGACCGTCGGGAGCGGGATCAGGGGACCGCCGGCTCCGACCAGGGTGCCGTCGCTGATCCGCTCGTTGCGATGCTGCACGCCGTGCAGGGCGATCACGCCACGGTCTTCGGAGAATTCGTAGCGCAGGGTGCCCCCCATGCTGTTGGTCCGGTACAGCGACGCGTCGGGGTTGATCGAATAGAAGGCCTCATACTTGAAGCCCGAGTCGGTGCCGGCCAGGCTGCCCGTGATGTTGGCTCCGTAGAACGGCAGCCAGCGCGGGTCGTTGATGTTGGGGTTGCGCGCCCCGTTGAAGACGTAGTTGGCGTGGTAGCGCGTGAAGTAGGAGCCGACGACCAGGCGGGTCTGGGACGGCTTGTGCATCATCCAGAAGTTGTCCAGCACCATCCGGGTGAAGGGCTGGTTGTTGTCGGGCTGGGCGCCCGGAACCAGGCCGTTGCGGCCGGTCCAGACGTTGGCCAGCCAGGGCGCCGAGACGCCCCAGTACTGGTCGACCCCGACCTCACCCTGGCTGATGTAGGAGACGAACTCGGCTCCGGCCATCCAGTCGTCGGTGACGTCCACGTTCAGGCCCAGCAGGCCCAGCGCGGTGTAGCCGGTTCCATCCAGGAGCAGGCGGCCGGTCGACCAGTCGATCCCCGGGTTGAAGTTGCTCCCGATGTTCGGGGAGGGTCCATGAAGCTGGTTGCTGGCGCCGATGGTGTGCAGCCGACCGTAGAAGCGGATCCGCTCCAGCTCCGAGACCCTCTGGTCCAGGCGGCCCGAAGCCTCCTCCAGGTTGGTGACCCGCACTCCCAGGGCGGCCAGCTCCTCGCGGAAGGCCTCGGCCAGACGGCGGACCTCGTCCAGGTCGGCCTTGCTGGCGAAGGTGGCATGGTCCTGCTCCATCCGAGCCAGCAGTCGGGCCACCACCATGGCCACCTCATACCGCGTGGCGGCGCGGTCGCCTCGGAAGGTCCCATCCGGGTAGCCCTCCACCAGGCCCTTGGCGGCCAGGCTCCTCACCGCATCCATGGCCCAATGATTCTCGGGCAGATCCGGGAAGAGCGGCGCGGCTCCCGCCGGAACCGCCAGGGCCAGCAGCAGCATCGCCCCGGCCAGCAGTCGTCCCCAGTTCATCGATTCTTCCTCCGTCCCGCAGGCCCCGGCCCCCCTGGGAGCCTTGAGCGACGAAAAAGCCGGGTTCACCGGGCTTTCCCCCGCCCTGAAATGCCTGGAAATTCGCTGCCCGATCTTCGTTTGCCGACAGGGGATCCCTCCCAGGAGGGGCCGCTGCCGGCGACCCGAATGGCCCGGGCATGTCGTTCTTTCGAGTAGCCCTGGCCCAGATGAACCCGACCGTCGGCGACCTGTCCGGCAATACCGAGCGGATCCTCCAGACCATGCAGGAGGCCCGAGAGCTGGGCGCCGACCTGCTGGCCTTTCCGGAGCTGGCCTTGACGGGCTATCCGGCCGAGGATCTTCTGCTCAAGGCCAGCTTCCTGCGTCAGAACCGCCGCTGCCTGGACCGGATCCGTCAGGCCTCCGACGACATGGTGACCGTGGTGGGCTTCGTCGATGACCCCGACGAGATCTACAACGCCGCCGCCGTCCTGCACCGAGGGCGTCTGGCCGGAGTCCACCACAAGACCTTCCTGCCGAACTACGGCGTCTTCGACGAGGACCGCTACTTCATGAGGGGAAGCCGGCTGTCCGTCTTCAGGTTGGGGTCCTTGACCTTCGGCGTGGCCGTCTGTGAGGACATCTGGTATCCCAGAGGCCCGGGCTACTACCAGAGCCTGGCCGGCGGAGCCCAGTTGCTGGTCAACCTGAACGCGTCGCCCTATCACACCCGGAAGTGGGAGTTCCGCGACAAGATGCTGGCCACCCGGGCCTCGGACAACGGCTGCTACGTCGCCTACGTCAACGCCGTCGGTGGACAGGACGAGCTGGTCTTCGACGGGGACTCGTGCGTGGTCGACCCCGTCGGGCGCCTGGTGGCCCGAGCCCCCTTCTTCCAGGAGCACCTGCTGGTCTGCGATCTGGAACTCGAGACCGTGCAGCGCCGGCGCCTGGTCGACCCCCGGCGTCGCAAGGGGCTGACGGCCTTCACCACCCCCGGCGCCGTCACCCACGTTCCCCCGATCGACCGGATCGACCTGGAACCCCGCGAGAAGCAGCCCCAACGCCCCCTGCTGCCCCCTCATGAGCCGCCCCGTCTGCCCACCCTGCCCGAAGAGGTCTTCCAGGCCCTGGCCCTGGGCACCCGGGACTATGTCCGCAAGAACGGCTTCTCGGAGGTGGTGCTGGGCATCTCGGGCGGAGTCGACTCGGCCATCACGGCCGCCATCGCCGTCGCCGCCCTGGGCGCCGAGCACGTCCACGGAGTCTACATGCCCAGCCGCTTCAGCGCCGACATCAGCGGGGAGGACGCGACGCGGCTGTGCCGGAACCTGGGGATCCCGTTGACGGTCCTTCCCATCGAGGGCCCGATGGGCGCCTTCACCCAGACCCTGGCCCCCGTCTTCGAAGGGAGGCCGATCGATGTGACCGAGGAGAACCTGCAGGCGCGGATCCGCGGCAACCTGCTGATGGCGCTCTCCAACAAGTTCGGCTGGCTGGTGCTGACCACGGGCAACAAGAGCGAGACCGCCTGCGGCTACTCGACCCTGTACGGAGACATGGCGGGGGCCTTCGCGGTGATCAAGGATGTGCCCAAGGTCCTGGTCTACGAGTTGTGCCGGCACGTCAACCGCCAGGGCGAGCGGATCCCCGAACGCATCCTGACCCGCCCGCCCTCGGCCGAGCTTCGCCCCGACCAGAAGGACTCGGACAGCCTGCCGGAATACGAGCTCCTGGACGCGATCCTCTCCCTCTACGTCGAGGAGGATCGGAGCATCGACGGGATCGTCGAGCAGGGCTTCGACCGGGACCTGGTGCGCCGGGTGGTCCGCATGGTGGACCGCAACGAGTACAAGCGTCGCCAGGGCCCTCCCGGGATCAAGATCACCCAGAAGGCCTTCGGACGGGACCGACGCCTGCCCATCACCAACCGGTTCCTGGAGGAGTAGGCGGGCCACTTTCATGGATTCTTCAGTGGTCAGGCCCAGGATCGTGACTGAAGAGGTGTATTTGCGATGATTCGACCCGTCAGCATGGCTCAGCCCTCCGCCCCCCCGGCGACGTCCTCCTTGCGGCACATGGCTCCGCCTGGAGCCACCACGACCGATGTCTATGTGGGAAGCGCCCCGGCGCCCGAGGTGAGTGCCCCCCAGCCCGATGAGGCGGCCTCGCACGCGGGCCGTGCCATGAGGGTGGCGGCTGCCGTCGGGCTGGCCCTGGCGGGCGTGGGCTTCCTGGCCGGATGTACCACCAGCGCTCCGCCGCCTGTCAGCTCGGTGGTGACCGAGCACTACACGGCGGGAGATTTCGCCGTCGAGGCGATCCCCGAGGGATTCCAGAGGATCGACGTCGTGCGGGGAACCCACACCGAGAAGGTGGAAGACCAGACCCTGACGGTGAACAACGACTACGCGCCGTTCGGCGTGTACCTGGGCGACGGCCTGTTCTACGACACCAACGGGAACCTGGTGCTGGTCCCCCAGCGGGCCTTCGAAGGTCCGGCGGTCCCCGCCGATTCCAGCCAGATCAAGGTCGACCCCCCCGGTTCGGGCAACACCGCCAGGGCGATCGACCAGGCTGACGGCGACGTCAAGATCGAACTCGACGGGCTGGGCAACGACTTCACCATCCACCAGGACGGCGCCCGCTTCACGATCGACCCCCCGGGATGGGGTGGCTCGACCCGGATCACCCGCGACGGGAATGACACGACGATCGACCCGGCCGGCTGGGGCAACGACCTCAAGCTGGAACGCAGCGAAGGCCAGGTCCAGGTTGATCCGGCCGGCTGGGGCAACACCACGAAGATCCAGCTCGGGCAGGATCGCATCAAGCTGGACCCGGCGGGCTGGGGCAACGAGACGGTGATCACCCGCGCCGGCAGCACGATCAAGATCGACCCCGAAGGCTGGGGCAACGAGACCACCATCACCCGCGACGGCTCGGTCACGCGCATCAAGCACCCGGGCCTGGGGGGCGAGACGATCCTCAAGCACGAGGGGAACCGGCTGGTGATCGACCCCGTCGGCTGGGGCAACCAGACCGTCGTGGAGTGGAAGGACTGAGCTGGACCGGGGTCTTGTTGTTCTCCTCCCGGGGCAGCCGGGCAGTGCCGTCGATTGACGCCCACCTTTGAGGGCCGTTGCTGACCTGGAACTTCGGGCCCGACCTGGAAAGCTGGGGCGGCTTCGAACAGGTCAGCGTCCAGTCGCCCGAGGACCAGAAGGCCCGGGCCGAAAAGTGGAACACCCTGGGTCAGGGCGGATGGATCAGTCCCGAGAACCTGGAGGACCTGAACATGGTCCGCGAGGACATCGGAGCCCCGCCCGTCCAGGACCTCTTGCCCATGATGCCTGCCTCGACCCCAGGCCTGCCGGGACCGGACGAGGCCATCGACCAGGATGAAGAGCCGGCCGAGATGTCCGCTGCGGCTTCGCGCCTGACCGACCAGGTCCGCACCTTCGCCCAGTCCTACCGGAGGTAGTTCCGTGCCCCTCGCCACCCTGTCCCGCCCGCGGCAGAAGACGCCGCGGCTGCGACGCATCGAGCGGACACTGGACACCCTGGAGCGTCGCTTCGTGCGAGCAGTCCGCCGCCTGCTGGCGGACCGGGTGCGTGAACTGGAACCCGTGGTGGAGCGGGCCCTGGCCACCGGGAGGATGGACAACCTGACGTTGCCCAAGCCGGGAGCCTATGAACGGCTTCTGGTGGCCTTCGTGGTGGAAGCCTACGGGGCCGGCATGGGTCACGGCCAGGCAGAGGTCGACGACCTGCGCAGGCGCCAGACGCGCCGGGCTCGCCTGGCCGGTCCAGACGGGGAGCCGGTGGTCCCTGAGGGGGCTGTGGGCTTCGTGCGTGGCCGGCGCGACCTGGCCCGCTTCTTCGAGAAGGACCAGGCCGAGACGGTGCGCCGGGTCCTCTCCGAGGGGCTGGAACAGGGGCAGTCGCTCAAGCAGGTCATGAAGTCGCTGGAGGAGGCCCTGCCGGGGCAGATGGGCCGGGCCCGCCTGGAGAACATCGCCCGGACCGAGGCCACCACCGCCTACAACCAGGGGCGCCTGGCCATGTTCCTGGACAGCGACGGCTTCATTGCCGGGGTGGAGTTCATGGCCATCCTGGACGCCAGGACCACCGACATCTGCCAGCACCGCGACGGCCTGGTCTTCCGCCTGGACGACCCGGCGATCCGCCAGAACACCCCGCCTCTGCACTACCAGTGCCGCAGCATCCTGAGCCCGGTCCCGGTGACGGCCCTGAAGGACTCCGACCTGGAGCGCACCCGGCAGAGGATGGCCACCGCCCCTGGCCCGCAGGTCACCAAGCGGGGCACCTTCGGCAACGAGCCGTGGCCGGATGTGAAGAAGGAGGGCCGGGAGGAGTTCAAGCGCCGGGCGGAGGAGAAGATTCGGGAGGCAGCCCCGAAGGGAACCTTCGACGACCTGGTTCCGGAAAGCGTCAAGAGGACGGGCGACGAGTTCCTCAAGAACAGCGACAGCACGGCTTACAACGTGGCGCTTTCCGACGACTACGTGGAGGTCCACACAGGAGAACGTCCCGTCTTTATCTACCATCAGTACCCGGGCCAGGAAGAACATGGAGCGGAAATGGCGGCTGTCTTCCGGGACATGGGGCTGCCGCACGAGTTCCAGGTGATGGGCAGGGCGTCCACGGTAGAGTGGGACCCGAAGTGGCCAAAATCAGAGAACTTCGTTTCGGAGGTTGTTGATGGTCGGTTGATGGCAAGAACCGTTGAGTATGCCATGGTCTTCGATGTCCAGGACGTCGACCAGGTGCACCGCATGTTGGCCATCATTCGAAACCAGTTCACCAAGGGCCAAAGGGGTTACCCTGGGAGTTGGGGAGTTCCTGATGCTAGAATCGTTGGAGTTCCCTCTGCGGCCGGGTCTAACGTGGCTCAAGTCCAGTGGATTTCCAGGGCCGAGAGGATCTTCAACCTCACAGCGGAAATCTTGGACATGGCACCTGAAGTCAATGTCAACTCTGAGCTATGGGAATTCCTTGCCTGATGGACGCCATTACCCCTGAAATGATGCGTGAGTTTCGCTACAAGAAGCTGCGCGAGCGCTACGGCGAGGGAACCTACGACGAGCTAATCCAGAAGGCCAGGGACAACTGGAAGCGCTACAAGAAGGAGCACGCTCTCGGAGAGTTCGACTGGAAGACATGGGCGGCCAAGAGGAAGGCCGAGAGGGAGCAGGCCGATGGAGAACCAACGAAGTGACCCTGCCCCACGTGATGTCGTGACCCACCGCCCGGCCATCGACCCGCCCTGCCTGCGCTACGCCAGGGAACACGCCGGCCTGACCAGGGAGGTCCTCGCTGGTCAGGCCGGTGTGAGCGTGAAGTCGGTCCAGAGATTCGAGGCCGGAACGGCCAGCCCGACTACTGCTGTCCTGGACTTGCTTGCCGCACACCTGCACGTCCGCCCCGAGTGGCTCTGCGGCGCCGACGGCGAGATGGATGCCCCTCGCCTGCAGTCGTTCCTGCAGGCTCAGGTGACCCCAGCCCAAGACCGCCCCACCCTTTTCGCCCTGGTCTCCAACATCCTGGCCCTGTCCCCCGAGGACCGGACCGCCCTGCTCCGCCTGCTGCAGTCCGAGCCCCACCCCGCCGGGTAGGCCCCGGCCCCATACCAGCCACGAAGGCCCCGCCACCTGGGGCCTTCTGCATTTCAGGAGGAACCCCATGCCAGACCCCATCGAGCCCATTCGCTACGGGGGCCTCCGCGGGCTCCTGTGCTCGGCGGCGGAGGAGGCCCGGGAGATCCACCGGGGGATGGTGGAGAACTCTCCAGACGAGCCTACGGTCGAGCAGCGGTGGAGGAAGCACCTGTGCGGTCACATCGTCGACAGCCTGGAGCGTCTGGTCCAAGCGTCCGAGAATCTGGAGGAACCCCATGCCTGAACACGACGCCCAGCCCCTGCGCCTGGTGCAGGCCCAGGGAGGATTTGGCGAGCCAGGCACCTTCGCCGAGGAGGTTGCCCGCCTGGCCGAGGGCGAGGACGTGCCCCGCGAGGTGCGCGAAGCCCTGTTGCTGCGACCCGGCCGGGGGACTGGAGCCCCTCTGCGAACAGGTCGCCCGCTCCGCCTGAGAGCCCTCCCATGGCTCAAACCTTCGGGCACGAAAGAATTGTCAAATCTTTGCAACGGGACCTCCTGAGGGCAAGAACCGGCGTTGAAGGATGTCGACGAAATATAGGCCCTCAAGACCCCCTGGATGGGCCTGAAAGAGATTGATCCGGTGCCGAACGAGATTTGTGTCGTCGAGGCCTCCAAAAGGGGCGCAAATCATCGCCCATGAATCGCGCAAACCCCTGCGCCGCAGGCGATTGAGCGATCGCCAAATTGGACATGGCGGGCCCATCCACGGTAGAATGAAGCATGGAGAATCCGGCATCCCAGGCCCGTCCCGACCTCCGCCCGGAAGTCCTCAACCTCCTGGAGGACCACCCTCGAGGCTTTCGGCCCTCCCGGGCCCGGCAGGTCGTCCTGATGGAGGAGGCCCTGGGTGAACTGAACCGCTTCGGACCCCTGCTCGAGGTGCGGCTGGGGCAGGTGCTCGCATCGCTGGTCCGGGGAGGTCACAAGCACCTGGGCCACGTCACGCCCGCAGTCTTCTGTCGCGAGGAGCTGGGAATCTCGGCGACCGCCGCCTGGGACTCGGTGCGCCTGGCAGAGGGGCTGCTACGCCGGCCGATCCTGCGGCATGCCTTCCTGGAAGAGGGGCTTCCCCGGACCCACGCCCTGGAGCTGCTGCGCCTGGACGAAGCTGGCGACGCCGAATGGGCCGCGCGGGCCGCGGGCCTCCCGGTGCAGGAGCTGCGCCGGGCCTTGAGGCCGCTGCGTTCTTCAAGGCCGGGCGACGAAAGGGAAACCGCTCGGGTCCGGACCTACGACCTGGAGGCCGAGCCTTACACCATATGGCTTGCCGCGGTCGAGCTGGCCCGGCGCCGCGAGGGCCGGGACCTGGGGCCTGCCGACGTGCTGGAGCAGATCCTGGCCGAGTTCGCGGCCGGACGGCCGCTTCAGGCCGCGGCAGAGGGCAGCCTGACGGTGGACCCCATCCTGCAGACCTACAGCCGGAAGTCAGGGATTCCGAAGGCCGAATGGCTACGGAGCGCGGAGGGCGACGGCGGACCCTCGCTCCCGGCCAGTCTGCTCCCGAAGCAGGAGGCCGGACCTGAAGCGGCCGAGGAGCCTGGTGCCCCGGCTCCACCTCCCTTCCAGCGCGATCCCCGGTTTCCGGCCGCGGCACCTCCCTCGAGGCCCGACTCCAGCGGCGGGAAGGCCGACTCAGGCGGCGCGGCGCCTCAAACCGAGGGGGCACAGGCAGGGCCGGATGGCGCCGAAGCCGGAGCAGATCATGCGAACCCAGACAGCGCGCAATCCCCCCCAGAAATCCCCTGCCTTCTGCTCCAGGACCTCCCCCGCAGCCCCCGCAAGCTGACCCGTCTGGCCCGCAGGCTGCTGGGAGCCTGTGTGAGTATCCGGACCGAGCATCGCCGAGGGATCTTGTGCACCCCGCAAGGCGCAGAAAGTCGTGGTTTGCTGGAGGCAAATGAGACTTTCTGCAACACAGCGGGGGTGCAAGAGACCCGGCGAGGCGACCGACGCGGTATTCACACAGGCTCCCAGCATCGCGAGAACGCCTGGAACTGCAGCGCGGCCGCATCCTGCGCCGGGTCCAGGAGGGAAGGCTGTACCGCGAGGCAGGGTTCCGCTCCTTCCGCGCCTGGCTGGAGAGCCGAGGGATCGCCGCCAGTACCGCCTTCCAGGCCACCGCCCGGGACCAGCGCCTGGAGAAGCACGGCGTGCTGCGCCAGGCGCTTTGCGAAGGCCGCCTGTCGCCCACCAAGGTGGACATGCTCTTGAGATTGCCCCGGCGGGCCGATTCCGAGAGCTGGGTGGCCTACGCCGAAGAGCACACCTGCCGTCGCCTGGAGGAGGCGGTCGAGGCCGCCCTGGTCCTGGCGACCCGCTTCCCCGTCACCTGGTCCCATCGCAGGGGCACCGCCCCGGGGGAGGATGAGACCCTGGACGATTTCCGTCGGCAGGCTGGACTGCAGGGCTTCGAAGCGACCTTCGAAGACCTGGCCCAAGCCTTCCAACAGGCGGACTCCGACCGAAACGCCCCGGAAGGAGTCCAGACATCCGCAGCGCCGGCGCCGGCCTCGGTGCCCGCCCTCGCCCCGGACTCTTCCCCTGGCGGGGAAGCCCCGACGGAAGCCGTTGCCAGCGGCGCGAGGACCCTGGCGGCGGCCTCCCAGCCCCACGACGGAACGCTGGCCAATGCCGAGATTCCCGGCACCCGAAGCGAATCAACCCGCCAGTCAGCCCCCGAATCTCCCGAAGCCACCCAGCCCCCTCCCACCATTCGCCTGCGCCTGGTCCTGCCGGAATCCCTGGATCGCCTGCTGCAGGCTGCCGAGGCCAGACTTCGGCAAGACGCCGATGAGGCGCTCACATCAGAGGAGTGCCTGTACATCCTGTGCCTGGTCTTCCTGCGCCAGGCGGGTTCCGAGGATTCTTGCCAGAGCCGGGTCCGCCAACAGGCCCTGGAGCGGGCCGGATACCGCTGCGAGGTTCCAGGCTGCGCCTGCCGGACCAACCTGCACGTGCACCACATCCAGCGGCGCTCCCAGGGCGGCTCGGACGAGCTCGAGAACCTTGCAGTTGCGTGCGCTTCCCACCACCTGCGCCACCTTCACGGCGGCACGATGCGGGTGGAGGGCGAGGAACCGGCGACGCGCATCTGGGAGATCGGTTTGGCGGATGGTGCCCCCTGGCGGGTTTACTGCGACGACAGGCTGGTGGACGGAGAGGCGTTGGACTGGGAGGGGAGCGAAGACCGGGTCTGCGAGGCCACGCCCGAGTACCGGTGCGGGCCGGCCACCTCCGGTTCGGAGACCCGCGCCGCCTGAGCCCCCGCCCCCGGGGCCGACTCGGGGGATGAGATCGGGGGCCTTCGTACCTGCCTGCCATCGAACACATATTCGCCAACCCTGAGGATCGGCACCCAGTCTGCGAAGGCATGTTGGCAGGGATGCTTCGGTATGGCATCATGATCCTGACGTGGACATCAAAGGACTGAACCTCGGCCGATACGACCCGGGTCACATCGCCGCCATCCAGCGCGAGATCGCCCGCAGCGTCAAGCCCAACGTCCTGCGCGAGCTGGACGACAAGGTGGCGGCGGCCCTGCTGCTGACCACCGACGCGGTGAACCTCTCACCGGAAGCCAAGGCCTACCTGCGGGAACTGCGCAAGAGGATGCGCGCGGAGGGGAAGGGCTCCACCGAACAGGCCCGGGCCACCGAAGAGGACTTCCAGGCCTTGCTGGCCGGGCTTGAGGAGTTCCGCAACCAGACCAAGGAAGAGTCCGGTGAACCGGAGGGCAAGCCCGCCTTCCCCAGCACCATCACCCTCTCCAACCATGTCCCCGGAGCCCCCCGGCCACGGGCCGCCCGACCGTCCTCGCCGACCCGGGACATGATCGATGCCATGATCTACTACGCCTCCTCGTCCAAGGTCCGCGAGATGGTGCAACGCGAGCTGGAGGTCTTCGGCCCCGAACTGGTCGCCCAGGTGAAGGCCTTCGGGGTCCGCCTGATCGTCCTGGAACGCAACCGGCTGCTCTCCCACATCCGGATCCGCGGGATGTCGGTGGTGGCTCCGGGCGAGCGCACCTTCGACGGCCGCCCCTGGGACACGGTCCGGGGACTCTATGACCAGTCCCGGCGCCTGCTGGTCCTGGGCGAGGAGATGCTGGGCAGCCCCTTCCGTTCGGTGGCCCGCCACGAGTTCGCCCACGCCTTCGACCACGCCTTCAGCGAGAAGAACCGGCGCAAGCTGCCGCTGTCGGTCCAGTTGTGGAACCTGTTCCGGACCGAGCGGACGGGGATGGTCTCGTCCTACGCCTCGACCAATCCGGCCGAGTACTTCGCCGAGTCGGTCGAGGCCTGGTTCCAGGAGAAGGGGCGGGCCACCCTGCAGGCCGAGGACCCGCGCATGTTCAGCTACCTCCAGGAACTCTTCGCCGCCTCCTGAGTCGTCACCCGCCCGCCAGCGAACTGGAGGAGATCCCTGCAAAGTCGAGAATTTCGCGTTTTCACCGGAGTGGGTGAATGGCCAGAGGACCCGGCGGGGCGTCCCGTCTGGTTCTTGCGTTGTTCACCGCGGCTCCCCCAGACCGGTGCTTCTCCAAGGAATCACGGCGCCTGCGGACCCCTCCAGAGCTCCCCCGAGGCGATCCGGTGCGGATCGCCCGACCTGTCCTGCGCCAGGGTCGCGCCGCCGTGAGCCCCAGAAACCCGGGGCGCCGAACTGAATTACACAAGAAGATGAGCAAGACCCCCACCATGAAGAGGCTCACCCTGCTTGCCGCGATCCTGGCCCTGCTGTGCCTGATGCCGTTGTCGGCCTGGCCTGAAGAGGGCGTCCCGGCCCCCCCCGCCGTTCCGGCCGCTCAGGACCCCCTGGTGCCGGATCGCCTGCCTCCCCTGATCCTGCCACCGCTGTCGGGGGAGCAGGCCGAGCCGGGGGAACCAGGAGGAGCGCCCCCCTCCGAGCCGGTTGAAGATCCCACGGCCGCACCGGTCGAAGAGCCGATCGCCCAGCCCCCGGCCCCCCTGCCGATGCCCAAGGGCCCGGCGGTGGTGCGGAACAACCTGCCCGTGGGGCGCAGGTATCACTTTGCCCTGGACTACGACGGCAAGCTGGTCGGCTACAGCCACTTCTCGGTCGACCGCCAGTTGACCCTGGGCGGCCAGTCCTCTTTTCTGCTGAGTTCCGCCACCCGCATCAAGATCGGGGTGGGCGGGGTCCAGGACCTGAAGTTCTCCTCCCAACTGGAGGTCGACAAGAAGACCCTGGCGCCCTCCTCCTTCCAGTGCGTCCAGAAGTCCGCCGAGGGCGCCCTGCAGGTCAACTGCGTCTACTCCCCCACCATGGTGGCCCAGCGCAACCACGTGGGGCAGTTCGAACAGACCCACTTCCACAACTTCGAGGGCCCGGCGCCGCACCTGATCTTCAACAACCTCTGGGGCGAGCTGGACACCTTCGCCGAGCACTATTGGCTGCTGGTCCGCGCCGCCTCCACGGGCGGGGTGCTTCCGGCCTACGACCCGATCCTCCGCGGGGGCGGACAGGTCGTGGTGTACGCCCCGACGACCGAGAGCTGGGATTGGAATGGCCGGAAGGTGGCGACGCGCGTCTACCCCGTGACCGACCTGAAGGGAACCCTTCTGGCCCGGGTCCGAGTCCTGGATTCCAACATGGAGCCCCTGGAGATCCGTGAAATCGGCCGCGGCCTGGTCTTCCGGCGCTCCGACCCCTCGATCGTGGGCCGCATCGACAAGGTGCCCGGCCTGGACCTGTGGGCCGCCAAGACCGGCCACTCGAACATCTTCTTCCCGGATCCCGAGAAGCTGACCACGCTGGAGGCCGACGTCGAACTGAACCTGCGCGGGGGTCAGTTCGCAGACCACCAGATCTCGGGCTACCGGCAGTACTTCACCGGACAGATGGCGGAAGGGTTCATGAAGGGCCGCGTGGTGGTCCGTTCGGTTCCCCTGGAGGTCTCCCGACGAACCCCCTTCCCCCTGCGCGGGGAGATCCCGACGGAGCTTCAGGCCTACCTGCAACCCGGCCCCGGCGTGGAGAGCGACTTCGTGCCGCTGACCACCAAGGCCGCCGAACTGACCTGGAAGGCCGAGAACGCCTTCCAGGCCGCGCGCCGCCTGAACTCGTTCGTGGCCGGGGAGATCGAGACCGGACTGTCCTTGCCCTCGGCCCGCTTCTGCCTGGAGAGCGGCGTGGGCAACGCCGAGAGCCGCGCCCTGCTGCTGGTCGCCATGGCTCGAGCCTCGGGGCTTCCTGCCCGGCGAATTGGCGGACTGGTCTTCCAGAACGGCGACTTCGTGCCCCACCACTGGGCGGAGATCTGGCTGGGAGCCCAGGAAGCCTGGACCCCCTTCGACCCCACCACCAACGAAGCCGGCCAGATCGGCGCCAGCCATATCGCCCTGTGGGAGAGCGGAGACATCCAGTCCACGGCCATCCAGGTGAAGAACTACGCCCCGCGGGCCCCCCGCAAGGTCGCCTACTTCAACACCGAGCTGGCCTGGCCCGTCGGCGAACAGCGCGTGTACGCCATCCTCCGCGACGGAGAGAGGGTGGGCACCGAAGTGGCCCGGGTCGGGGACATGCAGTTCCTGGACAACCAGGAGGTCTACACCTTCGAGGCCCAGGCCACCCTGCAGGATGGCGAGAAGACCCTGGAGATGAAGTCGGAGCTGCTGGTCGACCCGGCAGGCCTGCCGGTCCGCTTCCACATGGTCTCCGGGGACCCCGCGGTGCCGGTCGAGACCGAGTTGCGTTTCAAGGCCGACACCCTGCACCAGTCCGTCAAGGGGGGGACTCGCCCGCTGGAGCGCGACGTCCCCTTCGCCCGCGGCACCTACCTGACCGACCAGAGATTCCTGACCCAGTGGGCCCTGGTTGTGGGGCAGGTTCCCCAGCCCAAGCCGGGCGACACCGTGGCGCCGGAGAAGAAGCAGACCCTGCACGTCTTCGTCCCTGAAGACCTGCGCTCACGCGAACTGGTGCTGGAGGCCCGGGACGCGGAGAACCTGACCCTGGCCGACGGCAGCGAGATCCTGGCCCGAAAATACGAGACCGAGAAGGGCATGCTCTTCTTCCTGAACGACCAGAACCAGGTCGTCAAGATCGCCATCCCCAGCCAGAAGCTGGAGGTCCTGCTGGAGAAGACCGAGTTCCGCATCGACTGAAATGCCTGGGGTTCTTGACTTGAAAGGGATTCACACGAGGTTCCAGAAGGGTCGCGCCGCATGAGCGAGAGGATCCTGGCCGGCCGCTACCGGTTGGAGGAGCGGATCGGCGAAGGGGGCATGGGCTCGGTCTATCGGGCCCTGGACCTGCGCACCGGTCAGGACGTGGCGGTGAAGCTGCTGCGTCGGAAACTGTGCGAGCGCGAGCATTCGCGCCGGCGTTTCGCCCGGGAGGCCCGGGCCGCAGGTCTGCTGGACCACCCCGGAATCGTCCGAATCCTGGACCACGGGCAGGACGACCGCCCCTTCCTGGTCATGGAGCTTCTGGAAGGGATCTCGCTGCGTCGCCACGTCCGGCGGGCCAAGCCGAGCCCCGCCGAGCTGCTGGAACTCATGGCCCAGATCGCCGACGCCATGTCGCACGCCCACTCCCGGGGCATCATCCACCGGGATCTCAAGCCCGACAACGTCTACGTGGCCCCGGATGGCCGGGTCAAGGTGCTGGACTTCGGGCTGGCCAGGATGCTGCGCATCCCCGAGCTCTCAGCCCTGACCCGTTCCGGGACGGCCCTGGGCACCTGCTCCTACATGGCTCCCGAGCAGGCCGCCGGCAAGGAGGCCGACGAACGCAGCGACCTGTACGCCGTCGGCGTGATGCTGTACGAGTTCCTGTGCGGGATGGTCCCCTTCTCGGCCGACGAGCCGGCCAGCGTGCTCTACATGCAGGTCCACCAGGCGCCCGAGCCCCCCCGGGCGGTCAACCCCGACCTGCCCTGCGACGTCGAGAACCTGATCCTGTGCCTGATGGACAAGGACCCCGCGCGGCGGCCGGCCAGCGCCAGGATCCTGGCCATGGAGATGCGCCGGATCGCCGCCCGCCTGCGCGGCGAGATCCTGCCGGCCCCCGTGGCCGCGGGTTCCGTCGAGTCGGCAGAGTCCACCCTGATCTTCACGGCCAACCGCCTCCCCTCCCCGGCCCTGCCGACCGTGCGGCCGGCGCCGGGCAGCCCGTTCTCCGAGGGTGACCGGGTCTGCCTGCTGACCGCCGACCTTCCAGGCCTCTCCCGCCTGGGGCTGGACCGCAGCCCGTTGGAGGTCTCGGCCATGATGGCCGACCTCTCGGGCGAGTTGGAGGAAGCGCTGCGCGCCCACTCCGGCCGGCTGCTGGAGCGCCACGGAACCCGGATCGTCGCCGCCTTTGCGGGCCGGGAACCGGGACTTCGGGCAGTCCAGGCGGTGGGCCGGATGCGAGCCCGGGTGCAGTCCCTTCTGCGCCGCTATGCCCTGACTCCGCCTCCAGCCCTCTCTGCCGGAATCTTCGGAGGAAGCCTTCCGCCGCGCGCGCCGGGGGACTCGTGGGAGGAGATGGCCCGCAAGGAACTGATGCACGGGGCCCAGCGGTTGGAGATGCTGGCCCGGGAGCACCCGGACGCCACCCTGATCTGCGCCGAGAGCCTGGACGACCGGGTTCCGGTGCAGCCCTTGCGAACCCTCTTCGTCCGCGGCCGCCGCGACCCGGTGCAGATCTTCCGGGTGGTCGACGCCTGAACCTCAGAGAACCCACCGCCCCCCATGCGGGCGGTATTCCAGGAAAGGAGTCCTGGCCATGGAGCTGCGGTTCTACGGTCTTCCCCTCCTGCTCGTCGGGGGTGCCGTCTGGCTGGCCCTGGTCGAAGTCCGGTACTTCCTGGCCCATCGGGCTGCCGGGAATCCCCCCTGGCCCCGCCTGATCCGCCGCCTCTTCGGCGCCGCCCTGCTGGTGGGCATCGCCGCCATGTTCCAGTTCGCCGAGACCACGCTCCCCGAGCAGATGTCCCCCGAGCAGGCCATGGCCCGCCTCCACTACTGGATGGGGACCCTGGCCCTGGTCGGTCTGGCGGCGATCCTGGCCCTCTGGGACGTCCTGGCCGAACTCCGCAGCCTGAGGTCCTACGTGGACCGGATCGAACGCGACGAGCTGCGCAATCTGGAGAACCGCCTGAAGGAGCCGCGATCCTGAGACCCCTCCTGCTGATCCTGCTCGGATTCCTGCTGGCCTCCCCCCTGATGGCCCGGCCCGCCGAACTGACCGTGCGCGCCCTCTCCGATCCGGTCCGCGTCCAGCTCTGTCGGGGAGCGGAGGTGGCCCTGGAGATCGAAGGGGGCACGCCTGCCCAGGGCCGGCGTGCGGCCGACCTGGCCTTGCGGGCGGATTTCCCTTTGCGGGTGACCACCCGACAGGACCGGGCCCTGGTCTGGAGCGGCGACGAGCTGCTGGCGGAAATCTCCCAGCAGCAGTCGGCGCGCTGGGGCACAACCCCCTATTCACTGGCCCGGACCTTTGCCAGTCGGCTGGAGGCCGCCCGCACCGGGAAGGCTCCGGCCCTCCCGACCCTGGAACCGACCCGCCTGACCGTCCCCCTGGGGGAGACGCGCCCGGCTCGCTGGCTCAACCAGTCCGGAACTCCCAAGGTGACGATCTCCGACCCCTCGGTCGCCGAGGTCTTCCTGGCCGGCAGCGAGGTCCGCGTGACCGGAACCAGCCGCGGCGAGGCCACCATCACCTTGTCGTGGGACCACACCAGCCTCAACCTTCCGGTGGTGGTCCGCCCCTGGGCTGCCCGCCTCCCGACCGACCTGGTCGTGCCCTTCTCGGGCGACATGCCCCGCCAGGAGGCCTTGCGCCGGGTGCTGCTGAGCCGGGCCTGGCCGCATCCCGCCGCCCGGATGGAGATCACCTTCCCGAAGGTTCCCCCCAAGAGCCCCGAAGCCCCCATCCCCATCCAGGTCCAGGCCTCCGGTCCAGGCCTTCTGACCGCGCAGGCCAAGGTGGAGGTCCGCTTCCAGCCCACGCCCATCCAGATCTACCAGGCCGGTGCCCTGGTGATGAGCAACCGCCCCGAGAAGATCCTGTCCGAGGGAACTCTTCTCCATCAGGCCCTGCCGGCGGCCCCGGTCCGGTTGCTGATCCACCACTACAACCTGCCCCAGGGCCCCGAGCGTTTCCTGGAGGTGCTGCTGCGCAACCCCTCCGACGCCCCCGCCAGGGTCTTCCTGGCCCTGGAGGGCGTCGGCCCCTCGGCCGATGAGATCTTTGCCGGCCACCTGGCCACCCGCCGCTTCCTGGAGCGCATGGGAGACCAGCAGGGGGTCACCCTGCAACTGGGGGCGGGCGAAACAGTCCTGCTGGAGCGGCTGCGGATGAAGCCCGGCCAGACGGTCAGCGCCATGGGCTGGCTGCAACCCCTGCGGGAGGTCGAACTGGACTTGACCGTCCGGGCCGTCGATGGACAGGGTCAAGCCCCGGACCAGGACCTGGCCCCGGCGGGACCCGGCCCCTTCTCCACCGGGCGCGGCCTCTTCCCCGCCGAGGTCCACGCCTCCCACGCCCACGACCTGGGCTCCCGCTACGGCTTCATCCCCCTGGGCGACGCCCCGTTCACCCAGGACCCCCTCACGGGTGAACTGAATCCCGGGAACTTCGGGGTGGTCTACCGACTGCGACTGGTTCTGCGCAACCCGACCTCCGAAGCCCGGGAGGCCCGACTCTTCTTCCGCCCCCGGGGCGGCCCCGCCCGCGGGCACTTCTTCGTGGACGGAGCCTTCGCCGAGACGGACAACGCCACCAGCTCCAGCCCCTACCTCCTGGGGCGCTGGTCGCTGGCCCCCGAGGAGACCCGGGAGGTCTTCCTGGAGACCTTTCCCCAGTCGGGCTCGAACTATCCGGTGACCTTGGAGGTGCAGTCCGACTTCGTGAACCTGCCGTCCGCCCCTCAACCCGACTCGATCCCGCTCTCACCCCGGTGGATGCCTTGACCCCCCCCACCATGCCTTCTCCCTCGGGCCCGCCGCGCTGCCCCTGGTGTGGCCAGGACCCCCTCTACGTGGCCTACCATGACCGCGAGTGGGGCGTCCCGGTGCGGGAAGACCGGTTGCTCTTTGAATTCCTGGTGCTGGAGGGAGCCCAGGCCGGCCTCTCATGGCGGACCATCCTGCACAAGCGCGAGAACTATCGCAGGGCCTTCCAGGGTTTCGACCCTGAACGGGTGGCCCGCATGGGCGAAACGCAGATCCAGGCCTTGCTGGACGACCCGGGAATCGTGCGGAACCGTCGCAAGCTCGAGTCGGCCGTGAAGAACGCCCGCGCCTTCCTGAAGATTCGCGACCAACACGGCGCCTTCTGGCCCTATCTGTGGGACTTCGTCCAGAACCAGCCGATCCAGAACACCTGGAGGACGCTTCAGGAGGTCCCGGCCACCACGCCGTTGGCCGAACGGATCAGCCGCGAGTTGAAGGCCCAGGGCTTCACGTTCGTCGGGCCCACCATCGTCTACGCCCACATGCAGGCCACAGGGATGGTGAACGACCACCTGGTCGACTGTTTCCGCTGGGCTGAACTCGGAGCTTTGGACTGAGAGACACCCTGGCCGGGTGGGCCCCTCAGGCCCCGCGCCGGGCCTCGCGTCGGACCAGGGCAGCCTCCGCCGCGGCCACAGCCTGGTCCAGGGTCAAATGGTAGGCCCGATCGGCGTAGCGCTCACGCCAGCCGGCCCGGGCCACCACGTCGCCAACCGGGCCCTTCATGCCTGCCAGATGGACCTCCAGACCCTGCAGATCGAGTTCGTGCATCAGCTCCTCGAGGCTCTCCAGGGCCACGGCGTCGACGTCATTGACTGCCGAAAGATCGATCACCAGGCCCCGGACCTCCTCGCGCTCCGCCAAGGCCCGCTCCACCACGTCGCGCAGCCAGGTGGCGTTGGCGAAGTACAGGCTGGCATCGGGGCGGACCACCACCAGACGCGGGTGGGGGCGAGCCTGGGGGTGGCGCAGGACGTTTCGCCAGACCCCGCAGGCCCCCGACGTTTCGGATTCAGCCAGCCGGCCCATCACCGCCACGTGCGGGAAGGCGCTGCGCCACAGGAAGATGGCCAGGGAGAAGGCGACCCCGACCAGGATCCCTGCCTCGACTCCCAGGAGGAAGGTGGCCAGGAAGGTGACGCCCAGGCTGAGCGCGTCCGCCGGGCGCACCCGCCACAAGCGCAGCGGCTCGCGCAGGTCCACCAGTCCGACCACGGCGGCCACGACCAGGGAGGCCAGGATGGCCTGGGGCAGGTGGTAGAAGAGCGGGGTCAAGGCCATCAAGGTCACCATGACCAGGATGGCCGTCACAACCGAAGCCAGGCCGCTGCGGGCTCCGGCCTGGTAGTTGACGGCGCTGCGCGAGAAACCGCCGGTCACCGGGAAGGCCGCCAGGAATCCGGCCACCACGTTGGACAGGCCCAAGCCCACCAGTTCGCGGTCTGCGTCCACCCTCTCGGCCTCGCGCGCCGCCAGCGAGCGGGCCACGGCGATCGACTCCAGGAAACCGACGAAGGCAATGGTCAGGGCGGTGGGGAACAAGGCCCACACCGCCTCGGACGGGGCCTGGGGAAGAGCCGGACGGGGCAGGCCCGCCGGAACCGCTCCCACAATCTTCACGCCCCCCTGGTCCAGGCCCAGGAGGGCCACCGAGAGAGTGCCCAGGGCCACCACCACCAGCGGCATCGGCACCCGAGGCAACCAGCGCCGGCCCGCCAGCAGCAGCAGCAAGGAGGACAACCCCAACAGCAGCGTCGTGGAGTGGACCTCACCCAGGCGCTGGAAGGCCTCCAGCAGGACAGGCACGGGGTCCTTGGCCGCCAGCGAGAAGCCCAGCAGGTGGTGCACCTGCGACAAGGCGATCACCAGCGCCGCCGCCGAGGTGAAGCCCGAGATCACGGCGTGCGAGAGGAAGGCCACCAGGACCCCTCCGCGCAGCAGGCCCAACGCCAACTGCAAGCCCCCGACCATGAAAGCCAGGGCTCCCGCCAAGGCGATGAAGTCGGCGCTGCCGGGCCTGGCCAGGGGGGCCACCCCGGCCAGGGTCAGCAGCGAGACGATGGCCACCGGGCCGACGGCCAGGGAGCGCGAAGAGCCGACCAGGGCGTAGGCCACCAGAGGCAGGGTCGACGCATACAGCCCGGCCACCGGCGGCATTCCCGCCAGCATGGCATAGGCCATGCCCTGGGGCACCAGCATCACGGCAACCGTCAGACCGGCCAGCAGGTCGCTGGAGAAGTCGCGCCGGTGGTAGCGGGTCAGCCACGGAGCCAGGGTCAGCGGAGAGGACATGGCATGGCCTTTCCCATCCCAGGGAGAGAATCCCCTCCCGACGACTCAGCGTTCAGCCGGAACCGATGGGCAGCCGGCCTCCACCCAGCCCTCATAGCTCCCTTCCAGCTCGCGCACATCGGTCCGTCCCCGAGCCCGCAGGATCGAGGCCGCCACGGCCGCGCGGTTGCCGGTCTGGCAATGAACCACCACGGGGCGATCGGCCGGCACCTGGTCGACCCGGAAGGCCAGGCGCCCGACGTCGAGCTGCATGGAGCCGGGGATTCGACCGGCCCGATGCTCGTTGGCGTTGCGCACGTCCAGCACCTGCGCGTCCGGGACCCGGGCCAGCTCACCCGGAGCGACCAGGGGCAAGGGACCCGCCGTGAGCCCTTCCAGCGAGGGAACATAACCCACGACGTTGTCGATGCCCGTCCAGGCCAGGCGATCCCGCATCCAGCAGGCCTGAGCCTGGTCGCGTGCCAGGACCACGATGGGACGGACGTCGGCATCCGGATCGACGGCGAAGCTGGCGTTGGTGGCGAACTTCTTGCCCTCGGGCACGAAGAGCGCGCCGGGCACATGGTCCGCGCGGTGCTCAGCGACCGGGCGGGTATCCAACAGGATCAGGTCCTCATTCACCCGCCCCCGCAATTCAGCCGGAGCGAAAACCCGCATGGGGGAACGCTCTCCCAGCAGAGCCGGGCCCAGCTTGTTGGTCCTCTTCATCCGAGCGAAGTAGAGGGGCGCATCGGGCTGGCCCTCAAGCAAGGTGGAGGTGAAGCCCTCCAGGTCGCCCTCGCGGACCATCCGGGACCACCAGCCGACCTGACGCTCGTAGCCGACGGTGGTCAGGGGGACCGCCCCCAAGGCCTTGCCGCAGGCGCTTCCCGCCCCGTGGGCCGGCCACACCTGGACGTAGTCGGGCAAGGTCAGGAAGTGGTCCCGCAGGCTGGCGAAGAGCTGACGAGCCCCGCCAAAACGAGTATCGACGAAGCCCGCGGCCTCGTCCAGCAGGTCCGGCCGGCCGACGTCGCCCACGAAGACGAAGTCTCCGGTCAGGAAGAAGCCGGGAAGGTCGGTGGCGGCTCCGTCGGTCACCAGGAACGAGAGATGCTCGGGGGTATGGCCCGGGGTGTGCACGGCCTGGATGCGGATCTTCCCCAACTGGATCTCGCTGCCGTGAACCAGCTTCTCGCCCGGAAACCCGTACTTCCAGTCGGCGTCGCCCTCGTCCGAAAGGTACAGGGTGGCTCCCGAGCGCTCCGCCAGTTCACGACTTCCGCTCTGATAGTCGGCGTGGATGTGGGTCTCGGTCACGGCACTCAGCCGCAACCCGTGGTGGTCGGCCAGGCGGAGATAGATGTCGACGTCGCGTCGGGGGTCGATGGCGATGGCTTCGCCGGCGGCCTGGCACCCGATCAGGTAGCTGGCCTGCGCGAGGTCCTCGTCGTAGATGACTTGAAAGAACATGCCGGATCGATTCGACGTTTCGGGACCGTTCCTTCCAATCCGAAGAGCCGTCGACGAGACGGAAGGGGCCCGGGGGACCTTGACACCGATTGACCAGTCAGTTAATATCCGTCTCAAGAGATTGTTCTTGGGCGGTCTGAGCCTTCCCCCCCCCGGGCTCGGTGCCGCCCATCTCTCTTTGGCCCAGGCCACCCGGGCCACAGGACGCTGCCGTCCCCCGGCGAAGCGCAGGGATGCGAACGGCAACTTCCCAGCCCTTTCGAGGGTCTCACCGACCGGAGGTGATCGCATGACCGGGTACATCCGGACCCTGGCGCTTCTCCTGGCATTGTTCCTGGCCCCGGCCACGGCCTGGGCGGCCCGGCCCGGTGATCCGGCGCCGGAGATCAACCTTCCCCGGATTCACGGCGGGCAGGTCTCACTGGCCGCCATCCGGACCGGGGGCCCCGTCCTGGTCTGGTTCCCAGAGGCCAGCAGCGTCTCTGGTCAGACCGGGTCCAGCCTGGCCGGGGCCGCAGCCAGGAACGGCGCCACGCTCCTGGTGATCCCCGTGGTCGGCGCCGACCCGGGTCCTGCTCAGGCCCTGGCGGACCGTTTCCCCGACTGGCTGGTCCTGCACGATGCAGATGGCTCGGTGACCCTGAACTATGCCGGAGAGTTCATCCCGGGGATCAGCCCGCGGCAGAACCTGTTCATCGTCAGCACCCGAGGCCTGGTCACCTGGTCCCGATTCTGGCCGGGAGTTCCCGAACAGACCCTGGACAACGAGCTGGGCGCCGCCCGATAACCAGAATCGAGAAAGACTCCAGCGATTCTCGAAGGAAACTCAAGCCGGCACAGGGAACCTCCAGCCTCATGGTTTTTGTCTGGAGCACCCTGCGCCCATGAGCCTGGGCCTTGACCGGATCTTCCCTCAATCCAGGAGCCGCCGCCTTCGCGATCCCTGGCCCCTCGTGCGCAGGTCGCCCAGACCTTCGCCCAGGCGAGGCCGGGTGCGCTGGTGGAGGGTTCTGAGCGTCCTGGGCGCAACCGGCCTCGTCCTGGCTCTGGTGGGGCTGCTGGCCTGGCGATGGGGAGCCGACCGTTCACCTTTTGCCAGGCTGCTTCCAGCGGAGACTCCGATGGTCCTTGAGGGGGAGCCCTCCGCCGTGCTGGAGGCCTTGCGCCGCCTGCCCGGGCCAGGTCCTGAACTCCTGAAGGATTTCGGGCTCTCCCCGGCCACGGTCAGCGATTCCCACCGGATGCTGGTGGCCCTCCTCGCCGGTCCGCCACTCGCCCATCCCAGTCCCTGCCGGGCCCACCTGGCCCAGACCGTCGACCGCTTGGAGAGTTCCTGGGAGAAGACCGGATCGTGGCCCGAGCACCTTTCGGAGGCGATCTCCTGCCCCCAGGGCGGACAGACCTTCTACCAGCGACAAGGGGAAGACTACGTCCTGGAGTGCCGGGGGCCCGACCATCGTCTGGCCTACGACTCGCGCCAGGGCTTCATTGAAGAGCCGGCACCGTCCCCGGTCTACCTGGTGGCCGTCGAGAACTCCGCCGGTCGGACGGTCCAGGCGGCGCTGATGCCTGGGACAGGGCCGGACCTCCGACTCTTCTGCAGCGACCCCGACCAGCTCGACCGGCTCCTTTCCGCCTCCGGCCCCCGCCTGAGCCTGCCCGGTCCAGAGGATTCTCCTCTGCGGCTGACGGCCCGAGTCCGGGAACTGCGCGAACTCCTCCCCGACCTGCCTTCCGGACTGGCTCGGAACGACCGCATCGAGGCCTGGGGGGACCCGGCCGCGGGCCGGATGAGCGCGCGGATGCCCCTGCCGACTCCCGCCCTGCCGGACGATCCGGTGGAGGTCTCCGACATGTTGGCCGAGCTTCCGGCTTCGCCGGTGGCCCTGGCCGGGACGCCGGCCTTCCTGGGCCTTCTGGGACTCGACCCGGGCTCGACCGAGGCCCCGGAGCTGCTGGGACTGAACCTGGCGACTCCCCTGACCCGAGGGCAGGAGCGAGAGCAACTGGCCAGGGCCCTGGAGGGCCGCCAGGCCGCCGCCCTGGAAGCCCGTTTCGCGGACGCGACCCGGGCTCGCGCCTGGCTGGATCGCTCGTCCTGGGCCTCCCTTCAAGGGGAAGGCCATCGCGGAGGGCAGGCGGCCTGTCTCCAGGAAAGGGTGGTGATCCGCATGGGACCCGGGATGCCCCTCGAGGGCTCCCGCCCTGCGCTTCCCGACGGCCCCGGCCAGACCGGGATGGCGGGATGGACCACGATCCAGAGCCCCGAGGCGGGCACGGAAGTCTACAGCCTGGCCGCCGGTCGGGATGGCGCGATGCTCTGGTTGGAGATCCTCCGCCAGGGCGCCTCCGCGACCTCCCCCAGGCCGCAGCCTTCGCCCTCCGTGCCGACCCTGCAGGGTTCCTGGGACTAGCGGCCCTGACTGAGGCCTTCCCAGCGCTCTCGGGGGAACTCCATCCAGATCTTGTTGGCAGCGGCTCCCTGCGAAGGCGTCGAGCCCAACAGCGTCAACCCGACCCGCCTCTGGAAGCCGACCTTCTCGAAGCAGCGCTGAGCCGCCCGGTTGAAGTCCGCCGTATCCAGCTCGACGGAAGCCACCCGGCGGACCTCGAAGAGATAGCTCAGCAGCAGGCGCATGGCCTCGGTCCCCAATCCCCGCCCGCGGTCCCGGGCCAATCCCAGCAGGATCCCCACCCGCGCCACCAGCCCCTGGGGACCCGGACGCAGACTGAAACGCAGGAAGCCCATCAGCCTGCCATCCTCTGCCTCCAGAGCCAGGACGTTGCGCCTGCCGGCCGCGATCTCGCGGCAATACTCCTCCGCGATCCGCTCCAGGCCGGCGGGTTCAAGGTTGAGGCCGAAGGCGTGCCGCACCAGCTCCAGGTCCTGCAGCCAGGCACGGACCTGGAGCACGTCCCTGGCCTGCAGAGGCCTCAACACGACCCGGCCATTGGGCTCCCGATAGGGCCAGCGCTCGCGTCTTCCCAAGAATCCAAGCATGCCGGGCATTTCCCCACGAGCGGGAAGAATCCCCTGTCGAGATGGAGGGGGGAGGTCTTCCCCGTTCGGCGCCGAACGCGGGGGAGGCTTTTTGGGGGCAGACTCGGACGAGCTCCCAAGAATCCCTTTCCCCAACCGGCCCGAGAGGCTCGAGCCTCCGCGCCGATCTGACGTCAAGTTTCAGGGGCAGTCGGACCTGGCGCACAGCGCCCTCCGGGAGGATCTGGATGCACGAAAACGAGAGCCGCTGCGGGGGAGACGGGCCGGCGCCCGGGGAGCGCGCGATGTCCTTTGAGGGTCGCCGACTCACCCCCCAGGAGGCCAACCGCCTCCTGGACCTCTCCTTCATCTTCGAGGTCCAGGAGCGGATTGAGGATGCTGTGTGCCTGTATTCCACCATCCTGGCCCAGTACCCGCTGTGGGCCGATGTCCACTTCCGGCTGGGTGGAGCCCGGGAGGCCCAGGGGGACCTGTTGGGGGCCGAAGAGGCCTACGGGCGCGCGCTGGGTCTGAATCGGAACTACGCCGACGCTCGGCGAAAGCTGGGCGAGGTCCTGATGGACCAGGGTCGATTCGACGAGGCCCTGGCACACTTTGAGAAGCTGCTGCAGACGCAGATCGAGCGGCGATATGCCGACGTCCACAACAACCTGGGGGTCGCCCACGAGCAGAAGGGAGACCTGCGGAAGGCCGAATCCTGCTATCGGCAAGCCCTGGAGATCAACCCCGACTTCGAGCGGGCCCGCTACAACCTGGCCAACGTCCTGGACTCTGCGGGTCGATTCGCAGAGGCCCAGGCCGAGTACCGCCGCGTCCTGACCCGGAACCCGCAGGAAGGAAGGGCTTTGCAGAACCTGGCCGTCAGCCTGGCCGGTTCCGGAGACCTTCAGCAAGCCGCCCAGCTCCTCCAGGAGCTGCTGGAAGCCGAGCCCCACAACATGCTGGCCTGGGAGAACCTGGCCAGTGTCTTCCGAGACATGGGCCTTCCCGAGAAGGCTGAACAGACCGAAAAGCAGGCCGGCGAAGTCGCTCCGCTTCCCCCCGAGGAGATGCCCTTCGACCTGGACGCGATCCTTCACCAGGCCTCCAAAGACTACGCTGGAGTCCTCGAACGGCATCCCCGCTGGCCCGACGTGCACTTCAAGCTGGGTCTGGTCTTTGAAGGCCTGGGCGACCCGGAAGAGGCGCTGTCCTGCTACCAGCAGGCCCTGGCCATCAACCCGGACTACGTCCAGGCCCACCGCAAGCTGGCAGAGCTCTTCTTCGATCTGGGAAGGTTCGACGACGCCATCCAGGAGTTCCAGAAGGTTCTGGACATCCGGGTGACCTACCGGTATGCGGACGTCGAGAACAACTCCGGCGTGGCCCACGAAGGGCTGGGAGACCACGACGCAGCCCGTCGCGCGTATCGCCGCGCCCTGGAGATCAACCCCCACTACTCCAAAGCCCGCTACAACCTGGGCAACACCTTCATGAACCAGGAAGACTGGGCCCAGGCCATTGACCAGTATCGGCTCGTCCTGGAGCGCTTCCCGGATGACACCCGAGCCCTGAACAACATGGGGATCTGCCTGGCCCAGTTGAACCGGAATGCAGAAGCCCTGGAGGCGTTCGCCCGCCGGGCAACCCTGGATCCAGAAACCCCCGGGGCGCACTTCAACCTGGCCCAGTTGTACGAAGTCCTGGAAAATCGTGACCGGGCCCGGGAACACTACCAGCGGGTCCTGGAACTCGATCCCCGGCACCAAGAGGCTGCCGAACGACTGCGGGACCTGATCGGATAGAACTGGAAGATTCCAGCCAAGGGAGACACGGCGTTGGCCAAGCGCGACTACTACATGATTCTGGGAGTGCCCCCCACGGC
>Ga0334883_1000700_pt1 | contig 57788 bp, 31 predicted proteins | sample GraSluR1_MG_6_FD_207230 | JGI IMG/M metagenome (GOLD analysis project Ga0334883, IMG submission 207230) | Sludge microbial communities from methane-producing bioreactor in Wageningen University, Netherlands - Granular Sludge_09_05-R1 | ecosystem: Engineered > Bioreactor > Anaerobic >...
GCCCCCCCCGGTGCTCAGCCGTTCTGCCGTTTCACCGTTTCACCGTTTCACCGTTTCACCGTTTCACCGTTTCGCCGTTGATCCGTTCGCCTCGAAGCCCGGAAGGAGTGCTTGAGCCTTGAGTGATTCCCAGTTTGTTGCCTCAGCGCCGGCGTATGAGGTGGCTACCGAGCGCGATGTGATGATGCCTTTGCGCGACGGGGTCTGTGTCGCCACGGACCTGTACTTCCCGGCGCAGGGCGCGAGGAAGTTGGACGGTCCCTGGCCGGCGGTGATGGTCCGCACGCCCTATGACAAGACGAACCACACCGCGGCCTGTCGCTTCTATGCCGAGCGTGGCTATGTTGCGGTGGCGCAAGACGTGCGGGGCCGGTACGCCTCGGAGGGCGAGTTCTATGCTTTCGCCGATGAGGGGCCCGACGGGTATGACGCGGTGGAATGGGTGGCGGCCCAGCCCTGGTGCAATGGGCGGGTGGGGACCTTTGGTGCCTCGTATGAGGCGGCTTTGCAGAGCGCACTGGCCTCCTTGGCGCCGCCGCACCTGGGCGCGATGGTCGTGACCTTCGGGCCCTCCAGCTACTATCACAGCTCGATGCGCCACAATGGGGCGCTGGAGCAAAGGTTCTACATCTACGCCTTCTCGATGCTCGCGACGAGCAAGGAGGCGATGGCGGACTTCAATGTGAAGGCCGCGGCGGAGCAGGCGGCGGGCAGCATCTGGGACTGGGTGAAGGCCGGCTGCGTGCGCGAGGGTCTATCCCCTTTGCGGCAAGTGCCCTCGTATGAGCGCTGGTGCCTGGACCTGCTTTCCGAGGTTACCTACAACGACTACTGGAAGCAGCCGGGCTACGGACCGCGGCCGTACTACGATGAGCACGCCGATGTGCCCACGCTGTACGTGGGCGGCTGGTACGACAGCTACACCCGCAGCAGCGTGGAGAACTTCGTCGAGCTCAGCGGGCGCAAGAGCGCCCCGGTGCATCTGCTGATGGGGCCGTGGCACCATGGGGGTGTAGGCGTACCCGGGGCGGGCGACCTGTCCTTCCAGCCCGACGGGGGGCTGTCGCACTATGAGTCCACGCGGCTGCAGTGGTTCGACCACTTCCTCAAGGGCCTTCCCACGGGCCTGGAAAGGGCACCGGCGGTGAGGTACTTCGTCATGGGTGGCGGCCCGGGGCCGCAGGAGACGGGGCGCACCATCTGGCATGGTGGGGAGTGGAAGTCGGCGCAGACCTGGCCGCTGCCGGGCACGGTCCCCACGGCCTTCTATCTTCACGCAGACGGCTCGCTGAGCACAGAGGCCCCCGCGGGCGAGGCCGAGCCGACGGTGTACGACTTCGACCCGGACGACCCGGTCCCGACTATCGGCGGCAATCTCTCGGCCCTCCCGGTACCTGCCGGGGGCTTCGATCAGCGTAATGACCCGCGTTTCCCGTTCACGAAGGGAACCTTGCCACTGGCGGCCAGGCCGGACGTCCTGTGCTTCCAGACCGAGCCGCTGGAGGAGGACCTCGTCATCGCCGGTCCCATCGAGGTGCACCTGTGGGTGGCGACGGATGGACCGGACACGGACTTCACCGCCAAGCTCCTGGACATCTACCCGCCGGGGCCCAATTACCCCGACGGCATCGCCCTGAACCTGGGCGACAGCATCCGTCGCCTGCGCTTCCGCGATGGCTACGAGCAAGAGGAGCTGGCGGTGCCGGGCGAGGTGTACAAGCTGTGCTTTGAGCTGTACCCGACGGCCAACAGATTCGTCAAAGGCCATCGGGTCCGCGTGGACATCTCCAGCAGCAACTACCCGCGGTTTGATGTGAACCCCAATACGGGCGGCCCGCTGGGACGCGAGCGGCGCAGTCGGGTGGCGGAAAACTCCCTGTACCACGACAAGAGCCGGCCGTCGCATGTGGTGCTCTGGGTGCAGGTGGAAAGGTAGCGGGAGACGGCGGAGGCGATACGGGCGGATGGGAGCCACCGGGCGGAGGCCGGACGGTGGCTCTCTGTGTCCGCGGGAACGCACGGCGCGCCACCACCTCTTGACGCTGCCTTCTTCAGCGTCTATAACTAAGGTATATTTCTACCGCGCCCATCCGTCCGTCTGCCCCTGCATTGTGAGTGACTGCGGTGTCCCCAAGTGTGCGTGTCGAGACCGACTTGCTCGGTGAGCTGGAGATCCCTTCCGACGCCTATTACGGCATCCACACCGCCCGCGCCGTGAGCAACTTCCCCCTGCTCGGACAGCCGGTTCACCCGGAGCTGGTGACTTGTCTGGCGCTGCTCAAGCACGCCTGCGCCGAGGCGAACATGAAGGCCGGCGTCCTGGACGAGCGGATCGGGGCCGCCATCCTCCAGGCCTGCAGAGAGATCGCCGACGGCGCCCTGCGCGACCAGTTCCTCGTCGATGCGCTGCAGGGCGGGGCCGGGACCTCGAGCAATATGAACGCCAACGAGGTCATCGCCAACCGGGCTATCGAGATTCTGGGCGGTGAGAAGGGCGACTACGGCCTCGTCCATCCCAATGACCATGTGAACATGTCCCAATCGACCAATGACGTGTTCCCCACGGCGGTGAAGGTGGCGGCGATCCGCCTGCTGCGGCCGGTGGCCACGGCCATGAGCGACCTGCAGGGGGCGCTGCAGAAGAAAGAAGCGCAGTTCGCGGCGGTCGTCAAGCTGGGGCGCACGGAGATGCAGGACGCCGTCCCCGTCACGATGGGTCAGGTCTTCGCCGCGTGGGCGCAGGCGATTCAGCGCGATTGGTGGCGGCTGTACAAGGTGGAGGAGCGTCTGCGCCAGGTGAACCTGGGCGGCACGGCGGTGGGTACGGGCCTCAACGCCCCGCTGCGGTACGTCTACTATGCCACGGACTTCCTGCGCGACCTCACCGGCCTGGGAATCGCGAGGGCCGAAAACCTCATCGATGTGACCCAGAACTGCGACGTGTTCGTGGAGGTGTCGGGTCTTTTGAAGGCCGCGGCGGTGAATCTGGCCAAGATCGCGGCCGACCTCAGATTGCTGTCCTCGGGGCCCCGCGGGGGCATCGGCGAGCTGCGCCTCCCGCCGCGTCAGGCCGGGTCCTCGATCATGCCCGGCAAGGTGAATCCGGTCATCCCCGAGGCCGCTACCCAGGCGGCGTTTCAGGTGATGGCCAACGACCAGGCCATCACGCTGGCCGCACAGGCCGGACAGCTCGAGCTGAACGCCTTCATCCCTCTGATCGCCCACAACCTGTTCCAGTCGCTGGACCTGCTGCAGCGATCAACCCGGATGCTCATGGACCTGTGTATCCAGGGCATCGAGGTGGATGAGGCGCGCTGCCAAGAGCTTCTTCAGAGCAGTGCGGCACTGGCCACGGCCATTGCTCCCTATGTGGGGTACGAGCAGGCCTCGGCCATCGCCAAACGGGCCCTGGCCGGGGAGGGCTCCGTGCCGGAGTTGCTCTTGCGGGAGGGCCTGGCGACGGCCGAGCAGGTCCAGGCCATGCTCAGTCCGGAGCAACTGACGACCCCCGGCATCGCGGGAGACACGTCGCGCCGCCGCTGAGATACGGGCCGGTCGACCACGGCCACATCAGTCAGGTGACAGAGAATGACCACACTCAATCAGACGCCTCGCGGCGACCGGCTGCACATCGCCATCTTCGGCCGGCGCAATGCGGGGAAATCCAGCCTCATCAACGCCCTGACACGGCAGGAAGCCGCCATCGTCTCGGCCGTCCCGGGCACCACCACGGACCCGGTCAAGAAGTCCATGGAGATCCTGCCCATCGGCCCGGTGGTGATCATCGACACCGCCGGAATCGATGACGTGGGGGAGCTGGGCGAGAAGCGCATCGCCATGACCCTGCGCATCCTGGACCAGACGAACCTGGCCATCCTCGTCCTGGACCCTCAGCAGGGCATAGACGGGTATGAGGACGACCTGCTGACACAGTTCCGGGAGCGCAAGACCTCGGTCATCGCCGTGGCCAACAAGATCGACGTCCACCCGGACTACTCGGCGGCGAGAACCTGGGCCCGAGAGCGCGGCCTGCCCTTCACCGCCGTCAGCGCCATGGCCGGCGAGGGCATCGAGGACCTCAAGCGCGTCATGATCGACGTGGCCCCCGACGACTTCGTGGAGCCGGCGATCATCGGCGACCTGCTGAACCCCGGCGACATCGCGGTGCTCGTCATCCCCGTGGATAAGGCCGCACCCAAGGGGCGGCTGATCCTCCCGCAGGTCATGGCCCTGCGCGATGTGATCGACCACGACGCCTATGCCGTGGTGGTCAAGGAGCGGGAGCTGCGCGATGCTCTGGAGAACCTGCGCAAGAAGCCCAAGATCGTCGTCACCGATTCCCAGGCGGTGCTGAAGGCTTCGGCCGATACACCCAGGGACGTGCCCTTCACGACCTTCAGCATCCTATTCGGGCGCTACAAGGGGGATCTGGAGATCCTGGCGCGCGGTGCCAATGCGATGCGGCGGCTCAAGCCGGGGGCGAAGGTACTCATCGCCGAGGCCTGCACCCATCATCAGGTCGCCGACGATATCGGTACCGTGCAGATTCCGCGCTGGCTGCGCCAGTATGCCGGCGGCGAGATCGAGTTCGACTACGTCTCCGGGGGCGACTTTCCCCCGGACGTGGAGAAGTACGACCTCATCGTCCACTGCGGGGCCTGCATGCTCAACCGTCAGGAGATGCTGGCGCGCCTGAAGAAGGCGGACGCCATGGGCATCCCCATCATCAACTACGGGGTCTTCCTGTCCTTCGTGCACGGGGTACTGGAGCGGGCGCTGGAGCCCTTCCCGCTGGCGCGGATGGCGTATGAGGAAGGTGGGGAACAAGCGGGGTGAAGAGAGCGGGCGGGCGGGGGATGGTGGCGCGCGGACAAGCACAGGCAGTCCCCACCGTTCCCGCGGCCACGGGCACCGCACGATCGGTGGGGACTGCGCCGAAGCCTTCGCGCATCGCCACTCTATGGCGGGCACGAGCCGGACGATTGGCTTCACGCCCCGAGAACCGCTGCTGCAAGGGCTCCCGGCGAAGCTCCGCCTCAGACCGACGAGCACGTCGCGGTGTCCCGCCTCGGGTCGGTGCCACGGCCGGGGGGCGATCCCGCCTGGCGGGATCGCTGAGTCCGGCTGGAGAGTCCGACCCGCGCGACTGCCGACGGCTCGGTTGCGAACGGTTGGGGCGAGCCTTGGAACCTGCTTCAGACGTCAAGAAGCGCGCCCGTATGGGGGTCTAGTGCTGGTAGATCCCGCCGGGGGAATCGACGAGCTTGTACCCGGCGCCTCTGACGGTGACCAGCCGGCGTGGGGCATGGGGATCGTGCTCGATCTTCTTGCGCACCCTGGCAACGTACACGCCCACATTCAGACGGCGGCTCTTGGAGGGCCGGTTGATGATCTGCCGCAGCTCATCGCCGGAGAACACCCGGCCCGGCTCCTGCATCAGAGCCGAGAGCATGCGGTACTCGATGAGGCTGAGCCGGACGGGCTCGCCATCCACGAGCACCTGGTGGCGCTGGCGATCCAGGGCGATTCCGGCCACGTCCAGTACCGAGTCGGGCGCCTCTCTTTGCGAGTTGGCGATTCTCCGCAGCAGCGCCTTCACGGTGGCCAGCAGTTCGCGGCCGTCCACCGGCTTGCAGACGCAGGCGTCCGCCCCCAGCTCCAGAGCGACCAGGGCCTCGACGTCCTCCTCCTCGGGCTCCACCAGGGCGATGATCCCCGCACTGCACTCCCTGCTGAGCTGATGACACAGCGGCATGCCGTCCATGTTCGGCAGGTACAGGCGCAGGAGGATGATGTCGGGCTTGATATCGTCCAAGTCACGGAGCGCATCCGTGGCGCTGTCGTACACGAGGACCTCGTAGTTGCACGCGCTGAGCTTGCCGGTGATGAGCTGTATGGTCTCCGGGTCATTCTCGATTAGAACGAGTCTTGTCTTGTGCATGTGGGTCCCGCTCTAGGCGGCCTCCCCCCCTGATGTCCCGATGCTGACCCCCGGACAGGAGCGCAGGGCGCGCTCCCGGCGTGGATGCTTCGCCCCACGCCCACGGGGTGTCTCAGCCGGTCATGTGGTGCCAGCGCCTCTTCGCCGCGCTGGAATGCTCCACTTCACGGAGGCACGTTGCGCCCCCGATAGTCTGCCGGCCACTGCCCCCCGGTAGGCTTCGCGCAACGCGCGAACCGGCCGGTGCGACGTCGACACCAGACACACTCGGTCCTTCCGGTTCTGTTATCCCTCCTTCCCCGCAGGCGCTTCGCGCCGGCGCCGGCACGACGAGATGGCACCATCCGTCCGAGACCCATCAGACAGTGACACGGGGTGTCCGCCCCTCTCACTCAAGCACTCATTCTGTGGCACCCCGCCTTGTTGCATACTATACCCCAGTGTTGCGCAGTGTACAATCAAGGATTTGTGCTGTTTACTTCTCAATCGGTTATGTGCGTTGAACATCGCGTAGACGTATCACGGCACGCACCGGTCCTTGCCATCGCAACGAATACGGAACGCAGGGCAGCGGGCATTGCACGACCATGTGTGCGACGTATAGGCGCGGCCGCAAAGTGCACACTCGGATGGGCGCGCCATTGCGGGAGCGTCCGCTCCCGCAGGGAGCAGCTCGAGGAATCTCCCGCCATGTAGTGAGATCCGTCGCTATCTCGCTATGCGAGATGGACGCTCAGGATGACAGAAGCCGGGGCAGCCGGACCTTTTGGCCGCGCTTCCGGACATTCGTCCCTCTCGACCACAGTGCGGCCCGCTCGGTGCCCACGTCTTTGTGTCTGCATGGAGCAATCCCGATCACATCAGGAGCAGTGCCTTGCTCACCTTACAGCAGATCCAGCTCGCCGCGGCACGCATCGCGCCCTACATCAGGACAACCGGTCTTTTGGACGGGAACATCGCCGCAGCGCCGGGCGTCCGGCTCAAGCCGGAGAACCTGCAGATCACCGGAGCGTTCAAGATCCGGGGCGCGGCCAACTGCATCGCTCAGCTCAGCGACGAGGAGAGGGCCCGGGGGGTCATTGCCGCCTCGGCGGGCAACCACGCCCAGGGGGTGGCGGCCGCCGCCCGTGCCGCGGGCTCCGCGGCCGTCATCGTCATGCCGCAAAGCACGCCGCTGGTGAAGGTGGAGCGCACCGCCGCCCACGGGGCCGAGGTGATCCTGGCGGGTGGCGATTTCGATGAGGCCTACGCCGTCGCGCGCCGGGTGGAGCAGGACCGCGGGCTGGTCTTCATCCACCCCTTCGACGACCCGCGCGTGGTGGCCGGGCAGGGCACCATCGGCCTGGAGATACTCCGGCAGGCCCCGGACGTCACCGGCATCGTTGTCCCTGTGGGCGGAGGCGGTCTGATCAGTGGCATCGCCACCGCCATCAAGCTTCAGGCACCGCATGTCAAGGTCTTCGGGGTGCAGACCGAGATGGCGGCGGCCATGCAGTGCTCCTTCGGCCGCGGAGAGCTGACAGTCATTCCCCCGCAGCCCACCGTGGCCGAGGGCATCGCCGTCGGCTGCCCCTCGGAGGCGAATCTGCGCACGATCACCCGCTACGTGGATGACATCGTGGTGGTGCCGGAGGCGGAGATCGCCACGGCCATGCTCCGGCTGGTGGAAGACTGCAAACTCGTGGTCGAGGGCGCCGGTGCGGTGGTCTATGCGGCGGCCCCCATCCTGACCGACCTCCTGGGCGAAAGACCCGTGTTGGTCCTCAGCGGTGGCAATGTGGATGTCACGACCCTGGGAGCCGTCATCGACCGCGGCCTCGCCCTGGCGGGGCGCTCGGTCCGGCTGCTTTTGGACCTCCCCGACGTGCCCGGGGCTCTGGCGCGTCTGGCCGGCATCCTGGCACAGAGTAGGGCCAATATCCTCGAGATCTTCCACAATCGCCAGACGGGCGAGGTGGTGCTGGGAAGGGCCGAGGTGGAGCTGGTCCTCAGCACCCGAGGCCCCGACCACGTTGCGGAGATCATCGATCTGCTGCGCGCCGAAGGCTACAATGCCCGGCAGCACCACCACGGGTAGGGCGAGCGGCGGAGCGCGGTGACACTCGGCGCCGAGACCCCCGGGGTGCCACCGGGCGGCGGCGAGGGGCGCAGCCTCGGCACGGACGGCGTCCAGGGGATGGGGCCGCGGGGAGCGCCGCAGCGTGCCTACTGCTCCGTGGGGCCATCGGCGGACCGAGCAGCGCGGCGCAGGCCCGCGGCGCCGCCTGCGCGCAGGTGGGCTCCCACCTGTCGCAAGGTGGCGGCATCCACCGGATGGATGTCCCCCTCCGGCAGCGGGCCGGTGTTCATCAGCAGGTTGCAGCCGGCCTCCCGGGCCGCCGCCAGGGCGCCGAGAACCTCCTCACAGGTGCGGTGCCTGCCCTCATCGGCCGCGCTATAGCCCCACCAGCCCGGTTGCAGTGTATCGCAGATCTCCCCGTGCTTGCCGCGATTGCGCTTCCACGCCTCTCTTGCCACCTCCCGCGACCGCGGGTCCTCGAAACGCTCCTCCAGCGACTCTCCCTTGCGCTCGGGGGCGGCGAAGTCCTCGTCTCCCGTGGCTCCCTGTTTGAAGGCGATGAGGGCCTGAGGCTGTAGGCGGCGGATGAGCGCATAGGTGTCCTGGATCGGGAACAGGTCCGGGCGGCTGTAGTAGCCGGAGATGGGATCGAACCAGATGCCCGCCACCGGACCGTAGTGGGTGAGTAGCTCCGTGAGCTGTGCGTGGACGAACGCGATGTAATGGGCGAAATCCTCGTCGCCCTCGAATCGATAGGAGGGCTCGGGCCGGGGATACTTTGGCCTGGCGCAGTCCCAGCCGGCCTCGCGGGAGTAGAAGTAGGGGTGGCGCCAGTCGGCGGCGTAGGAGTAGTACAAAAACAGGCCAAGGCCCTTCTTGGCGCACTGCCCCGACAGCTCATCCACCAGATCTCTGCGCGCCGGAGAAGCCATGCTGTGATAGTCATTCTGCGCCGTCTCGAACAGGCAGAAGCTGTCGTGGTGGCGGGTGGTGATGTTCACATAGGCCATGCCCGCCTCCAGGGCGAGGTCGGTGATGAGGTCGGCGTCGAAGCGCCGGGCGGTGAAGCGGCTCTTGAGCCGCTCGTACTCGGCCACGGGAATGGCCTCACGCAGCATCACCCACTCGCCGCGCCCGAGAAGGCTGTACAGGCCGTAGTGCATGAACAGCCCGAATCCGGCGTGCGAGAACCACTCCACAGCCGCCTGTCTGGGGTCCTTGGCGTACTGCGGCTCGTAGCCCGCGAGATAGGACGGCACCGTCTGATCCTTGGTGCCCGCGCTCATCAGTGATCCTCCCTGTTGCGTCCGTCCCACCGCCTGCCGGCTCCATCGAGGCCTCCCGTGGCGCCCTCGATGGACGCAGACGATTATGTCATACCCGTTCACCGGAAGGAAGAGGTGTGTGGGAGAGGGAAAAGTGGGGAGACGTTCCGCCACATGGAGGTGGTTGGTATGCACCGCGCCTGGCTCCGCACACTTTTGCCGCTGTGGGCCGCGCTGGCGCTCCCGGCGCTGGTGGGCATGTTGGGCTGCGACAGCGGTGACGACAGTCCTCGGGAGGAGTTGGCCCGCTCCGACGACGGTGCCCTCGTGCTTCACGGCGATCCGGCGGCGGTGCCTGCCGGCGCCTCACTCGGCCTGGCGGGCGCCGACCCGGCCGCCCTCCCCGACGCACCCCAGGGACTGGTGCCGGTGTCGGCCATCGACTGCACGCCGGACGGCATCGTCTTCGGCTCTCCGGTGACCTTGACGGTGACCCTGCCTGCGGCCCTGACGGCGAACGCCGAGTTGCCCGTCTACCGGCTGGTCCCCGGAGCGTGGCAGACCGCCGGTTGCAGTGCCCGCGTGGCCGATGACGGCCTGTCGGCCTCGTTCCCGGTCTCTCGCTTTGACACCTATGGCCTGTTCCGCGCTCCGGGAAGTGCCTACGTGGCTCTGTCTTCCATCTTCCGGGCCGGCGATGCGATCGCCGCCGCCGACAACCACCCCACATGGTCGCCCGACGGCGAGGACATCGTGTTCCTCGACGGCAACGGCGGACTGCAGAGGGTGTCGGCGCGGGCCGGCGCCACTCCCGAAGCCGTTACAGCCGCGGGACTGGGGCTCACCAATCGTCTGGCGCCGCGGTACATCGCCGCGAATGAGGTGGCCTTCTGGACCGGCTGGGTTGTGCTCTCCGATGGCGGACCGGTTCAGCAGGATCGCGACATGCACATCGTCGCGGTCGACCTCACCGACAACGCTCTGCGGGTGGTGCAGCAGTTCAACGGCGAGGACGTCGGCCTGGCCCGGGATCAGGCCATCGCCCCGGACGAGCTGGCGCTTTCGGCCGATGGGTCCCGAGGCATCGGTATCTGGTCCACGGGGGTGTGGCTCATGGACTTTCCCGCCGGCACCTTCACCCGGATCGCCGAGCGCCTGGAGCTGCGGCACGTAGCCATCTCGCCGGACGGCACACTGGCCGCCTACGACCGGGAGGATGGGCACGTCTGCGCACACAGCTTCGCCGGGGCGGTCACGGACCTGGGAGTGGGCCGCTGGCCGAGTTTCGCCGCCGACGGCGACCGCATCGGCTTTGTCCGCGAGCACGGCTACATCCTGCGCAGCCTATCTGCCGGGACGAGCAAGGTCTATCCGCTGGCCGACTGGCTGGTGTGCCGCGATCCGGTGCTGTCGCCCAATGCCACGAGCTTCGTCTACCGCAATGGGACACAGACCGACGGCTCCGCGGACGGCCTGTCCCTGGGAAGACTCCTGGACGCATGAGGCGTAGCGCGGCCGGAGCCGGCGGTGTGGACGGATTGCGAGGTGGAGGATGCGACAAAGTGACGTGGTGTTCATGTATGCGCCGAAGTCCCCGGAGCTCTACGCTGCCTACGGCGCCGGCGTGGTGCTGTGGGGAGGGGGTAAGGAGGCCGCGGAGGCCGCGGCCGCGCGGGGCGTGAGCTTCCAGGGGACCATGTGGCTGCTCACCGCCTGGGGCGATGCGCTCGCCGAGGACGAGCGCCTCCTGCAGTCCGTCTGCATCGACATCGAGGGCCGGCCCATCGAGGTGCCCTGGCTCACCGACCAGGCCCGGGCGCTCCCCAACTACTGGGGCTGCACCAACGCCCCGTACTATCGGGCCTACCTGCGCCAGCGCGCCCTGGACGCCGTGCAGGGAGGCGTCACCGGCCTGCACATCGACGATCACGCAGGGACCGCGGCCTGCGCCGCATACGCCGGGGGCTGTTTCTGCGAGCACTGCCTCGCCGGATTCCGGGAGTTTCTACGCGCCAACCTGAGCCGTGAGCGGCTCCGCGCGCTGGGTGTGGAGGACATCGGGAGCTTCGACTACGGGACCCACGCCCGGCGCCATGCCGCCACGCGGGAGGCCTACGTCCAGCGCCGCTGGTCGATCCCGCTTTACTCGGCATTCATGAACTTCCAGGTCCGCGCCGCGGCCGGGCTGGTGGGCGACATCCGCGCCGAGTGTCAGCAGGCTCTGGGGCGCACCCTTACCCTCAGCGCCAACTGCTGCCTGCCCGACCCGCTGCACCTGGGAGACTACATGCACCTGGATACCCTGTGCGGCGAGATCGGCCTGCACGCCTCCGAGGGGCGGCCGTCCGATGCGGCGCATCTGGCCTATAAGGTGGCCGACGGTGTGCAAAGGCCGCTGGCCGCCACGGCCTCCGGCTGGGACTGGGCCTGGATCGCCGAGCACGACAAGCCCGGGCTGGTGAAGACCTGGGTCGCCGAGGCCTATGCCTGCGGCCACAGGTTCATGGCCCCGCACCACCAGTGGGCCTACACCGCCGAGAAGGGCACGCACTGGTGGGACTGTAGCACCGAGGACTTCGCGCCGCTGTACAGGTTCGTCGCCACACACCGCGATCTGTTCGACGGCTTCGAGGCCGTCTGCGATGTGGTGTTGGTGTTCAACGCCCCGGCGCGGTATCGGGACAAGGACCGCAGCGCCGAGGCCGCCGCCGATCTGGCCGCCCACAACGTGCAATACAGGGTGGCGGTGGCCGGCGGCGACTGGGTCCGCGAGCGGCTGGACGCCGCTGATCTCATGGCCGCACGGGCCGTCATCGTGACCTCCGAGGAGTACCTGGATGAGGGCCAGCGTCAGGTGATCTCCCAGGTGGAGAAGGCCGGAAGGCTCCTGCGCTGGGAAGGCCCGGGGTCGGTCGAGGGCAGGTTGCCTCCGGGCGTGGCCATCCGGGGCGCACCGCACGCCCGGGCGGTGCTGCGCCGCAATGTGCAGACCGGTCAGGTGGCCGTGCACCTGCTCAACCGCGATTACGACCTCCAGGCCGATGACGTGGTCCCCGCCGGGCCCGTCGAGCTGAGCATCGACGCCTCCTTGGTGGGCGACGGGGTCTTCACCGCGGCCACGCTCTACAGCGTTCCGGGGCTGCAGCAGGTGCGCGTGCCCCTGAGCCGTGAGGGTGCCTGTCTCGTGCTGCAGGTTCCGCACCTGACGTTGTGGACCATCGCCGTGCTGCAATGAACAAGACCCGGGCAGGCGCGCCCGATGACCGCGGCCCTCACCGGTCGGCGCCTTTGCCGGTACGTGTCCGACACCCAAGCTCATCTCACACGTCTGGTAATGACCCGGGCCGTGCGATGTACGCTGAGATCACCAGCCGTCAAACATATGGGAGGGTTCTAGATGGCCAAGAAGCTGAGAGTCGCGTTCGTGGGAGCCGGAGGCATCGCCACCGGTGCACATCTGCCGGGGTTCCAGGCGCAGGCCGACAGGGTCGAGGTTGTCGCCGCGGCAGACGTTAGTGAGCAGTCGCTGGCCAGGTTCTCCGAGCGGGCCTCGATCCCCGCCGAGATGTGCTTCTCTGACTACAAGGAGATGTACAAGAAAGTCGACTTCGACGCGGTGGCCATCTGCACCCCGAACTCCTGGCACTACCGACCGACCATCGACGCCTTCGCCAAGGGTTGCCACGTACTGGTGGAAAAGCCCGTGGCCATCAGCGCCGACCAGTGCCGGTCGATGATCGAGGCGGGCAAGAGGGCCCAGAAGCTGTTCATGGTCGGGCAGACGCTGCGATTTACCAAGGGCGCCGCGCAGATGAAGGCCTGGGTGGACGGCGGCGAGCTTGGAGAGATCTACTTCGGCAAGGCGCAGTACCTGCGGGTTCGTGGCGTGCCGGGGCGCCTGGGGTTCGTGACGAAGGAGCTCTCCGAGGGTGGCCCGATCTACGACATCGGCGTCCACGTCTTGGACCTGACCTTGTACCTCATGGGCTTCCCCGAGCCGGTCTCGGTCTCCGCCGGCGTCTACAACAAGCTGGCCAGCAAGAAGTCGCCCCTGATGCCCTTCGCGCCGGAGCAGTACACCGTCCCCGACGACGCGGCCTTCAGTCTGATCCGCTTCGCGAACGGCGCCACGGTGATCCTCGAGTGCAGTTGGGCGCTGAATCTGGTGTCCGGCTCGCACAATGTGATCCTCTGCGGCGACAAGGGCGGCTGCCAGCTCGAGCCCACCGCCATGATCCGGGAGCGCAAGGGCGTCCTGGAGAATGTGAGCAATGAGATCTTCCAGTATCCGGAGAAGGCCGGACACACCGAGGAGATTCGCCAGTTCGTCGAGGCGATCCTGAAGAAGAAGCCCTCCCCGGTACCCGGCGAGCAGGCCCTGATCACACAGCGCATCCTCGACGCGATCTACAAGAGCGGGCAAGAGGGCAAGGAAGTGGCGGTCTAGATGCCTTGCCGAGAAGCCGGCTTTGCCGTCAAGGTGTCATTCTGAGCGCCCATCTCGCGCAGCGAGATAGCGAAGAGCCTCGCCATCTGCCGGGGGACTCCTCGTGCGGCTCTTGCCGGGAGCGGACGCTCTGGCAATGACATTCCCGGCGGAGGCGGGGCTTTCGGCCGCACCTCATCGGGGCCTGTGTGGGCGCAGTTCTTGACGTCCAAAGCAGGTTCCGGGGCTGCGTGCGGACCCCGGTCCGCGTTGGGGCTCTCCCCTGCGCAGGCCGGGGTCCGCCTGGTTTGTGGAGGCCACAAGGGAGCTGTGGACGGTGGTGCGACGCGGCGGGGGAGGGAGGCCCGGCGGCGTCGAGCCCGACCCGTGTCCGCACCCGCGGGGCGGAAGGGCTGCTCGAGCCGCGCAGAGAAGTATGCACGGCACGATGGTGTGCGACCAACGACCGACGTCGGGCGGTCGCCGAGCAAAGGAGCAGTCCTCGATGAATGGTGCGGAACTACTGGTGGATCTTCTCAAGGCCCGGGGTGTGCGGCACGTGGCGGTGCTGTGCGGGAACGGTCTGAATGCCTTCATGCAGGCGTGTCTGGACAAGGGCGTGCAGATCGTGGATGTGCGGAACGAGCAGGCGGCGTCGTACATGGCCGACACCTGGGGCGCGATGACCGGGACCCTCGGCGTCGTCGCGGTCAGTGCCGGTCCGGGGCATACCAATGCGGTGACCGGCCTCACCAACGCCTGGTGGGACGGGCGCCCGATGCTGCTTATCTCCGGCTGCTCAGAGGGCGACACCCGGGGCCTCGGACACTTTCAGGAGTTGGACCAGATCGACATCGTGCGGCCGGTCACCAAGTACGCCCGGCTCATCGAGCGCGCGGATCAACTGGAGTTCGAGGCCGACAAGGCCATCCAGATCGCCCTCAGCGGCCGGCCCGGGCCGGTGCATCTGTCCATCACCGGAGACGTCATGGACGGGCCGGTGCCGGAGCCGTATGGCCTGGCACACAAGCCCGCTCTGAGCAAGGTGAGCCCCGCCACACCCGCGGCCAAAGACCTCGTCGCCAAGGCCGCCGAAATGCTGCACGAGGCCCGAACTCCCGTCATCGTCGCCGGCAGCGGCTGCTTCTATGCCGATGCCGAGGCGCCGCTTAGGGCCTTCGTCGAGGCCACCGACATCCCCCTGTTCTCCCTGATGTGGGACCGCTGCTGCATCGGCGAGTCCTGGCCCCAGTACGTGGGCCCCAGCACGGCGGAGTGCAACGGCGCCTTCCCCCTGGTGGCCGAGGCCGATGTGCTCATGGTCCTGGGCGGCCGCGTGGACTTCCGCCTGGGCTACGGTCGGCCGCCGGTCTGCGCGCCCGGCGCCCACTTCATCCGCGTGGACCTGGAACCCGGTGAGCTCGCCAAGGGTCCGGCCACGCTGCCCATCCTCGCCGACCCGCGCTCCTTCTTGACGCAGCTTCTCGAGGCCATGCCGGAGGGCACAAATGCCGACTGGCTCTCTCGCGTTGTGGATGCGCGGGCAAGGTTCGTGGGCGAGTGGGATGACAGGCTGTGCGGGCTGGAGACGCCGCTGCCCGCCATGTGTGTGGTCAGGTCCATCAAGCCCTTCCTCGACCGGGACATCACCTTCCTGCTGGATGGCGGCAACATCGGTCGCTGGGCGCACATGGTGCTGTGGAACAGGCACCCGGAGTTCTGGCACACCTGCGGCGTGAGCGGGGTAGTGGGCTGGGGCATCCCGGGCGCCATCGCGGCGAGGAAAGCCCGGCCCGACAGGCCCCTGCTGCTGCTGAGCGGAGACGGCTCGGCCGGGTTCACCCTGGGCGACATCGAGACGGCACTCCGGGCTCAGACGCCCTTCGTCGCCGTGGTCGCCAGCGACGCGGCCTGGGGAATCGTGGCCGAGTGCTTCGACGAGGACTGCCGTTGTGGCAGCAAGCTGGGCGACATCCGCTTCGACAAGGTCGCCGAGTCTCTGGGCGCCAGAGGAGTATACATTGAGGACGGAGCCCAGCTCTCCCCGGCGATCGAGGAGGCCCTGGGACAAGACACCGTGACGATCATCCACGTCCCCATTCAGTTGGGCGGCATCGACTACTGGCGCAAGAGACTGGCTTAGGGCCCGGATCACCGGGACCCTATTGCCGGGGCCGCCGTCTGTGCAGTACGCTGTGCGAGGGCGGCCCCGCACTCTGCCCGCCGCCTATCCTGAGCCTCTAGATCGGAGCACCGACACACCTTGGGTCTGATCCGCAATATCCGCAAGGGCCTCACCTTCCTCCGCAGGGACCTGACGGTTAGTCCGGAGGACGCCGCCTTCGCCTCCGAGTACCTGAGCCCCGCCGAGTGCCAACTGTTCTGGCGGCTCAGTGTGCAAGACCAGGTGCACTCCATCCGCGTGGCCCGCACATCCCTGCTCTCACTGGCCGACTTCCCCGAGCTGGACGGTCGCGACGTGGTGCGGGGTGCCCTGCTTCATGACATCGGCAAGACTCAGGCCGACCTGGGCATCGTCTTCCGCACCATCTGGACGCTGATCGCGAAGGTGGCGCCCAACGCCCTGGAGCGTCTCAGCGCCAGATTCGGCGATGCCCGCCCTGGGACGCTCCGACACCGGATGTACGTGCAGGCCCGGCATGCGGAGATCGGGGCGGACATCCTGGCCGATACCGGGACGGACGAGACGGTGCGCGCGCTGGTGCGGAATACGGGCCTGCCCATGGACTGCCCCAGAGAGCCGGCGGACAGGCTGCTGCTTGCCGCCGACGCCGACCGCGTGCTGAGGCGCCATAGCTGAGGCCTCCCCCGGCGCTCGGCCCTGCCTGTCCCCTGCCGTCCGCTCTGTTTGCATGACATCCGCCGCCCAAACTGCTATGCTCTGCTCGCCGAATGCCCCGGAAGGCCGACGCTCCTCTCGCGGACGGTTCCTCCTCTGACGCGACGGCACCACTTGTGCATCACGAAGGCTCTCTACCGGAGGTCTTGCCACACACCCATGCATGCCTGTCGCCGCCTACTGCTCGCCGTTCTGTGTGTACTCGTCCTCTGCTCGACCTCTGCCTGGTGCCAGTTGCCCGGCGTCCGTCTGCCGAAAGTCAAGATCGAGGGCGTCGGGCTCCCCCAAGTCCCCATACCTTCGGTTGCCGACCTCCTGAAGGAGGAGCCGCCGCTTGCGACCGCGCTCGCCGACGGCCTCCCGCGGCTGCCGCTGCTGGACGGCTGGGAGCCGGCGGACCTCTCGGAGCCCTGGGCGCCGGTGCACTCGGCGGAGGGTGGCTTCGTGCTGGAGCCGGGGACGTACGAGCTGGACCTGGACTCCTTTTGCCTCCACGCCGGGACCCACGGTCCCGGCAAGCGCACCGAGGGCTATCTGCACGGCCCCTACAGAGGTGCGCGCGCCGAGCTTCTGCGGACCATCGTCCGGCGCTACGCCTCGACGCCCGAAGCCACACGCCAGGAGGCTCAGGCGCTGCTGTGGGCGGTACTGGCCCGCAGCGATCTGTCCAAGGCCACGGGCAGCGCACGGGCCGGAGCCGACAAGCTCCTGACACCGCAGGAGGTCGCCGGGCTCAGCGGCGGACCCTGGGGCGCCCTGCCCGACTCGCTCAAACGCGAGCTCCGCAAGCAGCTCAGTCCCGCCCAGCGGGCCCTCTTCGATGCTCAGGATAAGCTGCGCAGCCTCCTGACTAAGCCCACCACGAGCTTCGCCCAGCTCGAGCGCCTGGCGGTGCGCACCGGCAATCCCTCCCGCAGTGAGGACGACGTGGCCCTGCCGGATGCCTGCTGGAACCTCCACCCCGGCGGGGCTCTGGTCAGGTACGTGCCCCACGGCTATAGTCGCACCACGGTGCAGATGCACGTTCCCTCCCCGGTGGGTGTGGAGCGCGATGCCGCAGGTCGCGTGCAGCGGGTCTGGGACGCCTGGGGTGGGGTGATGGAGGTCATCTACTCCGGGGGCGAGGATCTCGTGCGTCGGGTGCGCTTGACGGACGGAGCCGAGGAGTGCGTGCTGGAGAGCGGCGCGGCCGGCGGTGTCGGCGCCGTCGAGGTCCAGCGCTGGGGAGCGCTGGAGCCGCTCGTCGCGGGCGCGGCCGGCGCCGCCGCGCTTGCCCGGGCGCGGGACATCGCGCTACTGGGGGCGACCGCCCGGTCCTTGGCCAGAGACGCCGGAGTCGCGCTCCCTGACTGGGCCGCGGATGTGCTGGATGCCGTGGATGACGGAGCGCTCGCCGCCTGCGTGGCCGCTGCAGGCAGGCCGGTGGTGGATGCGCCTCCGCCGCCGGTGGCACCGGAAGCAGATAGCGGGAGCCCGCCCGAGGGCTCCGATCGCCCGGACGTTGGCGGCGGAAGCCAGGGCACTCCGGACGGCGGTGGTACCGGTCGGCCGAGCGGAGACCAGGCCGGCGCGCGGCCCGAGGGCGGTGCCACCCGCGACGGCAACGGCGGCCGGCCCGGAGGCGACCGGGCCGGTGCGCAGCCGGGGGGCGAGCCGGGCGGCGGCCGGCCGGAAAGCGGCGGCGCGCCGGATGGCGGCGGCGGCACGGAGCAGCCGGATGGCGGGGGCGAGGCGGGCCGGCAGGGTGGCGAGCAGGGTGGCGAGCAGGGTGGCGAGCAGGGTGGCGAGCAGGGTGGCGAGCAGGGTGGCGAGCAGGGTGGGAGCCCGCCCGACGGCGACGGTGCCCCGGATGGTGGCGAAGCCTCTTCCCGGCAGCCGGGTGGCAACGAAGGCGGTGCCCAACCCGGCGCAGAGCGCGGCGGTCCGCCGGACCGGGGGACCACTCCCGGGGGCACGCGCAAACGGGGCGGCTCCCGCAAAGGCGGGACCGACGGCGGCCCCGGAACGACTACCGTGCACTTCGATCCCACGGATGGCATGGCCCTGCCGGGAACCACGGGACGTCAGCGACTGGGGATCTCCTCGAGGCCCGGCGGAGACGGCAGCGGGGGTGGCGGGAGCTCTGACACACCGCGCAAGAAGAGGGGCAAGCCCCGCCGCAACCGGCCGCGGCCGCAGCCGGGTAACGACGGCGGCAGGCCGCCCGGAGAGGACACGGGTGGTAACCCGCCGGAGGACGGAGGCGCCCCGGAGGGCAATGACCGGCCCGGTGGCAACGACGGGGGCAACCCGCCCGGCCCCGACACCTGCGGCAGTCCGCCCAACGAGAGCGGCGCCCCGGAGGGCAATGACCGGCCCGGCGGCAATGAGGGGGGCAACCCGCCCGGCCCCGACACCGGCGGCAGTCCGCCCAACGAGAGCGGCGCCCCGAAGGGCAATGACCGGCCCGGTGGCAACGACGGGGGCAACCCGCCCGGCCCCGACACCGGCGGCAGTCCGCCCAACGGCGGCGGTGCTCCTGAAGGCAACATGAGCCCCGGTGGCGGCTCTACGCCCGGCAAAGAGGGCGGGAATCCCGGCGGCGGCGCTCCGGGCGGAGGGTAGCACTTCCGGACCATGCAGGGGCAGAGGCCTCACCCCCGGGTGGGGCCTCTGCCCGACAATCGTACCCGCGCAGTCAGCCGTTCCCAGTCGTGCCGTTCTTTGCCGTCCTCCGCGTCTCTGTGGTCAGCCGTTCGCGTTCTCCGTGGAACTCCGTGCTCTCCGTGTCTCCGTGGTGAGACGTTGCCGTTGTTGTTGCCGTTCTCTGCTGTTGGCGTTCTCTTCCTCTCCCCCTCCGCGCATGCTATACTCTCCCCCTCGGCGTGCTACCCCGATAGCTGCACAGGGAAACATCCATGAAAGCTACCAATGCATGCATCCCCTGCATGCTCTTCCAGGCGTACAACACCGCGGTCCAGTGCACCTCGGACACGCGACTCCAGCGCGAGATCCTCGATGAGGTCATGCGACGCTATACGGGCGTGGTGCTGGATAGGACCCCGGGCGAGCATTCGCAGGTCGCCTTCGAGGTCTGCCGTGAGCTGACGGGCGTGCAGGACCCGTACGCGGAGGCCAAGAGGGCCTCCAATGAGGGCGCCATGGCCCTGTATCCGGAGCTGTCGCGGAGGCTGGCCGATTCGGCGGACCCGCTGCGGGACGCGTTGCTGCTGGCCGTGGCAGGCAATATCATCGACCTTGCCATCGCCAAGGAGTACGACCTCACGACGGATATCGTCAGGCAGATCGAGCGGGGCTTCGATGTGGCGGAGTTGGAGGGCTTCCAGGCGGCGGCCGAGGCGGCGCAGTCGATCCTGTATCTGGGGGACAATGCGGGAGAGATCGTCTTCGACCGCCTGCTGATCGAGGCTCTGGGGCCGGGTAGGGTGACGTTCGTGGTGAAGGCCGGGCCCATCGTCAATGACGCCATGCCGGCGGACGCCGAGCAGGTGGGGATCACAGAGGTCTGCCGGGTGATCGACACAGGGAGCAACTACTTCGGCTTTCCATGGGAGCACGTAAGCCCGGCGGCGAGGGATGAGTTCGCCGCGGCGGATATGGTGATCTCCAAGGGGCATGCGAACTTCGAGACGGTCACGGAGCTGGGGGAGGAGGGGGACAGGGTCTGGTACCTGCTGAAGGTCAAGTGCAATGAGGTAGCGAGGCAGGTCCCCGCAACGAACGGCGATGTGGTGCTGGTGTCGCACAAGACACTGCGGGAGCGAGGGATGGTGGGGTAGCCGTCCCTGGGGCCCCGCCCTGCGGGGCGTCTCGCCTGCACGCCGTTCGCCGTTGTCGTCCCCGGAACTCGGCCCCTCCGCCCCTACTGCTCCCCCTTGTCCGGCCACTGCAACTGAGCGATCTGGATCACCGAGTCGTGATCTTTGGCGACACCGTAGGCCACGCGCTTACCGTCGGGACTGATGGCGAAGCCGTAGCGATGCTCCAGTCTCAGATCCCCGCTGATCCTGTGCAGGCCCACGCCCTCGATGGGGACCGCGAAGAGCTGCCCGGCGGACTCGTAGGCCAGGTACTTGCCGTCCGGGCGCCACCATGCCGGCGCGCAGGGGTGCGGGCAGGCGATGGGGCCCTGCTTGACCGCGCGCGCGTTGCCCCCGTCGGCATCCATCACCCACAACTCAGGCTCGTTGCCCACGCGGAAGTAGGCGATGCGCGTGCCGTCGGGCGACCAACTGCCCATGTGCGAGACGTCGTCGGTGGTGAGCATCGTCACCTGCCCGGTCTGCAGGTCCACCACGGCGAGATTGCGCTTCGGGGGCGGCTGCTCGGCGAGCACGACCTCGGTCATCCGGGTGAACAACACGCGTGCTCCATCCGGACTGAAGGCGGGGCCGATGTCCGAGGCCCCGTCCTCCTGCGCCAGTGGTGTGGACACCGCGGCTTCGACATCAAGGAGCCACAGGCCGCTATCGCCGCCGACGGTCTTGGCGCCCCACTGAGCGGCCGTGCGCCCGTCGGGCATGATGACCTTCTCGGCGTCGTGAACGAACTTGCTGCCGGAGAGCACCATGCGTGTGCCGTCGGGCGAGGCGGCCATCTCCCCGATCCCATGCTCCCCGGCTCCCGCCGTGCGGCGCACGCTACCATCGGTCAGGTCGGCGACGTACACGGCGTGCGTTCGTTGGGGCTCCTGTCCGTCGGCCGCATGGGACATCGTTGCCACGCGATCACCACTCAGCCACACCGGGGGCCGCACCGGGATGCTCGGCAGCGCGAAGCTGCGCACCTTCTCCGTCGCCGGCTCCCACACGACCAGCCCAAGGGTCTCAAATCCGCGATGGGATGTGGCCACGAGACCGCCGTCCGGGCTCCAGCGCGGGTCCTGCCCAAGGGGGAGCTTCGCGCCCTCGTCGGCCGCCGCACACAGCGATGAGCAGAGAACGCAAACGAGTACCGGCATGGATGCGAGCCTGTCCACCATTGTCCCGTCTCCTCTCAGGGAGGTGGGGCCAGGCCGTCCCCGGCGGCTGTGCCCGGAAGTGGCCGTGACCCGTATCTGGCCTTACCCCGCGACTACCCCGCCGCCTTGAGCTTCTCGATCTCCTCCAGCGCCCGACGGGCGGTGTCGGCGTACCACTGCTCGTGGCCCTCGCAGGCGTCCAGCGCCCGCCGGTAGCTGACCGCCGCTTCATCGACCCTTCCGGCCCGGGCCAGCGCCTCTCCCAGGACCGTGCCGACGAACCCCTTGAGCAGAGGGATCGTTGGCTCCAGGGCCCAGAACTCATCGGCCACCTCCATGGCTTCCGCGAGCCGGTCGGCCTTGGCCAGCACCCAGACCTTAGTCTTGAGCACATCCGCACGCGCGTCGGCGATGCCCAGCGAGTCATCGGCGGCCCGATCAAGTTCGGCGATCTGAGCATCGGGGCCCCCGGGCGTCTCCAGCGCGCCGCCCAGCAACTCCCGACACCAGGTCATGGCCAGTTGTCGGCATGCGGGACAGCCGGCGGCCTGCGGCATGGCGCGCAGGCGGTCCACAGCCCTCTGCGCCAAGCTGGGGATGACTGCGGGCCGCAGCAGGCCCCCCTCCCTCGACGCGGCCTCCACGTAGGTCTGGCCTACCCGCCGCACGGAGGGCCGAAGCTCGCGCCCCTGTTCCAGATAGGGCGTGCCGAGCGCGGCGATGGCGGCGGCCGCCTGCTCCGCGGGAAGGGCCGCGGCGGACTCTAGCTGCAGGTCGAAGAGGCTGCCGGCGAAGGCATCGTCCAGGGCAAGCCAGTCTCGCACCCGCTCAGTCAGTTTGGCGGTCGCCTCCGGGGCGGCCTGACCAACCGTGACCTCCTGTGCCCAGGCGCGGTCGAGAAGCTGCGCGGCCCGCAGGTCGCCGGCCTCACGACAGGCGGCCGCCTGCCGCTCCAACACCGACCATATCGCCTCGCCCTGCCGGCTCTGCCTCAGGAGGCCGAGGTACTCCTGCAGCCTCCGCCGGATCGTCTCCGGCGCCGCGACGGTGTCGCCGGCCGCGTGCAGTAGAACCCACGCCTCGAGGAGGTTCTGCGCCGGAGCCTCGGCCTCGGCGGCGCTTTGCCTCGCCAGGTAGTCTTCGCGCGCCCGGCAGGCGTTGGCGGGGGGCGCGGCCACGGCGGCCTGCGCCTGCTCGGCGGGCAGATCGAGGCCCTCGGGCGGAGCGGGGCCGTCCATCCTGTCTAGCGCAAAGGCCGACAGCACCGCACTGGGGCTCTTGCCCTTGAGCACCCGCACCTCGGCCTCGATGGGCCCCCGGACGCAGAACTGCTGCCAGCAGCCCTGTCCGAACTTGCCGGTATCGCCCACGGCCAGGAGCTCGCCCTCCCGGGTGCCGAGGACGATGGCGTGCTCCCGCGGGCGCCACGTCCCGCCCCAATCGGCATCCACGAGGTACAGTGCCAGCCGCCACAGCCCATCCGGGATGACCGTGCGGAGCAGGATGTCCGGCCCGGCGTCGTCCGACGGGTGCGTCTGCCCGCCGTCGTCCCACCAGGCCAGCAGGCCCCTGCGCGTCACGGGGTTGTAGGTTGCCCGGGGATCATCGGTGACGGGTGCGCTGATCCACCCCAGCGTCATCCAGCTATCCGGCTCCGAGGTGCGCGCGTAGTAGGTCAGGGGCGGCTCGCCGTGCAGGGCGTCCTTGCCGTGCATGGCATCGCTGAAGCACAGGCTCCCCGGACGGCCGAAGAGGTCGCAGTCGCCGCCGGCGAGGCACAGCACGAAGGCGTCTGTCCCGTACGAGAGCCACCAGTTGCCCTTCGTCCGCCGGTCCTCGCCCAGGTAGGAGGCCGTCTCCGAAAGGCCCCCGAGGCGCTCCTGCACGCGCCCCAGGGCCAGGGCGGCCTCGCGAGAGGGACTGTCCGCCGGATGCTCGCGCAGGAGCCTGGTGAAGGTCTCCACGGCATCGGCATCCTGCCCCGATGCTTCATACAGCACCGTCAACTCGCTGAGCAGGGCCGGTCGCTGGGCCTTGCCCTCGGTCTGCTCCCACAGCCCGGCCATGGCCTGCCAGGCCTCGGCGTGCTTGCCCGCCAGACGTAGACGTCGGGCGATGGCAAGAGACTCCAGGATCGGGTCCGTCCCCTCGCCCCCGCCGAAGAGGACCGCGGGCCTGCCCCACAGTCCGCCCCTGCCGCTGTGGTTGTAGACCTTCACCGCCAGCACGTTGTCCTCGTCCCAGTTGAGACACTCGGGCGGCAGCGCGTAGAGCCTCGGCTCACCCGCGGCGGTGCGCACCCGCGGCGGGAACTCGCCTGCTCCCCCGATGGGCGTGCCGTTGACGAAGCCCTGGTCCACATCGAGGGCGAGGCCCAGGTCGAGCACCAGGGCCCGCTCCCGCCAGGCTTCCGGAACGGTGAAGTGCAGCCGGTACCAGCCGTACACGCCGTCCTGCGGTTGGCGCTTGTCCCACTCATCGTCCGGCATGGGCGCCGTGGCCCAGGTGCCGTCGTCCAGAGCTGGCTCGGAGTAATCGGCCTCCCCGTCCTTGCCCGCGGCCTGAAACAGCCACTGCTCCTGCTCCGAGAGCCGGTAGCCCAGGCGCGGAGAGCCCAGGAGCCCCCCGATTCCGCCCATGTCGTAGACCTTGACCGCGAGGACGTTGTCCTCCCCGTAGCGCAGCACGCCCGCCGGGATCAGGTACTCGCGGTCCACGTTGTAGGCCGAGGAGGCCTGAGGCGGGAAGGCCCCGGTCTGGCCGATCTGCACACCGTTGCAGTACGTGCAGTCCACGTCATCGACGATTCCCAGCTTCAGGACCATGTCACGGCCGGAGAAGGCGGGATCGGGAGTGAAGTGGTATCTGTACCAGCCGCAGGCGCTGCGGTACCTGCCACGCGCGTCCCAGTCGCGGTCGGGCAGAGGCACCGGCGTCCAGTCCGTCTCGGATAGGTCCGGGGCGGAGTAATCGGCCTCGGCCGAGACGTCCACAGTCTTGCACAGCCAGGAGCAGTGCGCGGGTGACGGAGCAAGGAGGATCGCAGCGGCCGCGAGGGCGAGGCACGCGACGAGGCCGGCCGCGGTTGTCGGCACGGCGTTGCATCTGCGGCGGCGGAGCGTCGGTCTAGGCATAGCGCTCAGGCCTCCTGCAATGCCTGCTTCGGTATGGGGCTTCCTGGGGCAAATGGGGACATAGGTACAGACGCTTCGGGGCAGATCTGAGTTCCGTCGGGCCGAGGGTGTCGGCGAGCGTCGCCGCTCTGCAGGGCGCGGGCCTGCACCGCGCCGAGGAGGTCTTCCAACACCAACGACCAACGACGGCGGCGCACAGGTCGCCGCCGTACAACGGACAACGACGCCTCTCCCTGCAGGCCGTTGGCCCGCTTTCCCTCCCCTTCGCGCTACAACCGCTCAGGAGAGGGCTACGGCTACGGCGGACGGCGAACGTCGGCGGCGCACAGGTCGCCGCCCTACAATGGGCAACGGCGAACGGCTCGGCGGGAGGCGCTCTGTAGGGCGCGGGCCTGTACCGCGCTCAGGACGCCTTCAAGCTCGTTTCGTGGTCTCCTTGACGACCGGCGAAGAGCCGGCAGAACGCGAAGCAGGCGGCCCCCTGAGGGGCCGCCTGCTTCGCATGGGAACAGCAGACTGCCGTTACCTCGCGTCCGTCTTCGGCGAGCCACCGGGGTGGCGGCGCTACGTCACGGCACCGGCGTCGAGCTAGAAGGGCCGTGCCGTTCCATCCGCACAGACTTCCAGAAGCACCGACCCATCGCCGTCCGCGGTGCCGTCCTCCCAGGCGATGACAAGGGGCACCGCCTGAGCGGGTCTGTCCTGGGTTCCTTTGAGTACGGGAGCTCCGCGCAGGCCGGCGTCCAGTTTCAGCCACGTGTCCTGCGTGGTCTCAACTCGGGCGCCCAGCAGATAGCGGTTACCTTCGCACTCGAAGGCGGACCAGGTGACCTCCACTTCCGTTACCCCGCCTCCGACCTCCACCGTAGCCCGGTGAGAGCAGACATCGTCGCTGACCGTGGCCTTCGCCGCCGCTTCCTCCGGGAGATACTGCCTGAGGTCCAGAACCTGACTGAACGAGCTTTCCGGATAGCCTGCCTCCTCGCAGCCGGTCACCGCCAGCGCCGCGGCCAGGGCCAGCAGAGCCAACGCTGCCCGGCGTTCGGGAGAGCGCATCGGGCACCTCCTTTTCTTCTGCGAGCCTCGGGGCCACCCGCGCCATGGGTGCCGGTGCGGCCCACACCATCACCTTCGGCCGGTTCCGGCGGAGACTTCAGCGATCCAACCGCCTGTTCACATGCGCGCGGGTGACGCGCCACCCACGGCCCGCCCCGGGCCCCAAACGTTGCCCGCCATTGGCTTGACAAAACAGCCGCCCGGTGCGGGGCGGCTGCAGTAGGATGCTCCCATGACTTCCCCGGGGGCTCAGTTCCGCCAGTCGTACAGGTCCCGGTGCGGACCGGTGCTCTGGCCCGGCCGCCAGATCTTCTCCAGGCCATACCACTTCACGTGCCCATCGACGAAGGCGCAGTTGCTGCCCCCGTGGTGCCAGTCGGCGGGCATATAGAAGTAATCCGGGGCTCCGGCGGTGGAGTAGGGGTGTACCACGAAGCTGCGCCGCGACTCACCGAACATGATGCAATTGGCCGGGTCGTAGACCGCCGACAGCGCAGTGGCCCACGGCGGAGCGGAGTTGCCACTGCCCAGAAACGACCAGTTATACCCATAGCTGGTCTGGATCCGGCCGCCGTAGGAGACGCACTCGTAGGGGCTCGGGCAACTGCGGCAGCGCAGCAACTGGACACTGCGGATATACGGCTGGAGCACCTCTGTCCAGTACACCGGCCGACCCACCGTGGGGCTGTAGGAAAGCTGCAGCGGCAAAGTCTCGTCGTTGTCCTGAATGTACATCAGGGCCGCCAGCGCAATCTGTTTGAGGTTGGATGAACAGCCGGCCTGTCTGGCCTTCTCGCGGGCTCTGGAGAAGACGGGAAAGAGGATCGCGGCAAGGATCGCGATGATTGCGATGACCACCAAGAGCTCGATCAGTGTGAACCCACGCCTCGTCAATCACTCCACCCCTTCTGGTATCCAACTTGCCTGCAGCATGGCCGCATGTCTCGTCGGCCCCCGGAGAAGGGCGGCCTGAGAAGGTCCCGGCCCGCCCGTGCGGCGGCCCCATGCCCACGACCCCTCTCCATCGCCTCGCGGCCGTCGCCCGAGGCGCCCTCTCGGCGCCCGCGGGCATACTGCCGCCATGAGTATTACCCGGAGCGCAACAAAGTATGCGCCTCGGGGCGCGTCGTCTTTCCCGTCGGCCCTGGAAGCGCGGTCGGGAACTCACATCATACATGAACGTACTGGGGCCACATTTCGCCGCTCTCGCGCCTGGAACGGTCGAGGTACTGCCGTTCTCCCCCCTCCTCCCGTCTCCGCCTGTCGTTTGGCGGAGTACAAGCGGCTCGAAGGGACGCCGAGAGGCGGGTCTGGGGGGGGGGAGGCGACGTGAATCGGCGCCTGCCCGGAATCTGCATGATCCGAGGAGAAGCCCGCCTTCGCCGGGAATGTCATTGCCAGAGCGGCCGCTCCCGGAGGGAGCAACTCGAGGAATCTCCCGGCATTCAGCGAGATTCCTCGCTATCTCGCTGCGCGAGATGGACGCTGGGAATAGCAGGAACCGGGCCGGCCAGACTTGTCGGCCGGACCTATGGAGGAGAGCGGCCTTCCGCCGTCGAAGGACCGGCGCTCCTGGCCCACAGAGGGTCTCGCAGTCCCATCATCGACCCCGGAGCACCCACCCATGAAAGCCCATCTGCCAGCAGGCGCCGCCCTGATTGCGCTATGCTTCCTGCCCGTCACAAGGACACCCGCGGAGACCCTGAGGTTCACGCCCGAGCGTTTCGCTCAGATGGAGGCCCGCATCGCTCAGGGCCGCGATATCGCCGGGGCGGGGGCCGAGGCCTTCGCCTGGGGCGAGGGCTACGTCCTGCGCGCCTATCTGGAGATGTACCTGGGCACCGAGGCGCGCGATGGCGTGGGCGATCCCGCCTACCTGGATCGCTTCGTCTCCATCGCCGACCAGGTACTGGGCCAAAGGGACTGCTTCCGGGCCCGAACCGACCCACGCATCAAGCCCGGACCGGTCTGGAGCGTCGCCGGAAAGTACACCGTGGGCAGGCTGGTCCTGCGGGATGAACAGGGGCGCCACGCCCTCTTGCTGCGCTCCATTCGCTACGCCTACAACGACCAGACGAAGGTGAGCGTCACGCCCGGCACACGGCCGGGGACCTTCACGCTGAGCACTCAGAACGCCTTCTGGCAAGAGCACGGCGAGGCCGACGTCACCTATGCCGACCTCAGCCTCGACCCGGCGTCGGACAGGTACTTCCAGCGCGTGATCAATGACCCTCGCTATGTAGCCGACGAGGGCTTCCGGCGCGTTGAAGATCCGGCCTGCAAGCCCTCTTTCCTCCTGGTGGCGCTGGACACAAGGGAGCGGCGTTCGGCCGATACGGTGCTCGCCGCGGTGACGGAGGAGGCACTGGTACCGGCGATCGTGCCGTACTACGGCTACATCGGGCCCATCTTCGCCCCGATGGCGGCCTTCGCCGGGCTGGTGCACAGGCGCCCACAACTGCGGGAGACCTACGCCGAGGCCGCGGGGCGGTACCTTCGGGCCGCCCGCGACGCCCTGGACGCCTGGGAGCCCTGCTGGCGCGAGGGGCCCGGCGAGGGCCAGGGGTACTACCTGCTTACCGAGAAGGGCGCGGGCATGTGGTGTGACGGCATCATGGCTCCTTTCAACTACCTGTGCGGCGCAGGGCAGGTGCTCTTGGACCTCTGGACCTGCACCGGCGAGCCCCGCGCCCTGGACCACGCCACCCGTATCGCCCGGCTGTTCCGGGGAAGCTGCGTCAAGCACCCCAACGGCTCGTACTCCTTCCCCTACTGGTCGCCGGTGGGCTATGAGGGCTGGACGAAGGCCCAGCGGCTCAGCGAGAACACCCCGGAGTACGGAGGCACGACGTCCGCCGAGGACCTCAGTCACGGCGCCTGGGAGGTGGAGTTCGCCGTCATGTGCCAGGAGCGGGGGATCGTGTTCACCCGCTCGGACATGCGGCGCTTCGCGGGGACCTTTGTCCGGAACCTCTGGCGCGGACCGGGCGAGAGCCTGGCCCTGCGCGTGGACGGCACCGGAGAGGGCTCCGCGGGAACCGATGTGGCGGGAGCGAGATGGCTGGACCTGTGCCCCCTCGAGCCTAGGCTGTTTGACCTCAACCGTGACCTGTGGCAGGCCAGGAGCTACAGCGAGGGGGCCTACGAACACCTGGCCTGCGGCTACGCCAGGCTGTTTCGGTGGCAGGAGGTGTTGGGGAGGTAGGAGGCGCTTGCCGCTCGCCATGCCTTCTGGCACAATGGGCGCAGCCGCAGTCCCATCAGGAGGCGCGACATGACAGGCCGCGATCCGACGTCCTCGGGCGTCCCGAGGCTGGAGTACCTCAGGGTGCGCAACTATCGCGCGCTGCGCGACCTGGAACTGAGGGACATCACCCCGCCCACGGTGTTCCTGGGTCCCAACGGCAGCGGGAAGTCGACGCTCTTCGATGTGTTCGCCTTCCTGTCGGAGTGCTTCACCGATGGACTGCGCCGTGCCGGGGACAGGAGGGGCCGGTTCAAGAAGCTGCGCACGCGGGGTGCCGACGGGCCGATCGTGTTCGAGATCAAGTACCGCGAGCGTCCGGGCGCCCCGCTCATCACGTACCACCTCGGCGTAGACGAGAACCTCCAGGGCCCCTACATCGCCGAGGAGTTCCTGCGCTGGCGCCGCGGCCAGTACGGCAAGCCCTGGAAGTTCCTGGACTTCCGCAACGGCAGCGGCGAGGTGTGGGCCGGCGAGACTGCGGACGAACGCAGTTCCGACGAGCGCATCGTCGAAACGCTCGCCTCCCCCGAGATGATCGCCGTCAACACGCTGGGGCAGTTCAGCCGCCACCCCCGCGTCAGCGCGTTGCGCGGGTTCATCACAGGGTGGTACCTTTCGTACCTGAGCGCGGACAGCACTCGCGGCGTCCCGGAGGCCGGCCCGCAGGAGAGGCTCTCCAAGACCGGCGACAACCTGGCCAATGTGATGCAGTACCTGCGGGAGCAGCACCCGGAGCGGCTGGAGGTCGTCCTGCAGACGCTGCGGGAACGGGTCCCCCGGCTGGAAGAGGTCGACGCCCAGGTCATGCCGGACGGGCGCCTGCTTCTGCAGGTCAAGGACGCACCCTTCGACAGACCGATCATGGCCAGGTTCGCCTCGGACGGCACGCTGAAGCTGCTCTCGTACCTGACGGTTCTCTACGACCCCAGCCCGCCTCGGCTGGTGGGGATCGAGGAGCCGGAGAACCACCTGCACCCTCGGCTGTTGCCGGAACTGGCGGAGGAGTGCATGAAGGCGGCGGCCCGCACGCAGATGCTGGTGACCACTCACTCGCCCTTCTTCGTGAACGGTGTGCGGGCCGGCGAGGTGTGGACCCTCTACAGAGATCAACGCGGGTACACGCAGGCCAAGAGCTGTGCGGAGATGGAGCGCGTTGTGGCCATGCTCGACAGCGGCGCACTCCTGGGCGATCTCTGGGTCGAGGGGTTCTTCGACGTGGGCGATCCCCTCACGAACGCCGGTGGGCCCAAGACCGGCCCTGCCCAAGCACTGATGGCCACGCTCTGAGGGCCCTACCTCCCCACCACCACGAACCTCCCGTCCAGCGCCTTCACCGCCACCGGCTGCGAAAGATCCACCCGCTCCCCGGACACCAGCTCCGCCGCCTCCGTGCCAAAGCCCTCTACCCTTGCGGTGGTTGTTCGCTCCTCCTGCGACAGATTCACCAGGGCCAGCAGGGCGCTGTCTCCCTGGACCCAGACAATCCGGCGCAGGAGCTTGTCGTCGGGATCGCCGACGCGCGCCAGAGCGTCCCGGCGCCGCCCCTCCCACAGGAACGACCCCGCCGCCGTGAGCAGGCCTTGCCACTTCACCAGCTTGTGCAGGTACCTCCCATCCAGCGCGCCGTCTGTGTGCCCGCCCCAGAAGGAGAGCCCCCTAGCTCCCTGGGCGATGATGGTCTGGATCTGAGCGTCCAGCATCTGCGGGTCGCTCCAGATGGTGTCCGAGCCCAGGGGGTAGATGATGGAGGAGCAGAAGATGATGGGCCTGTCCACCACGTTCAGCGAGTCCTGCACCGTCTGGATCCCGGCTTCGACGCTGCCGATGCCTGCGTCGGCCGTCCACATGTCCGAGTAGTCCGCCGGGAGCGTGTAGTGCGGCACCTCGGGCTCGGTCATGTACAGGGACGCGACGGAGACGTCGATGGTCGCCGAGTGGATGGTGCCGTTGTAGTCGTAGCCGGCGATCCAGGCCTGCATCGGGCAATCGGGCCTGGCCCTCCGGGCTGCGTCGCGGATGACCTTCACATACTGTGCGCCCTGCATGCAGCGGAAGCTGATCCACTGCTCGGTGTACCGCCCGCCCTTCTCCACATCGGAGGGCCAGGATACGTCCGGCAGCTCGGTGTACTCCGAGAAGGCCTGCCGGCAGCGGTCGCAGGTGCAAAGCGGCATGGCGCACTCGTAATCCAGCATGAAGCCCGTGCAGTCGCTTTGCCGCATCTTCTCGGTGACGCCGTCCAGGAACTGCCCGTAGGTGCCGGCGCCCTCGGCGATCACCACGGGGCAGAAGTCCGCGCCCGGCCGCCGAGCTTTGCTTGCCCGCTCCTCATCGGTAGGTGAGAACGAGGGCGGACACTGGTCCGAGTAATGCCACCAGGACATCAGGAAGGGCTCGATGCCATGGGCCCGCGCGGCCCTCACCACCGGCGCCTCGCCGCCGCAGTGAATGCGCTTGACCCCGACACGCGAGAGCGTCTGCATCCAGCGGTCCAGGGCGCCGTGCGGGTCGGCGCCGCCCGGCTGTGGGCGGCCGTCCCAGAGCGAGATGCCCAGGTCCCTGTCCGAGGTCTGCCGCAGTGCAGGCAGAGGCGCCGTGACGCCGATCTTCATCTCACGCCACGGCCCGGCTCCGGTGGCGCACACCACTCGCGCGCGCAATAGGCCACCCTCCGCGTCGCCCGTGGGCTCGCAGTGCACAAGTAGCGGCGGCGTCTGCCGGCTGGTGGGCCACTTGAACCAGCCCCGGCCCGCCTGCTCGCCCTGCGGCACACCGGCGAAGCTCGCCGGGAGCGTGAAGCCCTCCGCGGGTGTCACCACGTAGGTCGCCGTGCCCTCCTCCACGGTGCGTTCGATCTCCAGCCGGTGTGGGCCGAAGGCGATGTCCCCGATCCCCAGGGATTCGGGGGCCTCCAGCTCGAAGCGCAGCGCAGGTGCGGAGTGACGCTCATCGTAGTTGCAGTACACCAGAGCCAGGCGCTGGTACAGATCGGGCACCAGGATGATCTCGCCCTCGGTGTCCGGGCGGGTGATCTGGGGCCAGAAGGCCACCTGCAATTCGGCGGTATCCACCTCCCCGGCCACGCCGCGCAAGGCGCTGCTCCGGGCGAGGGCCTCGGAGTGCGGCGCCGCCGCACCCAACACGAGGTTGTCATACTCCACCCGGACGCGCTTGGTATTGCGGCCATAGTCGTTGTCGAAGTCCGGGTTGCCGCCGCCGGGGGGCATGTACCCCTTGCCCAGGATCAGCCTGGGCGCCCCGCGCCGGCTCTCGGCTCGGGGCAGTGCGCAGACCTCCTTGAGGTCCTCGCCCTCCACCGCGCATTTCCACACCACCTGCTCGGCTGCGAGGTCGGCCGCGACGCGGTGCCACACGCCTGCGCGGACGGTCACCGGCCCCGTAACGGAAGAGGCCTCTCCATCCACCACCGTATCTACCCGCAGCGAGTACGTGAGGCTCACCATGAGGCGGGTGTAGTTGCGCTCATCCCAGTACAGGATCACGCTGGGCGACCACGAGGCGGAGATGTCATTGACATTGCACAGGTCCACCTGAAGATACTCGACCTCGGCCGGGAGTTGTGTCTCGATGTGACAGTAGGCATTGTCCGGGCCGGTGAGAACAAGCACCTGCCGCTCGGCGTCGATAGCCGCTTCGGCCTCGCGCGAGGTATCCACGGTCCAGTGGGGGGCAAGCTCGGCAGCGGCAAACGACTCGAGCCCGAGCGGGGCGGTCTGGGCGAGAGCGGCCGGGGTGCCAAGGCAGAGCGGGATGAGCAGAATGGCGGTGTGCCGCATGAGTGCTGTTCCTCGTCTGGTCCTGGATACGGACGTCTTGGCCGCGAAGGGAGCGCGGCCCTCCTATGCCCGCCCGGCACCGCTATCCTGGCCCACCCAATGGCAGACCCCCGCCGCCGGGCTTTCCGTGGCGGCCGTCGCCCTCGCCGGCCGGATGCACACCCGAAACCCGTAGTCCTCGGCCAGGAGCACCGGGGGGTTCTTGAATCTGAAGGTGGTCCGGCAGTTGTCCGGGTAAGGCACCCACGAGCCGCCCCGCAACACCCGGAACTGGCCGGTGTTCGGGCCCGACGGGTTCTGCCCCACACCGGTGCGATAGGTTTCCTCCCCGTACCAGTCGGCGCACCACTCCCAGACGTTGCCCGCCATGTCCAGGGCGCCACACCAGCTCGCGCCGGCGGGCATGTCGCCCACCGGCAGCGTACCGGGGACGCCACTGCCGTGGTGCGCCGGGCAGCAGCATCTCTCCGGGTCCCACTCATCGCCCCAGGGGTATTGTCGCCCTTCATTGCCACGGGCGGCGTACTCCCACTCCGCCTCGGTGGGCAGGTGCATCCCGTAGTGCTCGGCATAGTGCTGCGCCCCGAACCACGAGACACCCACCACCGGGTGGCGCTCCCGGCCCGCCCGCGCCAGATAGCGCGTGCCCTGGGCGTACAGCTCGGACCACTGGGCCTCCAACTCCACCAGTTCCAGACCCACTTCACTATGTGCGCCGCCGTAGACGGTGAGAAACGCCGCATACTGGGCGTTGGTAACGGTGAACTTCCCGATCCACAGTCCGTGCGTCAAGGTGACGGGGTGCGCGGGGCGGGCGTCGGCGGGGCCCGAGTCGTCACCCATCGTGAACCAGCCCGGGGGCGCCCACACCATGGGCCCGCCGTCGGGCCCGATGATCTCCTGGCCGGCCACGGTTCCCGGCCGCTCCCAGGGGAGCCCGTCGGCAACTCGCACCACCGACTCGGCCGGCTCCTGGCCGTCTCGCAGCACCTGGCCGCTGCCGCTGCTCTCCAGGCCCTCACGCAACAGCACGCCCAGCTTGCCCAGATCGCTCAGGACGCCCCGCAACTGCGCCACCATGGCGGCCACATCCGCCGGGCAGTCGGGGGCATCGAGACCCAGGCGCCCGCGACGAAGGTAGAACGCGTCGGCCTCGATCTGCGCGCGCAGACTGTCGCACCTATCCACGAGCGACAGCAGGTCGCGGAAGTAGGCTGATCTGGGCTGTTCAGTCTGTGAGATGTCGGGCACCGTCGTGCTCCTCGTGCTGGTCGGGGAGGAAGTGCGCGTATGGCTGCGCGGCTGCCGGTTCATCCTCAACAACGGGTGTTTCTCAACCTACGTAGTGTGTATCGATCGAGAGGGCGGGCGGTCTAGGGCAACGTTGGCCGTGCGTCTTTGGGTGCTCCCTACCCGCGTGCGGTCCTAGCGGACTGCGCGGACGACACAGAGGAAGGGGACTGGGGGCCTGATTCCACGGGCTTACGCCCGTGGCTAGTATGTGCCGCCCCTTGCGGGGCTGTGGGGCAACGGCACGGCCTCAGACCCTAAGCTCCATGGTCTCCATTCCCCTAGAGGGGCCTGGCCGCAGACCCCAGTTCGGCGGGTCACCGACCCGCCGAGTCGGGCTGGAAAGCCCGACCTACGCGGCTGCGAACGGCTCTTCGACCGGACCCCTAGGGATTGGCCTCCAGCCACCCCAGCAGCTCCTCCACCGTGCCCTCTGAGACCAGTCGCTGCAGCTCGGGATCCTCAAGCTCGTCGGTCGTCGCCGCCCCGGCCTTCTCACGCACCATCACCGCCAGGTTCGCATGCACCGCCGCCTCCCCGATGGCCTCCCAGGCCCGCGTCGCTATCGGGCCGTGGCGCGAGGGCAGAACCGTCACCGCCACATCGGCGATATGCTCGTAGGCCGTATCCCACGGGTCCCGGAACGGATAGTAGAAGGCGAAGAAGGCCGTCCCCACGCAGCGGCCGGGCTGGGCGGGAACGGAGCGGATCTGGTCGTACAACTGCCCGGGCAAAGCGGGGCTCTTGTCCCACAGACACGGCGTCGTATACCACATCCACGGCTTGACCGTGAAGATCTCCCGCTTGGCGGCCGCCTGCGCCGGCGGGTACGAGCGATGGATGGTGTACGGCAGCCAGAAGTCACACAGCGGGTCCAGCAGCTCGAAAGTCTTCAGCGAGGCGGCCTCACCCGGGTTGAACGAGACCCGTGCCTGCGGGTCGGCCTCCCGGATCACCCTCGCCACGTCCAGGTACTCCGCGAGGCTCTCCTCCGTCTCCCCGGAGGGCTCGTCGCGGATGGTGAAGATGAAATCCGAGTAGTCCAGACCGCCGGCCCGGAGCTGCGCAATCTGCTCGCGGATGCCCTCGGCTGTGGCGCTCCAGGTGGGGAGAGCCAGCAGCCGGATACCTCTGCGCTCCATCTCCTGCTTCGTCAGCGGGCTGTACCAGACGTTCATCCCATGCTCGCGGTAGTCGCGAAGGTACGCCTCGCCCTCCGGCGGCGCCGTCCAGCCGCCCACCAGTACCGGGCTTTGTGCCGCGACGGCTACGGGTGAGACGCGGACGGTCAGGTTCGCCCTGCGCTCGGGCAGTCCCTTAGCCCGCAATGTGATGCTCCCCGTGTACTGCCCGGGCGGGACGCCGCGGCTGTCCAGCGTCACCCACAGGCCGGCCACGTTCCACGGCGGCAGTGTGAGGTCCGGCCGACGCAGGAGCATGAAGGGCGACCACTGCTGCCGCTCCGGTCCATACGGGCAGAAGGCCATCACGCGCCAGGAGAGCTTGCCGTCGAAGCTGCCCGCCTCGCCCACGAGCGGGCCGCACGCCACCTGCAGCGGGGTGGGTTGATCGCTCAGGCTGCGCAAGTACAATGGGAGGCCAAGCGTCGCCTCCCGCGGCAGAGCCACATGGTGGCGGCCTGCCGCGTCCGGCGGCTGTCGTTGCTCCAGGTCGTCGGGCCAAGACTCCTGCGCAAGTGGCGTGAACCGGTCCGGCGGGGTCCACAGCAGGTACTCGTCATCTTCCGCAGCCCCCAGGGTCGCGGCTCGCGAGAGGTACTGCTCCTTGGTGACGGCTGGCTTCACCGAGCCCCGCGGCTCATAGGACAAGTCGGTCGTCAGCAGGACGGAGTAGATGCCCCGATAGGTTCCCGGCTGGCGGAAGGGCAGAGGCACAATGAGCAGCTCCGCGGCCTGGCCCGCCTCGAGCTTGAGGTCTCCCACCGTCTGCCACGTAGCCTGCGCGCCGGCGTCCAGCGGATACGACTGCTGATCGCGGTCGAACTGGACTCTCTCTCCGGAGGACGCCGTCGCCGTCAGCCGCCAGGGAGCGTGGTAGTTGATGTTGCGGAACCTCACCCACAGGCGGTAGGTGCCCGCCTTGTCGACCGCGATGCGGTGGCTCGCCTCGCCGCTGAAGTCCGAGTAGGTGGCGGCGAGACTCGTGCCCTGCCGCTCCCAGCCGCCGGTGACCTCGGAGAACTCCCCGGCGTTGACCCAGTAGTACACATCCTCCGTCGGCTCGGCGCGCAGGTCTGCCCGGAGCGCCGCCACCTGCCGGGCGATGCGCACCGGGTTGGCCACCATGTTCCAGCGCTCATCGAAGATGACCTGGCGCCGCGGGTCGCGATAGTCGGGAACCTCGGCCTCGTCATAGCCCTCGGCGGCCAGGGCGTCCACCTCCTCACGCCAGAACTCTCGGCTGAGAGCGAACAGCTCGGGCAGCTCGTCCGCCTGCTCCCACGAGACCGGTCGCACCTGCCATCGTTGCCACTGCTCGACATCCTCGGCGGCGAGCGGCTCTTGCCGGGACCACTGGATGCCCTCCGGCCCTGCGGTGCCTCGGATGGCCCGGCGCTGCCCGGCGTCGGGCGGGTCCGCCCATAGGCGCCGGGTGAGGTACAGGCAGTCGATGTGCCGGGGCAGGTAGCCTGCGGGGCCCTTGCCCGCGTGCCACCAGCGGGTGACGTGGCCGAGCTTCACCACATACTCTCCGGCCGCGAGGTCCACCAGCGTGTCATGCCAGGCCGGACCGTCCTGCTCGCAGGCGTAATCGTACACCTCGTCATCCACCAAAGGGGCGTCCTGCAGGGCATCGGCCGGGTACAGCCGCAGGCTCGTCACCGCCGTTCCCGTCGTCCAGCCGCGATACTGCACCCATAGCCGGTACAGGCCGTCCCGAGGAATGCGCAGCGGGAAGCTCACCGTGGGCCCCGCATCCGTGGCGCCGGAGGTCAGGTACTCGCCCGAGGCAACCCAGCCGCCCCGCTGCTCCTCGGGCAGAAGCTCCGGCTCGACGAGTACGGCCTCTGTCGTCTCCGGCACTCGCGCCTGCCGTGCGATCAGGTCGCCCAGGAGCCCGCGGTCGGCCAGGAACTGGTGGAACTTGCCAATCATCTCCACATCATGGCCCATGTGCCACAGTGTCATGCCCAGCGAGTACCGGGCACCGAGTGGCTCATCGACGATGGGGGGATCGGCGGCGATGGAGCGAAGTGGGATGAGGCACGCGCAAAGGGCAAGAGCAAGACGGGAGGTCTTGAGCATGTCGGATGGTGGCCTCCTTTTGGCGTGTGAGATGGGGCGGGGGCGTGCCCTTGGCTCCGGGGCAGCGGCTTGCCGAAGCCCGGACCCTCACCCGCAAGCGCCCCGCAGGGGCGGCCGACTCTCCCGGGCGTCCCGTAGGGCGGGACTGGCAAAGGTGAACGGCGGCGAACGCCCGCTCCCTCATCCCTCCGCCCGCACCATGATGCAGTCTGTGATCCCCAGCGGCAGCGTGACCTGCCAGCCGTCCGCCGTCCTCTCCGGCTGCAGGGCGCCCTGCTGAGTCGAGGACACGCTCCGGTCTCCCAGCTCACCGCGCACCGTGACCTGCAACGCCTCGATGGGCCTGCCCGTCCAGTTCAGCAGGAAGATCGCGCTGCCCCCGGGGGCGTCCACCACATTCCACTCCACCACGGGCTCCGAGACCCGCACATCCGGCACGATGCCCGCCTGCTGCAGAGGCCACAGGATCGCGTCCCGCGCCTGCCCGTCGAACTCGGTGGGCAAGAAGTGGCACATGGCCTCATCGGTAGTGCCCCGGTCCCAGGGGCGAATCGGGATGGCGGGCGAGACATACGCCGCTCCCGGAAAGCCACCGATGAGCAGGGCCTGGCCCCGACCCCTCCTGCACAGGACCGCCGCCGGCGAGCCGTCATGGAACTGCCCCACCGTCTGCCCGCTCTCCGCGGGCCGCAGCCTCTGCACCGTCGCCAGGGCCGGAAGCGTCGTCGGTGTGGCTCCGGGCAAGGAAAGCCGCAAACCGCTGGCGGGACGCAGGCGGGGGAGCGTGTGCACGGTGTCCGGCAAGGCGTCGTGCTCGCGCAGGTCCGCGCCTTCCAGGCCGAAGAGATCCAGCATCGCCTGGTGCGGCCGGTTGACCTCGTCCAGCAGGCCGCCGCCGGCGGTGGACAGCACGCTGCCGCCCGCCTCCACCCAGGCCCCCAGCGCCTTCGCCGCCGCGCGGGTCATGTGCGAGGCGCTGATGTACAGCACACGATAGGGGTCGAGCAGCCCCCCGGCGATGTCGTCCTCGGTGACGAAGTCCACCGGCACGCCGGAATGACGCAGCGCGTAGTACAGGCACTTGCGCTCGTGGTTGTAGTTGGGCGAGGGGTCCCACAGATCGGTAGAGCCGGAGATGAGCAGGGCCACCTTGGCCGGGCGGACCCTGCCCTCGACGAGGATGTCCTCGAAGCTCGCCACATCTCGCGCCACGGCGGCGATCTCCCCGTACATAGGCAGGAAGCGCGCGCTCACGTAGTTCTCCGTATACGCCGTCACGATGGGAGTGACGCAGAAGTGGTGGATGAGCTTGGCGCCGTGGGCCAATGCCGAGTAGTAGCTCAGGCGGAAGCTCCGCGGGGTGTTGCCCGGCTCATGGGGCATGACGTAGAACACGATCGGCAGATCGTGGTACTTGGCCCCGCAGCGGAATACGTCCATCAGATACCCGGTCACCTGCGGGCTGAGCTCCGGAATGCCCCAGACGTAGTCCTCGCTCCAGGGCATGGTCAGAGCCCCGAGCTTGAACGGCCGCACCCACTGGAACTCCTTGGGCCAATAGCAGGGGTGTGGTGAGTAGTTGGCCCCCGTGCGCGTATTGCCGCCGCTGTCGGCGGTGATCTGTGCGGTCCGGCGCTCCAGCTCCAGCAGGCTCCCGTTCTCGTACCCGAACACCTGCGAATGGTACCACAGAGCCGGATTGGTCTCGCGACAGCCGTAGTCCAGCGACACCAGCGACCAGAGGTCCTGCGCGCCCCGGACCTCGGGCGGAACGAGGTCCTCGGGCTTCACCCTCAGGTCCTGCAGGTACTCCCGGAAGGCCTGATTTGTCTCCTCCGAGGGCTCGGCGAGCTTGAGGCCAATCTCGTCACCCAGGCTCTCCACCTGTATCCCCGCCTCGGCCGCCTCCCCCACCAACTCCCTGCGGATCTCCGCCGCCAGGTCCCTCACACGCTGCGAGCTGTCCGTGCCCGTGAAGTGCCCGGTGAACACGCCCCGGATGCCCAGTAACTTCGGCGTGGGCCGCTCATCCGGCAGCGACTTGACGTACGCCAAGATGCGCTCCAGCTCCTCCTCCGCGGTGCGGATCTGCTCCTCCCCGTGGACATTGCCCGGAATGGCAAAGCGAATCAGGCGCGTGGTGGCGTCGCGGTAGTGGATGGTGCGCAGGCCCCTCCGTGGCGCGGGCTCTCCCGCCCGCGAGTCCGAAGACCGGCGGGCTGGAAAGCCCGCCCCACCGACGGCCGCTCCCGCCCCACCGACGGCGGCAGAGTCCTCCCGACTAACGGCGGCAGACTCCGCCCCACCGGTAGCTGTGAACTCAAACACCGCGTCCGTCCCCTCCGCGGCGCCCTCCTCGTACTTGAGCTCCGCCTTGAGAGTGGACTCATTGAGCCTGTCCAGGCGGTGGCCGATGGGCACCGGCGGGCTGGACTGCCCCGGCCGGATCTGATCCTCGGCTGTAGGCCTGCCCTCCACCACGCCCCTGGCGCCGATCACCAGCGGGCTGCGCCAGTCGCGGCCGTGCACCCAGTACGGGCCGTGCTCGACGGTGGTCAGCTCCACCACCATGCCGCCGCCGGTCTCGGCGCCATTTGCCACACGCAGCTCCACCTCGCCCTCCTGGGTCAGTAGCCCGTCCAGGGGCAGGTACGACCAGCTCTGCAGCCGCCGGGTGACCTCCTCATCCAGCGCGGTGAGCAAGAGCACGTCGATCTGGCGCTCGGCCGCCGGTTCGGGCTGCGGACCGGCCAGGATCGTCACCTTCGCCGGACCCTCGCGAAGCCGGAACTCGACCTGCTCGCCCTCCCAGACGAGGTTGTCGCCACCGCCCCAATCGTATGTGGGCATGGGCTGAATGCCGCCGCCGAAAGGCCAGATCTTCGGGCCCTGCAAACGGCCGAAGGTGCGCTCATACCGCGTGGCCCGGCCTCCCGAGCCCGACTCGTCCGCTTGCGCCGCCCCGGAAGCGCCCGCCGGCTGCTCGATCACCACCCGAAACTCCACATTGTGCATGAACGGGCAGGCGTACCGCACAAACAGCGCGTACCGTCCGCTTTGGGGCACATCAAACTCCGCCGTGGCGGCCGAGGTCTCCCCCTGTGCCGGGGCGCCCAGGAACGCCTGCCGGGACAGGAAGTCGCTGGCGAAGGAGGCACAGAAGTACCCGTCCTCCCAGGGGCGGGCTTCCCAGCCGCCGCCTGTCTGAAAGTCCTCGGCCTCGAGGATGATCCGCGGCTGCGCGATACTCGGGCGCAGGCAGAGCACCAGGACACCGAGACTGAGGCACAGTGTGGAGAGGTCGAGCGCGGAAGCGCGCATGATCGGAGCTCCTTGATGTGCGGCCAACAGGGCGGACAGGATGACGGCAACGACAACGGCGCACAGGATGGACAGGATAACGGCGGATAGAGGCGGATGACGGCAACGACAACGGCGCACAGGATGGACAGGATAACGGCGGATAGAGGCGGATGACGGCAACGACAACGGCGCACAGGATGGACAGGGTAACGGCGGATAGAGGCGGATGACGGCAACGACAACGGCGCACAGGATGGACAGGATAACGGCGGATGGCGGCAACGGGACGGAGGCGGCCGTGCCGTTGCCGTTACGCGCCACGAACCACGCACCACGCGCCACGGCCGTTTTGCGCCACCTCACCGCGCCGCCAACGGTACTTGGCGGCCGGCACGCAGGAAGACCGGCCCCAGCAACCCGGCTTCGGGCAGGGGGGACTCGGCGGTATAGTGCCGCCACGTGGTGAAGGTCAACCGGCCCGTCTCCGGGCGCGGCCCGCCCTCGAGCAGCCAGTCCGGCCAGGCCTTGAGCGCGGCGCCGCTCCACTCACAGTCCGGGGGCAATTGCTCGTCCCCGATGATGCGGTTCATCCACAGATTGGTGACCTCGAGCTGCAGCTCATTGCTCCCGGCCCGCACCAACCCGGTCACATCCACCCGGAAGGGCGCCTTCCACAGCAGCCCCAGGTCCCTGCCATTGAGCCGCACCCGGGCCATCTCCCGCACCATGCCCAGGTCCAGACACAGCACGGTACCCTCGGCGAGGAGGGCCGGCGGCAGCTCGAACTGCTTGCTGTAGGTGGCCGTCCCGGAGAAGTACTTGATACCCGGCACGTCCGAGCTCGTGTAGGACCCAAGCTCGGCGAACGCCGCCGTCGCCGGGGCACCCCGGTCCGGCTGGAAGGCGATCTGCCACGGACCGGTGACGGCGACCTGCGCCGGCATCTCGCCCACCGTCACGCTGTGCCGGGCACCGGAGTCGGTCAGCGCGGAGTAATCGCCAGCCGCCCAGGCCGTGAGCGTCGGCGCCCCGCTCTCGCTGAGATGCAGTTCGGCGGGCGGCGTGTCGTGAATGGCCGCCACGCTCTCGGTATAGTCCGGCAGCGCCAGGATGGCGTTCTCGGCCACGGTCTTGTGGTAGGTCTTCCCGTCTAGGGTGTACTCCACGCGCAGTTGCTTGACGACCAGCGGCGCCGGGTCTCCGGCCATGTTGTTGTCCGCGCGGAGCAGCAGGCTCCCGTCCTCGATGTGGTCCCGCAGCACCTGCGTCACGTCCACGGTCTGCGTCGGAGGCTCAAAGGCGACGTCCTGGGGCAGGATGCCGTACAGTGCCCGGCGGATCACAAGCGGGCCAAGAGTGGGCTCATCGCCCTCGGGAATGCTCAGGGTGCGGTGCTCGTCAACCGTCTTGCTGAAGTCCCTGCCGCCGATGGTGTAGTCCACCCGCATCTGCTTGACCACCTGGTTCGCCGGATCACCCGCGATGTCGTTGCTCGCCACCACCGTCAGCCTGTCCTCGCGCACGAGCTTCCGCAGGTGCTCCGTGATGTCCACGAAGCCGGAGGCCTCCACGGTGAACACACCGTAGACCGCGCCGACGATCTCAAGCTCCGGCGCCCAGGCCGGCTTCCACTCCGACAGTGGCCTGCCGTCACAGGAGACGGCCACCACCGGATCGCGGCCCTCGGAGGCGCGGCGGAACACGACGAACACCGATCCGGCCGGCTCCAGGCGCAGGGACACGGTGGTCCGGCCATCGCTCTCCGCGTAGACCGGGGCGTCCTCGGTTCTCCCGGTGTCCGGGTGCCACAGCTCCGGCACCCTGCCACCGACGCGGAAGGTGCAGTCCACATACTCGCCGCGCGGGCTCTGATTGGAGATGAAGAACACCTCGGCGCCGTTGGCTCGACGGTGGATGTGGACCAGACGCGCATTGGTGTGCGTGCCTTTGTACTCGAAGGCGGGAGGCAGACCGAGCGCGGCCAGGACCTCCTCCAGCGGCCGGCCCCAGATCACCCTGCCCCTGCCCAGCCCGTGCTCGGTCACGGCCTTGCCGTCACAGTCGCCCCAGATCTCGGAGGCCAGAGCCTGCACCTGCGCATCGCAGTCTGGATAGTCCTGCAGGCTGGGCGAGCTCTGTGGCCGAGGACCGATCACCGTGGCCCCCGCGGCGATGAGCTCGCGCACCTTGGCAAGCGTCTTCGGGGTCATCGTCGGCGTCTCGGGCAGGACGAGGACGCGGTAGCTCATGCCGTCGGGCAGGACGAGGCGGCCGTCCTCGACCCTCACCCGGGTCAGCAAAGCGTCCGTATTGCAGCCGTCGTAGTCGTACCCGGCCGGGGGAGCCGGGCGCAGCGACTCGCGGCCCGGCAGGGACTGCGGAGCTCCCTCACCGATGTAGTACAAGAGGTCGCCGACGAACAGCCCCTCCTGCAGCAGGTACTGACAGCGTGTCAGGTAGGAAAGCCACGTGGGGCTCTCGTCAAACCATGTGGAGGTGCGCTCGAAGTGGAAGCCGTGGGGCCCCATGGTCATGCCGGGGAGCAGGTCCATCCACGGCTGGTGGCAGTAGCGGTGGAAGATGAAACGGTTGATGCCGGAGCAGTACATCAGGTCCCCGAGCTGCTTCATGTTTCCCGGGTGATTGCGCCAGCCGCCGTTCTCGGGATTCGCGGTGAAGGCCTCGGCGCCCACGAACCTCCGACCGTACAGGTGCGCCGCCGAGGCCGGCAGCTTCCCGGCCCCCAGCCAGCCACCCGCCCCGGCCCAGAACTCACCCATCGGGATGTCGCCCTTGCTGCCGGCCGTGATGTCCTCGAAGTTCCCATTACCATACGGCTCGACGGACATCATCATCCCGTGCTCGTGGCATAGCTCGGCGAAGCGGCCGAAGTAGTTGTCATGGAACAAGTCCGCCAGCGTGCGGCGATAGTCCCACAGGAACCGCTCGGTGCCGGCCGGGTCACCCACCACCCGGCCGGTGAGCGCCGGCAGGTACGGCAGCGGGTCGTAGCCACGGCGGGAGGCGAACTCCCGGCGCATCAGCGGGGTCCAGTTCTGACAATCCACCTCGTAGCTGTCGATCAGGGAGTTGTTGAGGGTCTTGCCCGCCAGCGGGCCAACGTCGGCGATGACCTTCCCCAGCAGCGCCTCGAAGTGCATCTCGGTGGCCTCGCGGCTGAGCTTGTCGGTCTCCAGACCGCGGCCGGGCTCGGGGGCCGGGTGATTGTCCTTGCCCGTCGGAGTGTGGCCGAGGCGCAGGATCGTCCAATCGCCCGCGGGCACATCCCATTGCAGCCTGCCTGCGGCGTCCATGCTCTTGGTGATGTCCAGGACCTGCTCCACGGAGATGCAGGCCTCAGCCGGCACCTCGCGCCCGTCCGGCGCCGGGTCGTTGCCCCGTGAGTAACCCGCCTTGGCCGACAGATTCCCCACCCGGAACCCGGACTGCAGCTCCAACTCGCCCACTACCGCGGTGCCCCACGCCCCGGACGGGGGAAAACTCAGGCGGAAGACACGCCCCGTGACGGGGTCGAAGTTCAGCGTATAGGGCGCCCGGGCCACACCGGGCTCAGGGATCGAGAAGGCCGCGACCCTCGTGAACTCCTGCCCATCGGCGGACACCAGCAACTCGCAGCGCGTGCCCTGCCTGCCGCCGGGGCGGCTCAACACCAGAGACCGCGCCGTGAAGGGCTCGGTGTACGACAACTCGATGTAGTGGGTCTGCTCCCGGGAGCGCAGGGGGATCACGCAGGTGGTGTTCGGGTCGCCGTCCATCACCCGAGCCACATCGATGCTCGGCAGACTCGCGCTCAAGGTCGGTGTCTGCACGGCCGCCGCGGAGGTCTCCGCCCCCGGTGTAGGGAAGGCCAGGACGGCGATGTCCCTGTAGTACCCGACGCGGGTCTCCGGCTGCTTGAGCACCTCATCCAGGCGCGCCGGCCCCGCCGCCTTGAGCTCGGAGGTGACGACCATCTGCATGGCCAGCTCAGGTGCGACCCACGGGCCGCCGCTGCTGGACCAGCCGGCGCAATTGTGCATGCAGATCTCGATACCCAGCCGATCCGCCTCGGTGATGGCGTGCTTGACCATCTCCCGCCACTTCTCGCCGGCGTAGTCCACCGGCCCGGGGAGGATGCCGTCGGTGACGTCGAAGATCTGGGCCCCGCCCACTCCCACGCGCGCCATGGCCTCCAGGTCGGCGGTGATGCCCTCCTTACTGATATTGCCGTTCATCCAGTGCCACCAGGTGTGGGGTTTGGCCGAGCTCGGGGGGTCGGAAAAGCCCTGCTCCAGCGCATCGGTGGGCTGGGCCACCGCACAGGCGGCGAGGGCCATCAGCGCGAGGATCCGGAAGACACCATCTGCCGCGGTACGCAGTCTCATGAGCCACACCTTCGCTTGCGGCCGGCGCCCCGGGGCACCGGAGGGATCAGTCACCGTGCAGGGAACGTTCGGCACATCGCCGCCGGCAACCTGCCGCGGGTGAGCCTGAGCACCGCCGCTTCGGGGAGCGCACGGTCGCCATCCCGGCGAACCAGGTCCGCGCTTTCCGCCACCGGTCGCCGCGGCCCGTACCACAAGGAGTTCCGCTCCATGACCGAACTGCTCTGCCTCGTCGGCTTCCTCGCACTGCTCGCAGGAGCCTCCTGCGCGGGCCTGCCCGGCTTCACTCAGGCCCCGAGGTATTCCGAGCAGGTCTCGCTCACCACCGTGCTCGACGGTGTGCGGGTGGCGATCAACGCCCCGGCGGGCTTTTCGCCGGAGTGGCCCACCCTCGTGGTGTTCTACGCCACCCCCAACGGCAACAGCCTCGAGCAGACCCTGGGGCGCCGGCCCAAAAGCCCCGATGAGTGGCGGTTCGATATCCAGCACGTGGCGGCCCAGGTGCGCAAGCTGCGCGAGGTCCGCCCCGGGCAGAACACAGTGCTGGTCTGCGTGCAATCCCCGGAGCTGAGCTGGCCCGCCTGGCGGGCCGGGCATGCGGATGCGGACACCCTGATCCTCGGACTGGTCGAGGATACCGTCGCGGCGCTTCCGGGGACCGACAAGCGTGTCGCCCTGCTCGGCCACAGCGGCGGAGGTAGCTTCCTGCTGGGCTTCATCCAGGCGGGTGCCCAGATCCCCGCCCGGGTCGAGCGCATCGGCTTCCTCGACGCCAACTACTCGTACTCCGACGACGAAGCCCATGGCGACCGGCTGCTCGCGTGGCTGGCCGGGGCACCCGCACGTCGACTGGTGGTCATCGCCTACGACGACCGCACGGTGACCCTGGACGGCAGGCCGATCGTCCCGGCCGATGGCGGCACCTACCGGGCCACGCAGCGGATGATGGATCGACTGGCCAGGGACCGGCCACTGTCCCACTCGCTGCATCTGGACTTCGATCTGTACACCGACGCGGGCCGGCAGGCCGTCTTCTACGTGAACCGCAACGATGCCAACGAGATCCTGCACACGGCTTTGGTGGGAGAGCACAATGGGGTGCTGCAGGCGCTCACTGTGGGAACCGCCGAAGAGACGGCGTGGGGCGTCTTCGGCGGCGAGCGCGCCTACACGAGATGGATCGAGCCGGCGGACGAGGCGGTCGTGCCCGCCGCCATCCCGCCACGGCCGGTGGACGCTCCGGGAGGCGCGACGGTGATGAGCGGGCTCGCGGCACTGAGCGGCCCCGAGCGCGAAGCGGAAACGCTGGCCCAGATCACGTCCGGCAATGTCCCGGACTTCCTGCGCTGCTTCCGGCGGGTGACGGTGGCGGGCAAGGACGCCGCGGGCGTGGAGCACACTGTCGCCCTGGACGTGACGCCCGACTACCTGTCGGTCGGCAGCGACGACGACTTCTGCCGCCTCCCGATGACCCCCGCCACCGCCCAACGCATCGCCGACGCCTTCGGCTGCCTGCTGCCCACAACTGTGCTCGTGGATGAGATCTACCGCGCGGCCGAGGCCAAACTCCCGCCACGGCCGCTGGTGCACGAACGCGAAGCGGTGACGACCTTCGTGCAGCATAGCACCATCATCCAGGAGCAGCGCGCGGCGATCCCCCACGGGCCCATCGTCGCCGGGATCAAGAAGGACATCGTCCTCACCAACCGCCTGCGGGAGCGTGCCGGCCGCGTGGCGATCTACGGCTGGCACCGCCCGGACGGACGACCCATCCAGCCCCTGACCACGGTGCACGGGAGTACCTACGTGGATTACAGCCACGGCGTCCGTCTGGTCGGCCGCCGGGCCCTGCTGGACGGCCGAGAGTGCGACCTGGCCGAACTCCTGCGGGACCCAAACCTGGCCCCACTGCTCAGCGATGAGGGCCCGTTGATGGTGCCGGGGTACTGACGACCGTCGGCGCCGCCGTCCCCGTGTCGGCGGGGCTCCGGCCCGCAAACCGCCGGCCGCCGCCTGCCGTGCCACTCATCACCCACGGAGCCTGCCCATGCCCTGCAGACCGATAGGCGCCCTACTCCTGCTCACACTCGGCGCAATTCCGTGCTGCGGGGCCCTCGCGGAACTCGACGCGGTGGCCCACGGCGCGGATTCCACCGGCGTTCGCGACTGCACGGACCTGCTCACCCGTCTACATGCCACCGGACGGCCCGTCTACTACCCCAACGGCGTCTACCGGTTCAACGGCACGACTCTGGATCTCTCCGGTGGCGTCCGTTTCGAGAGCCCCGGAGGGGTAACGGTGCGCAATGACATCTCGCCGGCCAACGTCCTGCAGTTCGATGACGCCGGCAACCTGGTCGGCCTGCAGCACAATCACCTGCAGCTCAACGAGGGGAAACTCGGCGGCCCTCATCCCACGCGCTGCGGCAACCTGGTTTCACCTCCACTCTCGACGGCGTCCGCATCCCCTCGCGTGGACCTTCTGGGGTACTGGTACAACGACTTCGGCCTGGAGCACCGCCGCGCCATGACGGGGATGGGCTGGATCGGCTGGTACTACTGGACCTGGAACTTCCACGGCGCCGGCGGCGACGGCTACGACCCCTCTCGCCACCCGCTTCTGGGCTACTACCGCGGCGACGACCCGGCGGTGCTGGACTGGCAGTGCTACTGGATGCGTGAGTACGGCGTGGCCGGGGTCATCCTGTACTCCACCTGGACCAAGGCCGACGCGGCCATCGAGGTCGCCACCTGGGAGGCGCCCGAGAACTACAACCACTGGATCCACCGGCTGCTGCACGATGTGCCCAACTTCAGGGCGCTGCGCTACGTGATGACCGCGCCGACGCCCTATGCGTCCGCCTCGTCCGAGGTCATCGCCCGGGTCGAGACCCAATGGAGCGACATGATCGAGAGCATCTACCTGCGCCACGCAAATGCCTACTGCGTCCGGCGCGACGGGCGAGACTACCCCCTGATCTACCTGCATGAGGAGGCGGGCCTCAGGGGTGTATTCGACAACTACAAGGGTTGCACGAACACCCTGGCCTTCTATCGCAGGATTGCGGCCCGGTTCCGGGAGCGGGGCTACGGCGGAGTGGCGCTGCTGTGTCGGCACGGCATCACCGGGGAGATGGCCGACCTCGATGCTCTGGAGATCGACGGTGTCCTTCACTACTCCGGAGCCTACGCGGCGATGCCGGCCGAGGGCGACACCTTCGCTCAGCGCGTGGCGAGCTACAGTCCGCCCGCTGACCCGCGGGCAATACTGAATGTTGTTACCGCCTGCCACAGCCACACTCCGCACCCGAGCAAGTGGCGCTGCCCCGGCAGCACGCCGGAGCTATTCGGGCAACTGCTGCATAGGGCCGTCGAGCATGTGGAAGAGAGCGGCCTGCCGCCGATCGTTACCTGCTACAATGTAGCCGAGTGGGCCGAAGGCGGCCCCGGACTGCAGCCCAACATGCGGGACCGGTTCGGGTACCTCGAGGCGGTCAGGAACGCGGTGGTGAGGTAGGGGGCGCGCGACTTAGGCCCGCGACGGGCAGGTAAGGACTCACGCCGAGAAGACGGTCATGGCGACGCGGTGCAGCCCGCGCCAGACCGACCCCACGTCACTTTGGGAAAGGACCCTCCCATGCTCTATCACACTCTTGCCGCCCTGCCTCTGGCCCTGCTGGCCTCCGCTACTCTTGCCGGGCCCCGAGACGTTCTCAGCGACACATGGGTCGCCACCGATGCGCTCGGTAGAGCCCTCCCCGGCCACGCCGAGTGCGGACCTCCTCGCCCCGACCGCCAGGTGGGCATGTTCTACTTCCTGTGGCTCGGCGAGCACGCCGGGGGGAAGGGGCCTTTCGACATCAGCAGGATCCTCGCCCGGGACCCTCAGGCCATCGAGCAGACGGATCACCCGCTCTGGGGGCCGATGCATGCCTTCCACCACTGGGGCGAGCCGCTGTTTGGCTACTACCAGACCGATGACGCCTACGTCCTGCGCAGGCATGCCCAGATGCTCGCCGACGCCGGGGTGGATGTGGTCATCTTCGATGTCACCAATCGGTTCACGTACAGGCGTTGGTACATGGCGCTTCTGGAGGCCTTCAGTCTGGTGCGCGCAGACGGCGGCAGCACCCCGCAGATAGCCTTCCTGTGCCCCTTCGGCAGCCCGGCCGGCGTCGTCCGGGAACTCTACGCCGACCTGTACGAGCCCGGCCTGTACCCGGACCTGTGGTACCGCTGGGAGGGCAGGCCGCTGATCCTCGCCGACCCCGGAATGCTCAGCGAAGCTATCGGCGGCACCGCCCACGATACCGCCGTGCGCCTGGAGCCCGGCCACAGTCTGGGACAGAGCATCACCACCGACAGGCCGGTGGGGAGCGTCGGCGGCTCCTTCCCCACCTGGAAGGAGAAGGGGTCGGCGCTGACGCTGTCCTTGCACCGTGACGGCCCCGGTGGCGAGACTCTCGGGCGCCGGCGGTTCGAAGACGTGGCCGACAACGCCTGGCTGAGGCTGGAGTTCGATCCACCCTTGCAGCCGGGGACCTACTACCTGCAGATCGCGGAACCACAGGGCACCATCGGCTGGTGGAGCCACAGCAATGACGTCTTCGCCAACGGCGAGGCCTATGCCGACGGGACGCCGGTGCCCGGCGACCGCACCATCCAGGCCGTCTTGGCCGACGGCGCCGGCGGAATCAGCGACTTCTTCACCTTCCGCAGGCCCCAGGCCAGCTACTTCCAGGGCCCCACCGGCCCCGATATGTGGAGCTGGCTGGAAGTGTACCCGCAGCATGTGTTCCGCAACTCGAAGGGCGACAAGGAGCAGATGTCGGTAGGCGTGGCGCAAAACGCGGTGGGCGGCCGAATCGGCTCTCTCAGCGAGCCCGACTCCCAGGGCCGCAGCTTCCACAATGGGGCGACGGACACCGCCCCGGACGCCGTCCTTCACGGCCTGAACTTCGCCGAGCAATGGGAGCGCGCCATTGAGGAGGACCCGCGCTTCGTATTCGTCACCGGCTGGAACGAGTGGATCGCCATGCGCTTCGACGAGTTCGCCGGGGTGAGGGCGCCGGTGGTGTTCGTCGACCAGTTCGACCAGGAGCACAGCCGCGATATCGAGCCCATGGCAGGCGGCCACGGCGACAACTACTACTATCAACTCGTCTCGTACATCCGGCGCTACAAGGGCGTGCGACCGGCTCCCCTCGCCGGGCCACAGAAGACCATCGCTCTCGAAGGCGACTTCGCCCAGTGGGCAGACGTAACGCCGGAGTTCCTCGATGACATCGGCGACGAAGCCCGGCGCGATCACCCCGGGTACAACAACCACACCCGCTACGTCAACACCACCGGACGCAATGACTTTTCAGCCCTCAAGGTCTCGCGCGACCGCAACTTGTTGTACTTCTACGCCCAGACGAAGGACCCCATCACCCCGTACACGGACCCGCGCTGGATGATGCTGTACCTCGACACAGATGCCGATCCGAGCACGGGTTGGCTGGGCTTCGACTACGTGGTGAACCGCACGGTGCGCGATGCCACGACCACCGTGCTGGAGGCCCGGGAGGGCGACACCTGGCAGGCGAGGGCCGAGTTGCGCTACTGCGTCAGCGGCAATGAACTCATGCTCGCCATCCCACGCACTGCCATAGGCCTCGCCGACACGGAAAAGCCGCTGAAGCTGCACTTCAAATGGGCGGACAACACGCAGGCTGACGATCCGGAGGAGTTCTGGCTCGATGGCGACTGCGCGCCGAACGGGAGGTCTGCCTACGTGTATGAGGAGGGGGCGCAAGAGGGGGAAAGATAGAGGCTGACCAAAGAGACACCGAGAACGGCGGAGGACGGCAGCATCTCACCACGGGAACACGGAGAGCACGGAGTCTCACGGAGAACGGCGGGGAAGGCGAAAGGCAATACGACGAGAACGGCGGACAAAGGCAACGTCTCGCGATGGAGGACGGCGAGGGAGGGAGGCGGCAACGGAGGCCCGCCGCCGTCCGGCCCTCACCCCTCCACCACCAGCACCCGCGCCGACAGCGCGGGCATCGTCAGAGTGCCCGTCAGGTGTAGGCCCTGCCGGCGGACGGAGGAGATGTCACTGTCGGCGGGATACAGCGCCGTCACCTCGCACGGCCGCCGCAGGCCCAGATCACTCAGGCGGCTGCGCCACTGCACGGCTTGCTCCTCGCCGGAGAAGTTGGTGAAGGCCAGGGCCACCGTGCCATCGGCGGCTCGGAAGGCGCTGCCCAGCACCGCCGGCCAGGTCACGTCGTACTCGGCGGCAAACAGCTTCCAGCGGCCGGTGACTTCTCCTGCGCCCGCTATCTGGGGTGGGCGCAGGTACTCGCCCAGCCCCATCCACCGCACCGCCGCGGTGCGGGCCCGGCACAGCTCGTGCAAGTAGGCCATCCACGCCGAGGGCTCTCTCACCCTCGGGCTCACTCCCAGCCAGCCGAGTTGCGCCCCGTAGGTGAAGAGCTGCGCGAGCTTGCCGGCGTACAGGCAGCCGCCGAACTCGTCCTCCCCGTACAGGTAGCTGCCGTAGCTGTGGTACAGCCCCCCGTAGACCGCGGACCAGATCGGCGTCATCCACGCCTGGGCCTCATTGCAGCGCAGATAGGCGTCGAAGACCCCGAAGGGCTCGCAGGCCGATTCGGTGGTGAGGATCGCCTCCGGGTTGATCTAGCGGATGGCCTGCTGCACCCGGGAGAGCATCTGCCGGTAGCCCTGAACCCAGTGCTTGCCGCCGCCCAGAGGATGACCGTGGGAAGGGTCGAAGCACCGGGTGGCATCGACGCAGGCAACCTGGTCCAGGTACACGCCGTCGAAGTCGAACTCCCCGACAATCTTGCGCGCCCACTGGATGACGATCTCCTGTCGCTCCGGGCTAAACGGACACATGGTCACGTTCACCGGCTTGCCCTCTTCCGCATCGGCATTGAGGTCGGCGATCCACCGATCATGGCGCCCCGCCTGCTCGGCGGGCAGCGCCGCGAAGCGCCACCCACCCTCCTTCCAGTAATCCGTCCTGGCATCCACCAGGTTCGGGTTGGTGTACGGGACCATCCTCACCCCCGCCTCGCGCACCTTCCTGAGCGCCTCGATTTCCACCTCGCCCCGGCCCAGTGAGAAAAACGTGTCCGGATAGCCCTCATCGAACTGGGTCTGATCCGGCCAGTTGCGCTGCCACCAGTAAAGCTGGTCGGCCATGGGAACGTCGGGCATCGCCTGCTTGACGGAGATACACTCCAACAGGTGGTCCGTGGGCTCCGTGGTGCCCCCGCCATTGGACTGCATCCACAGCGCATTGCCCTTGAGCCATTCCGGGGAACCGGTATAGTGCTCCAGCGGCTCTTTGGGCGCCCAGGGCGCTTCGGACACCACCCACTCTCGATAGCGCTTGGCCGCGTCGAACCAGTCACCGGGCAGACAGCCAATAGCCACCGGGTAGGGGCTCTGATAGTCCTTGCCGGGCCGGCCCATGTCCTCGGGATAGCCGCGGAGGAAATACTCCAGGCAGCCGGCATCGGCCCGGGTCTTCCAGTTGATCTGCTTGACATACCCGTCCGGATCGTGGGAGCCGACGTACAGGCAGGCGCCGCGGTCCGAGAGAGATGTGAGCTGCAGGGTGGCAAACAGCCCCGGGTAGTTGGCGGTGTAGTCGCCGGTGCGCAGAGGGTCTTGCCGCAACGTGCCCCAACCCAGGGGGACGGCCAGCACCCCGCGCTGCGACACGTGGAGGCTCGGGAGCACGGGGAAGTCCACCGTCCACAGCCCCAGCTTCTCCGACCGGTTAGCTACCGCGATGCGCCACTCACTGAGCGCCTCGCCGGGGGGCAGATCGACGGTGACCGTGACATCGAGCGCCGCCGATTCGCCGGGGAGGTCAATGCCGGCCCAGAGCAAGGTGGCCTGCTGGGTCTGCCCCACGTGACTCAAGTGGGCCTCCGTGCGGCAAGGCGCCGTGCTGTCCAGTGAGACCTCGGCATCGGCGGCGTAAGTCGGCGGCCGAAGTGTCAGCCGCCATAGCGGTCCCCCGTGGGTGTCGGCGGCGAGGAAGCTGCGCTCCGGGCGCAGGCAGCGCAGCTCGGATAGATACAGGCCTCCCTCGCTTCGCGCGAAACAGATGGCGGTGCGCTCGTTGCGCAGGGAGATGTCCTCCGCGGCCCGAGAGGGGACCGCCGGAAGTGCAATAACTGCCAGCAGTGCGGTGCAGGCGATAGACGGACAGAGCATGGGCAGACACCTCGGCGAGCAAGAGATCCGGTCGGGAGGCCCCTCTTGGCCGGACATTTCATTCTGAGAGCGCCGGCTCCTGAAGGGAGCAGATCGAGGAATCCCGTGGCGCTCAGCGGATCCTTCGCACCAGCGGCGCAGGCCCGGGCTTGGGCCGCCGGTGCTCCAGGATGACACTGCACGGTGCGTCGGACCCCTAAGGCCGCTTCACCGCCAGCTTCACCGACTTCCACAGCCCTCCGGCCAGCCCCGCATTGTGCACGCGAACGGCGATCGTGTTCTCCCGGCCCGGCCGGAGGGCGTCCGTGACATCCATCTCGAACCGCTTGTCCCAGCCCAGGTCCGGCGGCAGCCTGGTCTCCCCAACCCTGGTCCCGTTCACATACACCACGGCCTTCTCATCGCACGCGCCGAACCACAGCACCAGCCGTCCGCCCTCGGGAACCGTCACCTCGGGCGCCGTCCACGCCAGCCGGTACCAGGCGTAGCCCGTGTAGTGCACGCCCTGCTCGTCCCAGAACTTGCCGATCTCCATCTCCCGCCAGCCCTCTGGATCCACGCCGGACTGGTGCCAGCCGGCGGCCTCTCCCTGGTTGTCGGGGTCGGTGCGGAACTGCCAGGTCTTCGGCAGGTCGGCCACGAAGTCGTAGGCCTCCTTCAGGTCGCCGAAGGTGGCCTCGTCGTCGTAGCCCGGCTGCTCCGCGGCGACTGGAGCGGCCGAGACCTTGCCGCCGCTGGGGTCGCGCTGCGGGTACTTGCCGTCGTCGATGACATGGGGCCTCTTGGCCTGCAGCAGCGCGTTCTTGTAGGCCTCGGGGACCTTGTCATTGGTCCACCAGCGGGGGACCTCGGTGTAGATCCAGACATAGCGGTCCGATACGTCAAGGGCGCAGGACAGGCTGTAAGCGAACTCCTCGGGGGTGAACCAGTTCTTGGCGAAATCCTGCTCATCCCACGGGTATTTGCGCCAGTTCTGGTCCATCCACACCCCGAAGCCCACCTGGATGTGCCTGCTGTAGGCCTCCGGCTCCCCGGTGTATTGCAGCATGCCCTCCTTGACGGAGGCGTAGGCGTCGGCGAACTGCTGATGCTGGCGGTACGGATAGGCGCCTTCGTAGGCGTCCACGATGATCGTCTGCTCCGCCGCGGCGGCGAACATGCCGTCCAGGAAGTTCTTGAGCAGGCCGTACGAGGCCTCACGGCGGTTGCCCCCGACCCCCGTTATCCCATAGCCGAATGTGAGCAGGACGGTGATGTCCGGGTACTGACTGTTGATGGCGCGGATGAACTGCTCGCCGCGCTCGCGGACCTTGGCCTCGTACTGCTCGAAGGTTCGGTCGGCGGTGTCGGGCTGTTGCGGGTAGTTGAAAAGTGGCGTGCCGTACATCTCCACATCGAACATGAAGCCTTTGCAGCCGCCCTCCTTGGCGACCCTGGCCGCCAGCGCCGCGTTACTGAGCACCGCGGAGAATCCCTCGTCATCGAACCAGCCCACATCACCCGGACAGACGTTGAAGCGTAGGAAGTTGTCTGTGAGCTTCTCAAACTCGCAGGCCTGCAGGTCGGCCACGGAGCGCTCCAGCTCGGGGTACTCGAACCTCCGGGCACTCCAGCAGAGCCAGGAGAAGTTCTCTGTCTTGCCGTCGTTCACGGCCTCGGCGTGGAAGATGACGCCATCGAAGCCGACGGCATCCATGTCCCGACAGTGCTCGCGCATGAAGGCGGGACCCGGCTCGTCCCAGCCCCACTCGATCAGCTTCTTGTCCGGTCCGGGGTTGGTCATCGCGGGCTGAGCCAGGCAGAGAGCGGGGAGAGCACAGGTGGCAAGGGCAAGAGGCCAGGCGAAGGGTCTCATGGGGGGCTCCTTGGGTGCACGAGGTCACGGTGGCTCCGGCAGGAAGTTCGGCACAAGAGGTCGCGTCGCCTTCAGGGGCGACGGGCGACCGGGCTCAGACCGCGGCGGTGCGCAGAGGTCGAGTCGTCGCACACAGCGGGCGCAAGGCCGACGGTGCGAGAGCAAGAAGGCCGACGAGCGCCTCAGAGCCCGGGCGGAAAGCGGGTCCCGCCGTCAAGATGCCATCCTGAGCGGCAATCTCGCGCAGCAGGGCGCTTGTCATCCTGAGCGGCAATCTCGCGCAGCGAGATAGCGAAGGATCTCTTCCTGGCCCCAGGAGATTCTTCGAGCTGCTCCCTCCGGGAGCGGACGTCCTCAGGATGACACTCTCGGCGAAGGCGATGTCTTCAGCCGCACCTGCAGAGACCGTGCCTCAGGCCTCCTCGTGCTCTTCAGGCTCCCGCGCCGCCGGCAGTCGGGGTTCGTCCTCCTCCTCGGTGGTCTGTCCGATGTCCACCGGCACCGGGGAGGAGAACTCGCGGACCCTGGCGGCCGTGGCGTAGCTCTCGGCCACCGAATGGAAGTTGAGGTTGATCGCCTCAATGCTCTGCTTCAGGTCGTCGGTGACGGCATCCACCTCGTCGAGAATGGCAATGGCGATAGTGGCCCCGGCCTCATCCCGCGTCGGCCGCTCGTACACCTCGATCGTGCGGCTGATGTCGCGCCATTGCTTCATTGCCCCCTCGATGAGCCCGTCGAACCGCCGCAGCGTGGCCCGGGAGCGGACGAGGACCTCCTCGTAGAAGACCACCTGATCCTCGACGAACTGCACCTCGCGGAAGCAGCGGGCGATCTCCTCGGCGATGCCGCGGGTGGTGTCGCGGGCCTCGGCGAACGCGGTCTGCCGGTTGTCTGGCCCCACCCGGGCGGCGAGGCTCTCGGCCAGCTTGGGATCGGCGAGGTCCTCAAGCAGCGCCTGCCGCTCGGCGGCCAGCTCCCGCACGCGACTGCGAAGCTGCTGTAGTTGCCCCCTGGCTCCTTCTATGCCGCGGGTGAGCTCTCTCACGTAGTCGGCCGTGGCCTGGTTCTTCTGCTTGAGGCAGTCCACGGCCGGCCCCAGGACCTTGTCTCGGGCGTTCACCAGCCAGCGGTACTGCTCCTCGGCCTCCCAGATGCGTTGCAGGGCCTCCTGGTGGTGGCCGACGCGCAGGCGGCGGGACCCCGGCAGCACTCGGAGCAGGGCCCGGTGGTAGAGGCAAAGCAGCCTGCGGCGCAGAGAGCGGAACTGGGCGCGTTCGGGCAGGCGGTACTCGGTGGGCGCCGCCAGCACCTCGGGCGGTCGCTCCCGGCACGGCTCGATCGCAAACAGCGTCTCGTCACACAGCTCCTCCACGCTGGTGATGCGTGGGCAAAGCTCGATGGCGCGAGCCAGCTCCTCGTCGTCGCGGCTCAAGATGTCGTCCATGCGCGGGAATCCCTCGCGGCCTCGTTCCATAGTGGGCGGCACAGCCCCTCGCCCCCGGCGGGCCTGCCCGCCTTGCTCGCTTGCCGGAGCGCCGGTCCGGTGGACCTCCGGGCTCGGGCCCTCTGTGGCTCAGAACGGTCTGCACAGCTTCCACGCCCGGATCTCATTGCTGTTGTTGGGCCGTGACACCTCGGCATAGACATACAGCGCCTCGCCGAACCACAGCCAGTGAGAGTACCTCCATGTTCTGTAGTCTCCCGGGGTCGTGGAGACAAACAGCGGCTCGTGCGGGGTCAGGTCGGTGAACTGCAGCAGGTCCGGGGTCCACGCCAGGCCGGTGGCCACGTTGTAGGTCGGGTCGAACCAGGAGACATGGGAGCCCTCGTAGATCAGGAGGTACCCTGGCCCGATGGGGAGCACCGAGGCCGGGCGCGTGAAGAAGCTGTGCCAGCCTCCCAGGTCAAGCGCGGGTCCCTGTCCCACCGGGCGCCACGCCTCGCCGTCCTCGGACACCAGGTGTGCGGTGCGCTCGACGCGGTCCACAGCAATGACAAAGCAGTGCCAGGTAGCGCCGATCCGAAACACGAAGGGGTCCTTGGTGCCGTTGACGTGGTTGGCCTGGAGCTTCGGGTCCTCCGGGCGCGGCTGGGGGCGGATCACGGGCCTGCAGGAGCCCGGCGAGAAGGCCGTGGGCTCCGTTGCGTCATCGAAGCGCAGGATGCACCAGGGCCCGCCGTCGAAGGGCCCGCAGCCGAAGAGGCTGAAGCTGTCCGTATCCCGGTGGTACAGCAGGGCGGGCCGCTCGAAGCCGGGGATGGGCACCTGCTCCCGAAGGATGCTGTGCACGGGCTCGAAGCTCAGGCCATCGGCGCTGCGCAGAAGACGGATCTCGTACCCCCGCAGGCCCCGGGGTGAGTCGCCTTCCCGCATCCGGCAGGCCATCCAGAACACACCCTCGCGGTCCACGCAGACCGACGGCGCCCCGGCCCACCACTCGGGCAGGTCGCGGTCCGGCTCCAGGACGGTGTGGTACTCACTGAACTGATCCCTGAGTGCTTGCAGGTTCACGATCGACCTCCGCAGGCAGGTTGGCGACTGGCCAATGCAGGACTTCCGCGCAGACCCGCAGCCTTCCTGCCTTCCCCCGCTTCTCCCCCGCCTTTCCCTGCCTTTCCCTGCCTTTCCCTGCCTTTCCCTGCCTTTCCCTGCCTTTCCCTGCCTTTCCCTGCCTTTCCCTGCCTTTCCCTGCCTTTCCCTGC
>Ga0334883_1000702_pt1 | contig 57676 bp, 35 predicted proteins | sample GraSluR1_MG_6_FD_207230 | JGI IMG/M metagenome (GOLD analysis project Ga0334883, IMG submission 207230) | Sludge microbial communities from methane-producing bioreactor in Wageningen University, Netherlands - Granular Sludge_09_05-R1 | ecosystem: Engineered > Bioreactor > Anaerobic >...
CACGCGCCACCCGCCGGCGGATGCGTCCGACTATGTCGCTACCGAACCACTGGCCATGGATTTGCATGGCCCCCACCGTAGCCTACAATGGCCGCGGTGTCAAGTGTGTGCCCGTGCCAGCACAATCGGGGAGGTCGCCCACTCTCGATGTCTGCCACCATGCAGTTCCAGGTCTCCTCGAGGCCCGTCACGTACACACTCTCCCAAAGGCAGCCGGTGGCCTCGCCCATGCGCTTCTCAGGATCAACGAGAGCGAAGGCCAGCATGCCCCGCGAGTCGGTGGGGGAGTAGGGCGTCAGGGCACAGGCGCCGGACACGGCGGCCAGTGTGTGGTAGTCCGGGCCGGTTCGGCCAGCCGCGCGCATCTGCAGCAGGCTGTGGAACACCGCGCTCGGGGCACCTACCTGTAGCACCCAGTTGCACGAGCCATACTGCTGCGCCAGCTCATCCGACAGTCGTCGGCGCTCGTCGACCACGCCCTGCAGCACCACGCGCTGCGGGCCCTCTTCCTGTGTCTCGTCGTGTTGGCCCATGCTCGACGCGTCCTTTCCGTCTCCGGCCGTTTCCCGGTGGGGCCTGCCGGAGGATCACGGTCTGCCACCGGCGGCGACGAAGTCGAAGGCCTCATTCCAGTCCACCTCATTCACCGGGGAGTCATGGCCCCCCTCGGGCAATTCCACGTACTTGACCGGCCGTCCCAGCTCCTGCAGCCGTGCCACCAGGCGTCGCGTCCCCTCCACGGGGATGAGGGTATCCTTCGCCCCGTGAATGATGTGCACCGGCATGGTCAGGCGCTCGGCATTCAGCGCCGCCGACCGGCCGCGAAGCTCGTCCTGGAGCACGTGGCCGTCGGTGGTGTAGTGGATGCCGATGGCGTTCGCGATGTTCTGCAGCGTCGCGTTCTCCTGCGCCGAGGCGGCGAAACGGTAGTAGCTCTCGATGTCACCGGCGGGGCAGCGAGCGATGGCTCCGTCGATCAGGTCCGGCCTGCGAGTGGCAAAGACCAGCGTTGAAGACCCGCCCATGGAGCCGCCGCACAGATACACCGGCCTGCCCGGCCATTTCTGTCTCAGGATGCCGATCAGGTCGGCCAGGCCCTGCTCGCCCAGCGGCCCCATCCACGTATTGCCCCCATACCAGGGGCACACGTAGGCCCACTGCCGGACCAGACATTCGCGACGCACTTTGCCGAAACCGTCGTTGTAGATCCCCTCGGTCATCCCCTGGGTCTCATCGCTGTAGTGGCCATGCAGGTAGATGAGCACCGCTGTAGGCTCGGGAACAGCCTGGACAAGGTACGGCCAGCGCGAGCCATCGGCCGAGCAGTTGAAGGTCTCTCTGCCAAACTGCGGCAGGGGCTGGGCCGTTGCCGAGTAGGCGAGGGCAAGCAGAGCAGCAGTGAAGCCACAATCAAGGACGTTCATCGACGACCTCCGGCGCATGATGCCCATCAGTTCCGCGCGGGAGCCAAGACACCTGCGTGCGGTAGCGGCGGGGAACGGCCCCGAAACAGGGTCGGTAGGATGACGACAACGGCAGATGGCGAGGAACGCAGCGGTTGGGGGGCGCGAGCCGTCGCCGTTCTGCCCCGCCAGGGGCGACACACAACGAGCCGGGGGCGTCAGGGCCTGTCGGCCGGGTCAACAGGGCCGCCCGTGGCCCGGATGCCAGGGCGCGACACGCGTCGGGCAAGTGCCGTCATGGCTGCCGGTACGGCTCAGCTCCGCATGAAGGCCGCAATTGGCCACGGGACGCTCCACCGGCGCGCACGCCCAACGCGGCGCAGGGACTTCGTCCACAGGCTCGTCGGCCCCAGGAGTTGCCCACGCGCGCCCGTCCCCGCCCTCTGCGCGGCCCCAAGGCCGTCGCCGTCAGCCCCGATAGGGGCGATGGGCAGATGGCGAGGGGCGTGTGTCCCATCGGGGCGGCGCCCTCAGGCCTCGGGCAGCATCCTGAATCCCTGTTCGGCGAAGTGCGGATCCAGCGTCAGGGCCGTCTGGATCGCCAGCTCACGCATCACAGAGAAGCTCAGGCAGTCCACCAGGCTGAGGTCACGGCGGTTGGCGGCCAGCACCGCCTTCGCCGCAGCGCGGTGCTCCTCCTCCGTGGCCCAGTGGACGAGAAGGACCGGAGCGATCACGCCCTCGAGCAGGCGTATCGCCGCCATGCCAAAGCGTCGCTGTAGCAGAGCATGTGTCTCCACGATCACGTAGTTCGAGGCATGGAGCGTCTCATCAGACAGGAGTAACTCCTCCCAGACCTGGCGGACCGCGCCATGCTCAGCCGCGGCGACGTCGACCACTGCGAGGAGCGCCGAGGTGTCCACGTAGATGCTCAAGGGTCGTACGCCTCCGCGAGGTACTCATCATGCCTGCGAGCGAGGTCTGGAATGCCGCTGTTCATCGTGCCCGCAGCGGCGATGGCTCTTCGCCGCACCTCGCGTCGGTCGACGGCGTCGCTGCGACGAAGTAGGTCGTCCACGCTCTGGCGCACCAACTCGGCCATGGACACCCCACGCTCGGCGGCCAGACGCCGCAACGCCTCGGCCTGAGCCTCCGTCAACTGGATCTGCGTGCGTACCATGCGAGTACTCCGGTATGATAACACTCTGTGCCATCATGATAACATCTCGGCCCCCCCCGCGTCTATCTGCCCTCGGACGGCAGGTCGCTCCGCTGAGTAGCGGCTCGTAGACAGGGGCCCATGGGAGGGTGTCGAGGTCCGCGCGGCCGGCGGCAGGACTGCCGCCTCGAATGCCCTGCAGATGTCGCATTTCTCCGTGGCGCAGGCGGAGGCCAAAGTAGCGGTCTGGCAGCGCATACGCGTATGGGGGGGCCGCTGCCAACCCCTCGGGTGGCGTGAGTGCCGTACGGCGGGGGCCGGATGACGATACGGCCGTCATGCGGCCCCCGCCATACGACGACGGTAGAGGGCGTACGTGGGCCCCCGGCCTACTCCCACGGCCTATAGAGCACCTTCAGCGCCTTGCGCTGCTCCAAAAGGTCGATGCCCTCACCGTAACGCTCCAGGGGAAGGGTATGCGTGCACAGGGGGGCCAGATTGAGCTTTCCGGCGACGATGAGATCCAGAGCGTACTGGGCGGACTCGAGAAAGTGGCCCTTGTAGCCGCACAGGCGGATGCCGCCGTGGCGCAGGGCGTAGGTGTAGTCCTCTCGTTGCACGCCGAACAGCGCCACTACGTCGCTGGTGCGGTCCATGGTGGACTCGACGGAGGCCTTCGCCCCGTGGCAGTCCACCGAGGTCTGCAGGCGCTCCGGCAGGTCTGCGGAGCAGTCTGCCGTCGGGTCCAGGCACCGATCGGCGCCCATGCCGAGAGCGAACTGACGCCGCTCGGTCACCGGGTCGAAGCCCACGACCTTCGTCGCCCCCTCGGCCCTGGCCATCTGCATGGCCACCAGGCCCGCCGGCCCCAGGCCGGACACGCCGAAGCTCCGGCCCGCGATGACATCCATCTCCTTGAGCATCCGGAAGACTGTGCCGACGCACATGGCCAGCTCGAGAGGGGCGAGGGCGGCGGCCGGGAGGTCCTCGGGGACCGCGATGACATTGCCGGCTTCCATCACGACGAACTGGGCGTAGCAGCCCTGGCGGTCGTGGCCCTGATCGCGCCAGGCGCAGACCCGCGTGCCCACGGCGGGGCCCTCGACTCCGGGTCCCAAGCCCTCGATGGTGCCTACCCCCTCGTGGCCGGGCTGACCGGGCGTGTACGGATAGTGGAACTGATGGCCGACGAACATGGGTTCATTGTGGCGCAGGTGCAGGTCCCACTGGGGACAGGTGGAGATGGCCTCCACCCGCATGAGCACCTGCCCCGGTCCGGGCTCGGGGACGGGCAGGTCGAGCACCTCGAAGCTGCTGGTGGAGGTGACTTGGAGAACCTTCACTGTGGATCAACCTTTCAGATGCGTCGGATCTCACGGCCTGTGGGAGGCGATGCCGGCGGCCGTCGGAGCGTCCGGAGGCCTCCACGCTCCGGCCGCAGCAGTATTCGCTCTGCGGGTCGGTGCCCCCTGCCTGTCACAGCGGGCGCCTGCGGCGAGAGCCGGGTGCGCCAAGATGGTGTGGCGGAAAAACTTCACAGGCATGGAGGTGGGGCGCCGACGGGTGCGGAATAGCGCCGCCAGACTCATCGCGGCGGGCGCAGACAGCCGCGCAGCGAGTGGCTCGGCCATGTATGTCAGCACCATCTTGTCACCCCCTCACGCACCAGCAGCCTCTGGCTTCGACTGCATTCCGCACGGCCCCGTCGGCGGACCTGCGCCCTCTGCCTCCCGGGCTCTGTGCCACTCGCGCACCGGACGTCCGCCAGGGACGGCAGGGAGCAGGTCGCTATGCGCATCTACGTAGGAAATCTGTCGTACGAGACCTCGCAGGGCGATGTGAGAGATGTGTTCGAGCAGTTCGGCACCGTCAAGCACGTGAGCATCGTGACCGACCGTGACACCGGTCGCTCGCGAGGCTTCGGGTTTGTCGAGATGTCGGGCGACGAGGAGGCCAGGGCGGCGATCGACGGCCTCAGCGGGGTCGAGTTGGCCGGCCGCTTGCTGACGGTGAATGAGGCCAAGCCGCGCGCGGCCCGGGGGGAGCGGCCCGCGGTGGGCGACGGCGTTCCCGTCGCCGACGACCGCCGGTAGCGCCAAGGGCCGCGAAACGACGGTCCCCGAGGTATGTCGCCACCGGCCTTTGCCGTCCGGGAGGTCCACGCGGATGCCTGCGGGCGTCGCAGGCGCGGCGCCGCCTGCCCCGGGTGATACAGGCTCCTGCAGGGGCAACACAAAAGGCCCGCCGCCCAGCGGCGACGGGCCCTGCAGGCGGCGGCAGGGCCTTGCCCTACCAGTCGTAGCCCCAGGTGGTGCCCTCGCGTCCCACCACCCCGAAGTTGCTGTACAGCGCCTTGAGGATATCTAGCTGCGTGAGACCCTTCTGGCTGCGTAGGTACGTGGCGAAAGCCACCCCGCCATCGGGCCACAGACCCCGCCCCGCCTGCTGCGCCTCATCCGCCAGTGGCTGCCAGTCGGCACCGACCGGGGAGTAGGCCTCGCACCTGGGGGCACGCACGACGGCGAAGCCGTTGAGGAGCATCGCGGCGTTCAGACTCAGGCCCTCGAGGGCAATGCCGGCGGGATAGAGCAGGACCTCCGGCCGGGTGGGGTTCTCCCAGCACACCTGGGGCATGATCTCCACGGCGAGCTCTCTGCCCCGCACACGGTCTTCCAGGAATGCCACGCAGCGGGGGTCCTCCGGGACCCAGATCCCGTAGAGTCTCACGGTCTGATCCTTGTCGTCGAGCTTGACGCGCACGGCGCCGCCATCCAGTGCGCGGTCCACCGTGGCCGTCATTACGGGGGACGAGACTGTCTCGGCCGGCTGGGCGACGAGGCAACGGCACAGGGCGAGCAGGAGTGCGAGTGTAGTCGGGATGCAGTAGCGGATGGCCACGAGGGCACCTCCATGTGGTGTCGGTTGCGCCGCCGGACGCCGTGTGATTTCGCGGCACCGCGGCGGGAGTCCTCCCCGCCTCTGCGGGCGAGCGGGGTCTCTGGTGAGCGAAGCCGGAGCGAGCGCCTCGATGCGGTCTCATCTTACGCCATGCGCACTTGCGCCGCAACCGGGATCTGCGCGCCGTGACCCAGGACGCCCTGCCCGTGCCGCCCGTGAACCCGATGCGCCTCTTGCCTGCGTCCGGGCTTCGCCCGTCGGCGACAGAGCCGGGAGAGCAGGCCCGCTCATCCCCGGGTATTCGGCGGCGGTCTTGGCAGGCATTGCCCGGGTCGGCCGCAGGTCGTCTGAGGGGCGCGCCCCTATCGGCCGCACGCCCCTATTACACGCCCCTATTACCCCTTGCGTCAGCCGCGGCCGGCTGCTATAATGCCGGTGTCGTAGACTTAATCTCGGGAAATGACTTCCTGGGAGTGGGCATCATCGCCCACTCCCAGTTGTTTTCTCGCACTGGGTTTGGGGGTGCCTTATGAAGCCGAAGCCGAGCCCGGTGGCGGATCGTATCCGCGGTGAGATCGAGCAGACATTGGTGTCTTTCGGCCATGAGTTGGTGCAGCTTCGCCTCGGCGGGCGGGTAGGGAACCGCACCCTGACGGTGATGATCGACAAGCCGGGCGGTGTGACCTCGGCCGACTGCACCTCAATGGCTCGTCGGCTTTCGGTCTTGCTGGACGCCACGGACCCCATCGAGGGGCACTACACGTTGGTGGTGACCTCTCCGGGGGTGAACCGGCCCCTCACCGACGATCGGGACTTCGTACGTTTCGCCGGAGAACGAGTGGCCTTGCGCTATGAAGAGGAAGGTGTGGGCCGCCATTCCGTCAGAGGCCTTCTGCGAGGCGTCGAGGATGGGCGGGCCGTCATCGAGACGGACAATGGCGAGATCGCCGTACCACTGTCCGAGGTGGAGGCGGCGAACATCCTGTATGACTGGGACAAGGAAAGATGATGCGCACAAGCAGGGAGCAAGACCGGGCCCTTCCACGAGGTGTGGACGCGCCGATGCCGAGGGATGCCAACTCCCCAAGCCTGCGGGTGCCGATGGCGCAGGGAGCATGCGCTAGGGGGTTGACGTAACCCATGAATGGCGAGTTCATTGACGCGTTGGAGCAACTGCAGAAGGAAAAAGACATCCCGATGGCCTCCTTGATCCAGACCGTTGAGGCCGCGATGCAGTCTGCATACCGCAAGCACTTCGGTGTGGCCGAGGAAGTGCGGCTGGAGGTGGACACGGCGGCGCGGACGGTGAGGATCATCGCGCGCAAGCCCATCTTGCCCGAGGGCATGCAGGAGCCCCTCCCCGTCGGCGAGGAGGACGCGGAGCAGTCTCTGGCCGTGGCCGACCCGCTCATCGAGGCCGGTCTGAGGCCTGAGGAGATCGAGTACGAAGAGCACGAGGTGGACGCCAGCGAGTTCGGCCGCATCGCCGCGCAGACCGCCAAGCAGGTGGTGATGCAAAGGATCCGCGAGGCCGAGCGGGAGATCGTCTACGATGAGTTCTCCCATCGCGTCGGGGAGGTTGTCACCGGCGAGGTCCAGCGGCGAGACGCCCGGAACGTCTTCGTCGCCGTGGGGCGCGTCGAGGCCCTGCTTCCGGCCCACGAACAGATCCCCGGTGAGCCCTACAGGTTCAACGACCGGATCAAGGTCTATATCCTGGACGTACGCCGGACCACCAAGAACCCTCAGATCATCATCTCGCGCACCCATCCCAACCTGGTACTGCGCCTGTTCGAGCTGGAAGTTCCCGAGGTGTACGACGGGATCGTGCAGATCCGTTCCGTGGCCCGCGAACCCGGGGCGCGGTCCAAGGTTGCCGTCCTGTCCACCGACCCTCAGGTGGACCCGGTGGGCGCCTGTGTCGGCCATCGCGGAGCCCGGGTGCAGGCCATTGTGGACGAGCTCCGGGGTGAGAAGATCGACATCGTGCGCTACAACGACGGCATCCAGGATTACCTGCGCAGCGCACTGTCGCCGGCCAAGGTCAGCGACGTGTACGCCAACGAGGCGGAACGCTCAGCCATCGTTGTGGCCCCGGACAACCAGCTCTCTCTGGCCATTGGTCGCCGGGGTCAGAACGTGCGCCTCGCCGCCCAACTGACGGGCTGGCGGATTGACATCCGCAGCGAGAGTCAGTGGGCCGATAATCCCGAGCCGATCGTCACGACGCCGGCGGGTGCGCCCGCCGCGGCGGAGGCCGCCGAGGCCGAGGACAGTGGGGAGCGGGTCCGGGTCTACGAGTTGGCCCGGCAGCTCGAGGTGGAGAGCAAGGACCTCGTCGAGATCATGCAGGAAGAGGGTATCGACGTCACCAGCCATGCGAGCAGCATCACGGCCCGGCAGGCGCGGATGGTGCGCGAGCTGCTGTTGGGCGGTGAAGGTGACCTCGAGGACCTGGATGTGGGCGAGCTTCTGGGCGCAGAGGACGAGGCGGACACCGCCGGCAGCCAGACCGAGCCGGGGGCGCCCGAGGCCGACGATTCAGACGATCTGACGTTTGTGGACGCAGAGAGCTGAGGCGCCACCGGCACACCTGGCCGCTCGCGGTCGCCGGTCGCCCATGCCCCTGAGCCATCGAATCAATTGTTGCAGGGCGGGTTTTGTCCCGCGGAGGTGTCCCATCTTGGGAAAGGTCCGAGTGTTCTCGCTAGCCAAGCAACTAGGACTCCGCAGCCAGGCTCTTGTGGCCGCCCTGGCCGAGCTGGGTATGGGGAATGTCACCCCTGCCACGGCCATCGACGAGGCGACCGCAAATGCCGCCAAGGAGCTACTGGCCGAGCAGGCCAAGCAGGCCCGCGAGGTCGCGGAGCAGGAGAGGGCCGCCGAGGCGGCCCGTGCCCCTGAGCCGCCGGCCGCCGAGGCCCCCGTGGTTGCCGAGGCCCCGCCCGCGGAGGCCGCTGAGACTGCGCAGCCTGTTGCGGCGCCCGCCGAGGCACAGCCGGCTCGACAGGCGGCGGAGACCAAGCGCCCCGAGGCGCCCAAGCAGCCCTCCGCTACTCAGGACAAGCGCCGACGCCCCAAGGATGCCGGCGCCGAGCCGGCGGCCCAGGCCCCACCGCAGGCCACCGTGGACGCCGCCGCCGAGAGTGCCAAGCGCAAGGGCGAAGCCAAGGACGTCGACACCAAGGAGGACAAGGAGACGGAGAAGTACTTCCGTCGCCGCGGCCCCGCGCGCCTCGATGAGGACGACGGCCTTGCCGAGCTGGAGCGCCAACTGGCGCAACTGGCCGAGGAGGAGGAAGCCGAGCGCGCGCGACGTGCCAAGGCCGGCGAAGTCGTCCCGCTACCCGAACTGGCGCGGCGCCCCACCACCCCCAGGCCCGATCACGGTGTGGACGTACCACCGGTCGTCACCATCCTCGGGCACGTGGACCACGGCAAGACCAGTCTGCTGGACGCTATCCGCTCCACCAGCGTGGCGGACGGCGAAAGCGGTGGAATCACCCAGCATATCGGTGCTTCCGAAGTCACCGTCGGGGAGAAGAGGATTGTCTTCCTGGACACCCCCGGGCACGAAGCGTTCACCGCGATGCGGGCGCGGGGTGCCATGGTCACCGACATCGCGGTGCTCGTGGTTGCCGCCGACGACGGCATCATGCCCCAGACCGTGGAGGCTATCAACCACGCCAAGGCCGCCAAGGTGCCGATCATCGTCGCCGTCAACAAGATCGACCGCCCCGATGCCGACCCCGATCGGGTCAAGCAGCAGTTGCTCGAGCACGAGCTCGTCGCCGAGGAGTGGGGCGGTGAGACCATCGTTGTCCCGGTCTCGGCGCACACCAAGGAGGGACTGGACAACCTCCTGGAGATGGTACTCATCGTCGCCGAAGTCCAGCAGCTCTGGGCCGACGCCAAGGCGGACTTCGTCGGCGTCGTCGTTGAGAGCAGCGTCGATCCCAGCCAGGGAACCGTGTGCACCGTGCTGGTCCGCAACGGGACCGTGAAGGTCGGTGATTCGGTGGTCTGCGGCTCGGCCCACGGCCGCATACGCCGTCTACGCGACTGGCAGGGCAAGACGGTCAAGGAGATGGGACCCGGGTCGCCGGTGGCCGTCGTCGGGCTCACAGGCGTGCCCGATGCGGGCGAGGTCATGATCGCCGCCGCCAACCCCAAGGAAGCCCGTCGCCTCGCCGACGAGCGCGCCATCTCCCAGAGAGCAGACGAGCTGTCGGGATCCGGTGGCGTCTCCCTGCGTGACCTGTACCAGGAGGCCACCGGTACCGGACGCGCCTCGCTGAACGTCGTGCTCAAAGCCGATGTCTGGGGTTCGGTACAGGCCATCGAGAGCAAGCTGATGCAACTGGATCGCCGCGTGGACGAGCTGGACATCAACATGGTCAGCGCCGGAGTGGGTAATGTCACCGAATCAGACGTCATGCTCGCCAAGGCGTCGGAAGCAATCGTCATGGGATTCCACTGCGACGTGGACTCCCAGGTTCGCCAGACCGCAGAGACCGAGGGTGTAGAGTTGCGCCTCTACGAGGTCATCTACGACCTCATGGAGGATGTGGAGAAGGCGCTGCTGGGGCTCCTGCAGCCGGTGTTTGAGGACGTCCTGCTCGGCAAGGCTCAGGTGCTACAGCTCTTCCGCATCTCGCGCATCGGGGTCATCGCCGGCTGCTCGATCACTGAAGGGCGCATGGAGCGCGGTGCCCTGATGAAGGTGACGCGCGGCAGGGAAGAGGTCTACACCGGGCCGTTGCAGTCGCTGCGGCATTTCGATCAGGATGTGCGCGTCGTGGAGGCTCCGGGCCAATGCGGGATATCCACCCACGACTGGCGAGGTTGGCAGGTCGGGGACGAGGTGGAGCTGTGGGGGAAGGTGCAGCTTGAGCGCAAGCTCGTTCTCCGCGACGAAAGCGACGTGACCTGACGGCCTCAGGGGAACCGACTATCCGGCACAGAGCAGCTTTCGGGGGCGGGTGAGGGTGTGCCGGCGGGCCCTCCACCAGGGCCCGGGTGATAGATGATGCCGGCCCGACTCGGTCTGCTGACTATCGTGCTGGAGATCACCGACGCCGTGACGCTGAAGGACAAGAGGCAGGTCGTGCAAAGCGTGCTGGATCGCGCGGCACAGCGGTTCAATGTGGCGGTGGCGGAGGTCGGGCTGCTGGACAGTCGGCGACGCGCCGAGCTGGCGTTCGCCTGCGTGGCCAACGACGGCAAGCACGTGGCCGACGTTCTGGATGCGGTGCTCAGATACGTCGAAGGTGACCCGCGGGCGACGGTGCTGGATAGCGAGACCGAGCTTGTCTAGACGGGGCGGGCGTCGGCCCACGCGCCCTCTTGCCTTGGCAGGACCTGCGCCTATGGCTCTTCAAAGGGGCGTGGTAGCACCGCGCGGGCGGCGAAGGACCCACATATCATGGCCACACAGCGACAGTTGAGAGTCAATAACCTCCTCAAGCATGAGATTGCCGACATCGTCATGCGCGAGTTGGAAGACCCCGATCTGGGCTTTGTCACCATCACCGGTGTCGAGGTATCGGTGGATCTGCGACATGCCAAGGTGTTCGTGAGCGTCCTTGGAGATGATGCGGCCAAGCGTCGGTCGATGCGCGTCATGATCAGGGCGAGGCATTTCGTGCGCAACCATCTGCGGGACCGGCTGGACCTGCGGCACATCCCCGAACTGACTTTCCGCCTCGACGATACAGCGGAGAAGGCACAGCACATCGAGGAGTTGCTCCGTCACGTCGCCGAGGAAAGCAGCGATCCGGATGCCATTGATGAGCAGTGAGTCGTCTTCCACCCCCGCGGCGGCCGCAGCGATTCTCTCCGAGGCCGCCCGGGTGCTGATCGTCACCCACGAGAACCCGGACGGTGACGGGATCGGCAGTGCCCTCGCTCTTCGCCATGCGTTGCGGGCCAGGGGCAAGGAGGTCCATTGCTGCCTGACGGACCCGTGCCCCGAGAAGTACGCCTTCCTCCCCGGTGCCGAGGTATTCACCACCGCCGCCCCAGAGACGGAGCCGGACTGCGCCGTGGCGCTGGACTGCGACGGCTCCGCGCGGCTGGGCCGCCTCCTGCCGGCCTTCGAGCGGGCGCCGGTCACCTGTAGCATCGACCATCACAACGGACTTCAGCGCTTCGCCACCGTCAACTGGGTGGATCCCCGCCGGCCGGCCACGGCTCTCATGGTTTATGAGCTGCTGCGGCTGCTTTGCGCCGAGATCGATGCAGACATCGCCACCTGCCTGTACACGGGTGTCGCGGCCGATACGGGCTTCTTCAGATTCCAGAACACCACTCCCGAGGCTCTGGCCGTGGCGGGCGAACTGGTGGGTCTGGGGGCCGACCCCAGCGGCATCGCGCGCCGGAGTGCCGAGGCCGTTCCGCTGCGCAAGGCGCTGCTGACTGGGCGAGCCCTGGCCTCGCTGGGGCAGTACGTCGAGGGGCGGGTGCTGGTGGGGGTGCTGGACCTGGAGGATTTCGTGGCGACCGAGGCGCGGCCTGAAGACACCGACGGGATCGTAGATCAGCTCAAGCAAGTCGCCGGACCGCAGATCGTCATCCTCATTCGCGAGAGCGAGCCCCGCCGGTGGCGGGTCAGCATGAGGTCTCAGGAGGCGGACGTCAGCTCCGTCTGCCGCCGCTTTGGGGGCGGCGGGCACGCGCTGGCCGCCGGATGTAGCCTCGAGGGACCGGCGTCCGAGGTTGTGGAGCAACTGGTGGACGCGGCGGCCGCCGCGCTCTCCCCGGGTGGTGCCCTGTGAACGGTCTTCTGAACGTCCTCAAACCACCGGGCATGACCTCCCACGATGTGGTGAATGTCGTCCGCCGCCTGGTGCCCGGCAAGGTCGGACACACCGGGACTTTGGACCCGCTGGCTTCCGGGGTGCTCGTGCTCACCATCGGGGCGGCAACGAGGCTCACCGACCTGGTGGCCATCGAGGACAAGGCCTACCGAGGCGAGCTGACATTTGGCTTCGAGACGGACACTCTCGACCTCGATGGTGTGGTGACGGCCCGTGGCGAGACCTCGCACCTGACTGAGGCCACGGTGCGGGACGCCATGGCCGGCATGGTGGGTGTCCTGGAGCTTCCGCCTCCGATGTACTCGGCGGTCAAGCAGGGCGGGCGGCGGCTATACGAGCTGGCCCGTGCAGGGCGCGAGGCCGTGCGCGAGCCGCGGCCGATGACCGTCAGACGCATGGACCTCATCGACTATGTTGCCGGTGAGCAGCCGCGCTGCCTGTGCGACATTGAGTGCTCTAAGGGCACCTACGTGCGCAGTCTGGCGCAGGAGCTGGCCAGGCGTCTGGGCACGGTGGCGACGCTCAGCTTCCTGGTGCGCGTCGCCCATGGCGGCTACCTGCTCCCCGACGCCATGACGCTGGAGGAGGTCGCTCAGGCGGCGGTCGAGGGCCGTCTGCAGGACAAGATGGTGCCCATGGCCAGGGCGCTCCCGGAGTTCCCGAAGGTCTGCCTAGACCGAGCCGCAGCAGTGCAGATGCAGCACGGCGGCGCTCTTTGCCACGAGACCGACCTGCCCGCGGGCACACTGGTGATGGTGCTTTCCGGCGAAGAGGCCGTATGTATCGCCGAGGTCCTGTCGGGTGAGAGCGGTCCCTGTCTTCAGCCCCGGCGAGTGTTCCGATCCTGAAATCGGCCCGGGGCGCGGACTGATCCACGCCCCCGGGCCGGGGCGTCGCGATGCGCATCTACAAGGTTCCGGACTGGTCGGCCGTCCCCCAGATCCCCCGCGTGCTGGCCGTGGGAGCCTTCGACGGCGTCCACCGCGGCCACCAGCGCCTACTGGGTCATGTCTGCCGCATCGCCCGCGAGTACCGCGTCCAGTCCTCCATCATGACCTTCGAGCCCATTCCCGCTCAGATCTTCCGCCCCACCGGTCGCAATAACGTGCGCCTATCCCTGGCGGAGGAGCGTTCGCGCGAGTTGTGTGGCCAGTGCATCGACACCGCCGTCGTGGTGGCCTTCGAGCAGGCCTTTCGCGACATGAGCGCCCGGCACTTCGCCGCCGACCTGCTGGTGGAGCGGCTGGGCGTCGTGGCGCTGGTGGCCAGCAAGAGCCACCGCTTCGGCAGCAATGCTGAAGCCGACATCCACCGCATCACGGCTCTGGGAATGGACCTGGGGTTCGAGGTGCATGTGCTGCCGCCCATCGTGGAGGACGGCAAGCTCATCAACAGCACCGAGATTCGGAAACATCTTTGGGCCGGTGATGTGGAGACGGCCGCCGACCACCTGGGACGGTTGTATGACGTGGCCGGACAGGTGGTGGGAGGGCGCCAACTGGGGCGGCAACTGGGCTTTCCCACAGCGAACCTGCTGCCCCACCCGGAGAAGCTTATTCCCGGAGACGGCGTCTACGCCTGCGCCGCGCGCATCGAGCCCTCACAGGGCGCGCCCGGAGAGTGGATGCCGGCCGCCGTCAGCATCGGGAACACGCCCACCATCGGCGACGGGGGCCGGACGGTTGAGGCCCACGTGCTCGACCGCGACGATCTGGAGCTGGCCGGGGCGCAGATGCGCCTGCTGTTCTGTGCCAGAGTGCGCGACCAGCAGCGGTTCCCGAGCACCGATGAGCTGGTGGCCCAGATCCGCCGTGACACCGAACGGGCTCGAGAGGCGTATGAGGAGGCGCGGGGGAAGCTCTCCGCGTGGCGAGAGCCCCAGTGTGGGCCGACTGTGTGACGAGGTCTTCACCGGCTGGTGTCGAGACCACGACACGGCATGTGAGGACGGCAAGGAAGCAGGGCGGGCCAGATGATGGCCCGCCCTGTGGGGTTCTGTGCGATCTGTGCGGCACCCTCCGTCTAGAACTGCTGGAGGATGGCGTCGTCGGGGTCGTCGTCGTCGAAGGGGATCACATTGCGGCTGTCGCCGACCACGCGGGCCGGGCGCTCTATGTGCCGCGGCGCCGGAGCGCGCCGAGCCCTGGGTGCCGTCTGGACCTGGGCCACGGCTCCCATGGTGCCGTCGTTGCTCAACTGGAAGTTGCCCACCATCGCGCGGAGCTCTTCGGCCTGGGCCGTGAGCTCCTCGGCCGCGCTGGCGGACTCCTCGGAGTTGGCCGCGTTTTGCTGGGTGACCTGATCGAGCTGGCTCACCGCACTGTTGATCTGGTCGATCCCCTGGCTCTGCTGATCGGAGGCCGCGGCTATCTCGTCCATGACCTCGGTGACCTTGCGGATCTGCTCGGAGATCTCAGCAAGGTTGGTGAACACCTCCTGGTTGATCGTCACGCCGTCCTCGGCATTGTGCACGGACTCGTCGATGAGGTCGGCCGTTGACTTGGCCGCTTCGGCGCTGCGCATGGCCAGATTGCGCACTTCCTCGGCGACGACGGCGAAGCCCTTGCCCGCGTCACCGGCACGGGCGGCCTCGACGGCCGCGTTGAGGGCCAGGAGGTTGGTCTGGAAGGCGATCTCGTCGATGGTCTTGACGATCTTGGCGGTCTCGTCGGAGGACGACTTGATCCTGTCGATGGCCTCGGAGAGCCGGGTCATGCTGTCCACGCCGCGCTCGGCGCTGGTGCGGGCGGTGTCAGACATGCCCTTGGCCTCGTGGGCATTGCCCGCGTTCTGCTTGGTCATGGAGGCCATCTGTTCGAGGTTGCTGGAGATTTCCTCCAGGGAGCTGGCCTGTTCGGCGGCGCCCTGGGCGACGGCCTGGCTGCCGGTGTTGATCTCGGCCGCGGCGCCGGTCACCTGGTTGGCGGCCAGGGCCACCTGCGCGAAGCCCTCGTCGAGGTTGCCTGCCGCCTGATTGAGTGCTTCCTTGATGCGGTTGTAGTCGCCCTGGTACTCACCGTCCACACGGGCGGTGAGGTCGCGATTCGCCAGGTGCTCCAGGGTCTCGGTGGCCTCGTTGATCGGGGCCATGATGGCGTCGAGCATGGCGTTGATGCCCTCGATGAGCCTGGCATAGGCGCCCTGATAGGCGGAGATGTCGGCCCTCTGTGAGAGCTTGCCGGCCACGGCGGCGGCCGCAAGGCCATCGGCGTTGTCCACAAGCGACGCGACGGTGTCCCTGACAACGGCCATGCTCCCGTTGACGCGGCTGAAGACGTCGAAGAGCCGCTCGGTGCTCTCGTCGGCGGGGTCCACGGACAGGTCGATTGTCAGGTCGCCGGCGGCGAGCTTGTTGAGGTTGGCAACCACGCGTCGGACGTGCTGTTCGCTGTACTCATTGGCGCGCGTGATGTCGGTGATGTCCCGCACGATCTCGACGTGTCCAATCTGCTCACCGGTGGGACCCAGCAGGTGGCTCGTGTCCACGCGGAAGGTCATGTCCAGGCCGGGCTGAGTGAAGGTCGACGAGGTCTCGCCGGTCCGCAGCATGGCAATGCCGCAGCGCTCCGTGTTGCAGATGTCCGCGCCCCATTCACTGCAGGGACGTCCCAGCGCCTCTTCTCGGGAGATGCCCGTGACGTCCGATGCCGCCTTGTTGATGAACACCCATCGCATGTCGTTGTCCGTCACCGACAGCGGGTAGGGGATGGCGTCGAGGACCGAGTGGTACAGATGGGTCTTCTCGGCGAAGCTATCCAGCGTGGCGTTGATGCCGCCTACGAGGTCGACGAAGGCGCCCTCGAAGGCGCTGGTGTCTCCGCGTACGTCCAACTCGCCCGCCGCGGCGGCGGCCAGCAGACGCTTGGTCTCACTCTCGAGGCCCTGGAGGTTGCGCTGAAGAGCGTCGAAGCTCTGGTTCGCGACCACTTGCTTGCCCGGACGCGGGCCGATGTTGACCCCGAAGTCACCCTGTGAGTACTGCGTGACGACGCCGAGGAACTCCAGGATGCAGTCGATGTGTATGTCGGCGGAAGCGTTCACCTGTGCCGCAGCGCGCGCATAGGCCCCTGCATAATCGTCGGGGACGATGTGGTACTCGAAGTCGGCCGCTTCCACCTGCCGAGCGTGGAACTCGTCGATGGCGCCGAGGATACCGGCGACACCCGAGACGGCGAGACCCAGAGCCGCATGCAGCCTGCCCAGCTCGCCCTCCGCGCACGGGGCCTCAGAGGCCTCGGGGATGTCGCCCTGCCCGACGCGCTCGAGATCTGCGGCTACGGAGATGACGGAGCCTTGCACTGCGTCGAGGATCGCGTTAATCTGCTCCGCCGTGGCGACCTCGTCGTCACTCACAGCGGCTGTGTCCACGCGCTCGGCCAGGGAGCCCCCGGCCACGAGCGTTGCGATGCGCGCCACCTGCTGCTGCAGGCCGACCACGTCCTCCGGCGTCACGGCACTGTCGCCGACCGCGAGCGCCTCCTTGCTGAGCTTCTCTGCTGATGCCACTTGCTTGCCCCCTGTATCTCGCCCCTCTGCGGGTGGGTTCACCCTCTGTCCAGAGGTGGCGCGCCGCGGTCCGGCGGCGGGTAGTGCCAAAGCGGCAGCCACTACTGGGCCGACCGCATCTACAAACGGTGTTCGCTGCCTGGGTCTCGGGCGGCCGGGCGACGACGCCCGCGGCCGCCGTCCCGACGCTCACGGCGTCTCCAGGGATACGAGCCCCTCCCTGATGGCGTACTTGGTCAGTTCGGCGACCCCATCCAGCTCGAGCTTCTTCATGATGCGGCGCCGATGGGTATCGACGGTCTTGACACTCACCTCGAGCTGCCGCGCCACCTGTTTGGTCGCGTTCCCGTCGGCGATCAGCCGCAGGACCTCCACCTCACGACCGGTGAGCCGAGATGGACGGCCCCGTTTCTCGGGCGCCACGCGATGCACGTAGTCCTCCACCAGCACGCTCACCACCCCGGGGCTCAGATAGGTGCCGTTGGCAACCACACTGCGCACCGCCGTGGCCAGTTCCCTGTAGGCGCATTCCTTGAGCAGGTAGGCCGAGGCCCCCGCCTGGAGCATCTCCGATACGAACTGCTGATCCGAGTGCATGGACAGCGCGATGATCTTCACGTGCGGGGCGTCGGCCTTGATCCTCCGGGCCGCGCCGATGCCGTCGAGGCCGGGCATCGCCACATCGAGGATCACCACGTCCGGGTGGACCTCCGCGGCCAGGCGCACCGCCTCATCTCCGTCCGAGGCCTCACCGACGATCTCCATGTCATCGGCGCGCTCGAGCAGGAGTCTCAGGCCTTCTCGCACGATCTGGTGGTCGTCTGCAAGTAGGGCGCGGATGCTCATCTTCAGTCCTTCCACGGTGAGCGGGGTCAGGCGTCTGTCGCTTCCCGCCCCGAACGCTGTCCCAAAGGCATCGCCCACCATCCTGCAATATGCGGGCCACGAAGCACCGGCCCACGCGTGGCGGCGCCGACATCGGCGCCCGCAAGACCAACAGCCGCCGTTGCGACGCGATACCCTCGAACGTCGGTAGTTTATCCCCGAAAAAGACCGACATTGAGACGACAAACGGAGGTCTGGCAAAGTGGGGCGGAGATACGCCGGGCCGTGCAAGCAGCGGGGAACCGGAAGTGCACTGGAGCCGCGGGGAATGTGGATGGGGGAAGGGACGGGCCAGCGGCGGAGCTCGTGAGGCCGCGCCGGCGCAACGCAGGGCCTGCGGCGGGTCACCGAAGCGCCGCCCCAGAGGTGCGGCCGAGAACCCCGCCTTCGCCGGGAATGTCGTTGTGAGAGCGTCCGCTTCCAGCAAGAGCAGCTCGAGGAATCTCCCGGCATTCAGCGAGGTTTTTCGCTATCTCGCTGCGCGAGATGGACGATCAGAAGGACGTTTTGACGGCAGAACCGGCCTTTCGGCGGTGTCTCTACACCGGGGACCTCGACCGCGCCTACCGGCGACGCGTCGCTGGAGGCTCAGGGCCCGGAATGCACGGGCCCGGTCAGTGTTACCTGGCCAAACAGAAGGCGGTCCTTGTCCGTGGCAATGCCGGCGTGCCAGGCGTAGTGGCCGCGGTTGGCGCCGTCCTTCTCGTTGACACAGAGCCCCAGGCCGATGACCGTGCCCTCCGCGGGCTGCACGGCAGGCAGCAGGGCCCAGGGAATCGCCAACTCGTAGAGAGTCTCGCCGTCGCCGCGCACGATGCCGCAGGGGAAGTCCAGGCGGCCAGTGGGCCTGCCGGGAGCGGCCCGCCAGGCCCACCGCTCCACTCCGGCTGCGGTCAGGGCCACGCCCCACTCCTCGTATGCACTTGCCGGGACGTACGGCTCGGGGGCGAACCCGAGCTGGAGGCCGTCACCATCCCACAGGGCGCCCGCGGTCTGGTCGTTTCTATGCACGTCATCGGTAACGCGCACGGCCAGGTACAGATTGGCCTCATCCCACCGGACCGCGGCGCGGGCGCTGAGGTCGGCCGGGCTCGAGGGGGGGCCGTCGGCGGGGTGAGAGGTCTCACCGGTGTCCGGGCCGACGGTGATGGGGAACTCCACCTGCCAGTCGGAGAGGTCACCGTCGATGGCGGGAGGGGTTAGCGTCCGGGGTGCCGGGGCGAAGACGAGATCGCGCGCCAGCTCATCCCGCACACCCTCGGCCGTCTCCACCGCCATCGTGGTGGGGTAGCGAGCCGCCGGATTGGCGCCGGCCCAGAGCGGGACCGCTATCTGACCCGTCTGCTCGGCTCCAAGGCCGGAGAACGGCACCTGAATGGTCTCCGCGCGCGGGCCGACTGAGAGGGGCGAGTGGATGGTGAGCATACCGGAAAGCGGTGTGGCTGAGAGGTTGGTCACCGAGGCAGCCACGGCCGCACTGCCCCCGGGCCCCGGCAGAGGCCTCAGGTCCAGAGCGACGGGAGGTGTGACCGCCAGCGACTGGCGCAGGAAGCCGACGTCGGTGTCGTCCCGGCGGTGGCGAACCACCAGCCAGTGGAGCCCCAGGTCGGCCTCCGGGGCCGCAACGAGGCGCAAAGCCCCGCCCTGCGGATCGGAGGCGAGGATCCCCGCCGGGGTCTCCACAGTCAACAGGCCGTCGAACGATGGCACGGGCAACTGGCACGAGGCGCCGCGGGCCAGAGACAACGGGGCCTGCGGCAGGTCGTGTGAGGGCGCCTGGGGCCCTTTCGAGCCACCGGCGGGCAGCTCGCACAGCAGCGGCTCGTCGCGCAGGCCCACGGTCAGTCCTCCGGCCACCCGCACATCCCACTGATGGCCCGCGACATCCGTCACGGTGCCCGTGCCGGTCCCGCAGGGCAGAGCCGCCACCGCCCCGGCGCCCTCCCCTTCGGCCCAGGCCACGTAGAAGCGGCGCCCGGGCTTCTCCCATTCGTAGACCCAGGCATCCCCGCCGAAGTCCACCTTGCGCACGAACCGGGCGCCCTCAAGGGCCGCGCTTAACCGGCTGTAGGCGGCGGCCGCCTCGTGTGGCTCCCCGGTGCCGGGGTCGATCAGCGAGCAGTAGCGGAACTCCCCGGTATTGACCCACTGCAGGACGAACCACCACGAGGCCAAGACACCGTGGCTCTCGGCCACCGCATAGCGCTTATAGACATGGGCCGCCTTCTCCCGCTCGGGCACCGCGGTGCCCAAAGTGGCGGTGACCTCCGTGATGACGATCGGCTTGTCCACGCCGTGTTTGGCCATGTCGGCGCGTACTTTGGCCAGCAGGCGGTCCATCTCGACAATGGGCACATAGAGGTGCACATCGATCATATCGGTGTAGTTGCCGCCCCCGGCAGCCAGGAGCTTGTCCACCATCTCCGGGTCCACGTCCAGAGCCGTGATGCCGCCCCACATCACCCGGCAGGCGGGGTCGGCCCGCTTGGCCGCCTCATAGCCGACCCGCAGCACTTCGGCCCACTTCTCCGGCACGCCGGGTTGGTAGAGGTTGGGCTCGTTGCCAAGCTGCCAGTAGGTGACCCTGTGCTTGACGCGGCTTACAGATTCATGCACGTGCCGGCCGTAGTCCTCAAGCGACATGCGGCCCTCCAGAGCCGCATTGGCCTCGTTGATCATCCCCACGTAGTTGAGCCCATAGCGCGAGGCCAGCTCCATCTCCCGCTCGTTCCAGTTGAAGTTGGGGCGGTTCCAGCGCACCCCGAGCCATCTGGCCGTATAGGGGTGCCCCTCGAGGGCGGCAAAGGGCGACGTGGGCTGCAGCGAGAAGTCCGTGGGGCGCGGGATCACCAGGAGTCCGAAGTCCTGAGCGGGCCCCGTGGGCGGGTCGGTGAGCACCCGGGCCACGAGACGTTCCCGTTCCGGAGCCTGAACGGGAGCGGCGACGATCGTCACCGCGGTGTCGCGGTGGGAATGCGCCACGGTCGCGGCGTGGCCGGAGGTCAGGTGCCTGCCCCGGGAATCGGAGACAACCATCTGGAGCCGCACGGGCCGCTCGGGCCCCTCGGCCAGGCGCACCGTGGCCCGGACGGCCAGGGGCTCGTCGGGGGCGAAGATGCGCCGGGCGGCGGACAGAGAGAGGCTCACCCCGGCGGCCGGGGTGACCCCGGCATCCAGGGGCGTGACGGCTACATCGTCCAGCTCCGCCAGGCCGGTGGAGCTCCAGTTGAAGCCGAATACCAGCTCTCCTGATGCCGTGCCCGGGGGAGCCGTGACGGCCCGTTCCCGGTACACCCAGGCGTGGGTGACTCCATTTTGAGCCGCTATCCGCTCGCCGCCCAGTGACGTTCGCTCCGCATCGAGCCAGCGCACATCCAAGACGGCGCTGTAGTTGGGGTCGCGCATGGCCGGCATGCGTGTGCGCAACCACCCGGAGACCAGCCAGGGTCCCGGGCGGGCCGGAAATGATGGGCTCTGCGCCGCGGGCGAGGTCTTGTCATCCTCCCTCCGAATGAGCGCCCCACGCTGACCCGTCCGCGCGCTGTGGGCCGACAACAGCGCGCCCCCGCTCACCAGCCACGCGTCTGTCTCGATGGAGGCGTCCGCGATGACATTGCCGTCGGCCCCGCTGTGGCGCACGATCTCTCCCGTCTGCCAATTCTGGGCGCAGGCCGTACAGGCCACGAGCGCGGCGAGGGTGACGGCGATGGCCCTGCTCATTGCTCATGACCTCCGGGCCGGTAGTCCAGGGGCAGCGGGCGAATCTCGAGATCGTCGATCCACACCGTCCCGATGGTGTCCTCCACACGGGGGAAGATGGTGACGCCCGCGGCCTGTGGAGCGAAACGGGTGACCAGCACTCGTTCCTCCCAGCCATCGGTGACGCCGGTGACGTAGTGGTGCTCGCCGGCGTGGTTCTCGCCGTGCCAGCCCAAAGGGACGTTGTGCCGGTTCCGCGGTAGCAGATGGGTGAAGAAGAAGCCGGTGAGGTTCTCGGTCTTGGCAAACAGGCTGATGCGGTAGTAGCGTCGCGGGTCGATATCTATGGTCTGGAACAGATAGCAGCCGGTGAACTCCATGGCATCGAAGCGGAAAGAGTGCGTCCCCGAGTGGGCCTGCGAGCCGTCGACTCCGGCCGAGTAGTCGGCGGGCAGCATCTGCCAGCCGACCATGCCCTCCTCGAAGCCCCCGTTGGCCAGCAGGTTGGCCGGTAGATCGGCATCATCAAACCGCTTGCCGGCATAGTCATCGTCCCGCAGCGCGACCTCTCCGCCCAGCGGCACCTCCACCCCCGCATCGGCGAAGGAGAACTCGTCGAACCACGCGGTGCCCTCGCCCTCCAGGAGCAGGTAGAAGAACACCCTTGTCGTCCCGCCCGGCATCCTTGCGATCGGGAGGCGCACCTTCGTCCAGTCATTGTCGCCGCTGAGCGCATAGTGAACGGAGTCACTCAACCTCAGCCAGCCCAGAGGGTGGTACTGCTCGCCCGGCTGCGGGCCGTGGGCCAGAGCGCGTACCTGCGCCGACCCCTCGACCCCGGCGGTCTTCATCCACACCTGCAGCACGTAGCTGCCGGCGGTGTCTACTTCCGCCGGCCGTTCCAGCGAGATCGCGGACACCGAACCCTCGGGGGCGCCCTCCAGCCGCAGCGAGGCCTCCCCGTGCAGCTTGACCTCTGTGTCGAAGTGCAGTCGCCCGGAGCCCCCGGTGGCCCAGTCGTTGTCGCGCCAGCCGCCGGCCTCCAGCCGGTCGCAGCTCCAGTACGCCAACGTTCCCTCCGGAAGCCTGGATTGCGCCCCGGCGGAGGCGGCCACGCAAAGGAGCGCGATGATCCTGGCAAGCATAAGCCATCACCCTGTCTCTTGGCCAAGCACCAAGAAGGGTTCGATGGCTGCACGGCCGGCACCTCTGAGCGGGTGCGGATCGGGGGATGGAGCGTTGCCGTTGGCCGCTTGAGGGCGGCGACCCGTGCGCCGCCGTCGTTGTTCGTTGGTGGCGGATGACCTTCCCGCCGGGGCAGAGAGCGGCGCCGCCCGGCCGTTGGCCCTCTCCTGAGCAGCCGTACCGCGAAGGAGAGGGAAAGCGGGTCCCGCCGGGCGGGACCCGCAGGGAGCGGCGCCGTTGGCCGTTGTAGGGCGGCGACCCGTGCGCCGCCGCCGTTGGCCGTCGGTGTTGGATGACCCCCTCGGCGCGGTACAGGCCCGCGCCCTGCAGAACAGCGCCACGCCCGGTCGGCGTTGTAGGGCGGCGCCCGACGGCGGCGACGGCCACGGCGTGCGGGCCTGGAGACCCGCGGGCACGGTGAGCGGCAGGTGAGTGCCTTCGGCGAGGGGTGATCGCCGGTCGTCGGCCATCGCCGCGCATGACTCCCCCCGCCCTTGGGGTTACGCAGCTGCCTGTGCTCTCCCTGTCTCTGCGTCTGTGTGCTCAGCGGTTCGGGCGGAGGTCGCGGCGACCGGGCGGAGAAGGAACGTGCCGACACTATCCCGCGGGGGGTCACCATGCGCCAAACCGCTCCTGCTGCAACAATCGCTCTTCTCCTGGCCTCTGTGCTGTGCGTCTGCGCCCAGGAGCAGCCGCTGACCGGCTGGACGTACAGCTTCACCGCCAACCCGCTCTCCGACGAATGGGCCGATCCCGGGTTTCTCAAGCTCACCGACGGCAGCAAGGACCCGGCCGGGAGCGCGATCCTCAGCGGCGGTACCATCGCCATCGAGGTCGATCTGGCCCGTACCTGCAGGCTGACCAAGCTGGTGGCTCAGGTGCATCGCCACAACGACAACTACAAGCTGCGGAGGCTCTCGGTGGAGGCTCTGCAGGCGGGGCAGTACGTGGCGGCGGGCGAGAACACGGGCGGCTTCTGGGGTCCCACCGAGCAGAGCGCTTTCGCGCTGGAGGTCCCGCTGGAGGTGACGACCGATCGGCTGCGGGTGGTGTTCGAGGCCGCCTCGATCGTGAGCATTCAGGAGATCGAGCTGTACGGGACGCCCGCGGAGGCGGAGGTCGGCTCCCGGTTGTACGAGCAGTTGCCCTTCAGTGATGCAGCGGGGGCCCACGTCTCGGAAGTCGATGCCGACGGCGACGGCGCGAAAGAGATCGTGCTGGAGAACCCTCTGGTTCGTCTGGTCTTCCAGCCCGATGGTGGCGTATGCCGTAGCTTCGTGCTCAAGGAGCCGAATGTCGAGTTCGTCGGTGGCACCGGTCGCTACGGCATGCTCCGAGATCAGCTCTGGGAGCCCAGATACGTCTTCGCCGACCGCCTCTATTTCGCCGAGACCGGACAGGACGACACCGGCGCCTGGGTGGAGCTTAGGAGTCAGGGCGTCGGCGGCATGTTGTCCTTCACCCACATGAGCAAACGCGTCCACTTGCGCGCAGACAGCCCGGTGGTCAGGGTCCACTACACGCTCACCAATGACCCGAGCTCCCAGACCGACTACGCCTATGGCCTGTGGGCCCATCACTTCCTGGGGGGCGGGGAGCGTGGTGCCACGTACTTCTTCCCGACCACTCAGGGCGTGGTGGAGGAGCGCTGCCTGCCCGGAGAGGAGTTGGAGGTCTGGCACCGCAACCCGTCCCGGGGATGGACGGCTCTGGTGGGTGAGGACGGCGTGGGCCTGGCTGCGACCATGGACTACCGGGCCCTCAACTGCTTCTACATGTGGAGCGGGGTCGGCACGCGGATCCCGACCCTCGAGTGGCGGTACAACAGGGTGCCCGTCAGGGCCGGCGAGAGCTTCGAAACGGACATGACCTTCCTGCCTCTTGAGCCCGCCACCGCCCCTCGGCGCGTGGACGCCGTGCTGGGCAATGTGGTCGGTGCCATCGAGGCCATGCCGGGGCCCCAGAGAGGGGTGGCGGTGAGCATCACGCGCCCGGAGGCCGGACCCAGGGTCACCGGCACCGTCCAGGTTCGCGGCCTCCCGGACGGCGACTGGGAGCCCCTGCTGGAGCTTGAGCTCGAGGGAGCCGGGGCGAGCCTGTCCAATTGCCTGGTGCTCGAGAAGGAGGGGATGGACATTGCGGTTCGTTGCCTGGTCTCGCAGGAAGGAGAGCAGATCGGCTCCTTCGAGCGGGGCTTGTCACGCACCGGCGAGCCATTCGCGCTGAAGATGGATCCCGAGAGCGAGCAGATCGGTGACTCGGGGGCGGCCGCGGCCAAGGCCCTGCCCGGACACGAGCTGTCCACAGAAGTCGAGACCCCGCACTTCCCGTGGGCCAAGCCCTACTACAAGGGGCCCGTGCGCGCTCTGGTGCTGTGTGACGACCGCTACAGCCGCGAAGTCATCGAGCTGTGGCAGCGGCTGGAGATGGACTTCGAGTACGTCAAGTTCATGAGCACCCTGGACAAGGAATGGCTCTGGCATGGGGACCGCTCCATCCTGACCCTGGAGGCGGCGCAGGCGCGACTTGCCGAGAAGCTCAAGAGCGACTATGACGTGATCGTCCTGGGCGCCCTCAAGTGGGACCACCACTTCACCCCCGAGTTGCGGCAGACCATCGCCGAGAAGGTCCGAGCCGGCACGGGGCTGGTGTACATCGAGCCCGACGGGACGCAGGCCGATGACGAGCTGGAGGGGGTCTGCGGTGTCGCCGACAGCGAGAGCAGATCGCTGAACTGGTGGGGCAAGTGGGAGCCCGTGGCCGAGCACTCCATCGTGAGCGGCCTGCCGTGGGACATCATGCCCAGGACGCGACGCATGCCCTACGTCACGCAACCGCAGGGCGAGGCCCTGGCAACGGTCACCTCCAGCGGCGGCGAGCAGCAGCCGCTGATCGTCGCAGGACAACTGGGGCAAGGGCGGGTGGTGAGCCTCACGTATGACACCCTAACGCATATCCCCGGCTATCGGGGCTACTCGGCGCTGACGCCGGCCATCAGCTACCGGGGCAACTACAACCTCGTGGACGAGATGAGGGGCGTGACGTGGCAGTACTGGGAGCACTGGTGGGCGCTGCTGTGCCGCTGCGCCACCTGGGCGGCGCACAAGGACGCGGACATCCGCTTCGAGAGTCTCGCGGCCGACCTGCAGACCGGCAAGCTCACCGGGAGGCTTGTCGGGGAGGTGCCCGAGGGCGCGCAGGTCGAGGTCATCTACCGTGACCGCTTCTCGGCGGAGGTGGCCCGGGGACAGGCGGCGCTTGGGGCCGGGCAGGAGGCGACGACGATCACCGCCGAGCTCCCCGAGAGCCTCAGGGCCGGGCGGTGCTTTGCCGACCTCGTCCTGCGGGACTCGCAGAGGGCGTCCATCGCCTGGGCCGCCACGAGCTTCGCCGGCCCCGACACCCTCGCCTTCCGGAGCATCGCCGTGGGCGAGAAGACGGTGACGGCGGTGGAGGATTTCTGCCCGGCCGGGCAGCCGTGGCAGCGCCGATTTCGGGCCACCGAGCCCTTCCGCCTCGACTGCGAGGTGGCCCTGCAACTGCCCGTGACCGAACTCGTTACGGTGTCTGCGCGCCTCACCGACAGCCACGGCCGCCTGCTGGCCGCGCAGATCAGGCCCGTCACGGCCGACACAGGCAAGGTGAGCTTCGAGGCCGCGCCGGAGGTGCTGTACAACTGCGGCTACCGCTGGGAGGTGGAGCTGACGCGCGGCGAGACCGTGTGCGACACCGACCACGCGGAGTTCATCGTCGTGCCGCCGTACAACTGGGACCGCTTCACCTTCACCAGTTGGGGCGGCCAGTACCTGTGGCGCTGCCAGTACCTCTTCGACTTCGTCCGTCCCCGGGTCGAGGCGCTCGGGCTTGATGTGGCGATGAACGGGAGCAACGAGATAGGCACCGGCAAGGTCTGGTGGGATTACTGGCAGAACATCGAGCATAGCTACATGGGCGTCCTGAGCTACGTCGCCCCCGGGGTACCGGACTTCATGGATGCCAACCTCCCCAAGAAGGCCGCCGAGTACGCCAAGACCCACGACAAGAGCCAATTGGTGCGTGAGCCCTGCCTCCACGACCCGGAGTACCTCAGCAAGCTGCGCGACGGCATCACCACGATTGTCATGCCCAGGATCGCCCAGTTCGGCCGGGCGTATGACTACTGCATGGGCGACGAGATGAGCCTGACGCACTACACCCGGTACTTCGACTACTGCTTCGGCGAGCACACCCTGGCGGCGTTCCGCACTTGGCTCCAGGGGCGCTATGAGACCCTGGAGACGCTCAACGCCGAATGGGAGACGGACTTTGCCGCCTGGGACGCCGTGATGCCCATGACCCTGGATGAGGTCAAGGGCCGCGCCAATGCGGCGCCCTGGGCCGAGTTCCGGGACTTCATGAACGACACGCTGGCGGAGTACTACACCATGGTCCAGGACACCATCCGCCGCACCGACCCACAGGCCCAGTGCGGGCTCTCGGGCACCCAGGAGCCCAAGCCCGGCAACGGCATGGACTGGTGGCAGAACTCCGGGGCCTTCAGCTACTACCACTCGTACAATACGGGCTGGTCTGACGAGATGCGCCGGTCCTTCGCGTCCGCGACCGGCGTGTCCCAGTCTCCCTACCGCTGCGGCTACTGGCAGGACGGGCGGCGCCTGGAGTACCAGATGTTCTGGTGCCTGCTGCACGATACCAAGGGCATCAGCGCCTGGACGACGCCGCTGTTGTTCTACGGCGATTTCACTACCAGTCAAGCGGGCAAAGACACGCAGGCCAATGTGCTGGAGATGAAGGCCGGGATCTGGGACCTGCTCCGCTCCGCCGAGAGGGAGCACGACGGCATCGCCATCCACTACTCCCACCCCAGCATCAACGCGGCACTTCTGGTCAACAAGGACACGGAGATCAAGGACGTTCGCGACGGCTGGGTGAAGCTCATCGAGGACCTCGGCCTGCAGTACGACTTCCTGAGCTACCAGCAGGTCGAAAGCGGGGCCCTTAACCCGCCGTCCGGCACGCAGGGGTCCTACCGGGTCCTGATACTCCCCGAATCGTTGGCTCTGTCACCGGCGGAGACCGAACAGATCAAGCGTTTCGTCCGCTCCGGCGGAGCGGTGATCGGGGATGTCGCCGTGGGGATCATGGACGACAAGTGCCGTCGGCAGAGCCCGGGGATGCTGGACGAGGTGTTCGGCATCCGGCGAGTGGGCGAAGAGACCGCGCTGCCGCTGGGCATCGCGGTGGAGGGCGCCGAGGGACGGATCAACATGCCCGCCGGTGAGGCCGGCGTGCGCTGCGCTCAGGGCGCCGCGGCTCTGGGACACGTGGTAGACACCGAGGTTCCGGCCCTCATCCGCCATGAGTACGGGGAGGGCAGGGCCGTCTACCTGAACCTCAACCTGAGCAACTTCGAGAACGAGCGACGGTTCGGGACCCCCTCGGAGAGGCTGCTGCGAGATGCGGTGATGGAGGCTCTGAGCTGGTGCGGGGTGGAGCGCAGGTACCCGATCGCGGCGCAGTCCGGCGCGGCGCCGCATGTGGAGCTGGTCCGGTACAGCTCCGGCCCCCTGGAGTACCTGGGCCTTCTGGCCGATCGGGACGACGAGGAGCCCACGGTGGCGCGAATAGCGCTGCGACGCCCCTGTCACGCCTATGACGTGCGTGCCGGCAGGTACATCGGACAGATCGAGGTGCTCACGGCGCCGCTGGAGCCCGGCGAGTGTCGGGTCTACTGCCTGAGCCAGGCGCCGCTGGGCACCGCGGCCCTGACCGTTGACAACGAGGCGAAGCCGGGCGGCGCTCTGGCGTACCGTCTCACCCCGCGCCCCGGCGCAGAGGGCGAGCGAGCGCTGTGGCGCGTGACGCTGCTTGGACCCAATGGGAAGGCGGTCGGCGAGTACGCGAGGAACATCCTGCTCGCCGCGGAGCCGGTGGATGGGACGGTGCACCTCGCCCTCAATGACCCTGCCGGGACATGGAGGCTCCAGGCCCGCTGCCTGTGCACGGGAGAGGTGCTGCAAAGGGAGGTCGAAGTGGGAGGGTGAGCAGAGAAGAGAGAGACGACGGGCGAACGTCTCATCACGCGGATCTGCCGAGGCGGGGTTGGTCTGCGACGGCGAGTGGAAGAGACGGCAAGGACGCCCTCCACACGATAGCGGCGCCCTCCTGCATCGCCCGCAGCAAGAGCACGAACACGTAGCCCAATACCAGAGCGAAGAGGTCACAGAAGATGTCAGACAAGAGCGAACTGCAGGCCACACTGGCCGTCAACGGCGGCGACAGGGCCCTCACCGGACTGGAGAGCCCCTCGCAACCCAAGGTCGGTATCGAGGAGTTCATGGAACTGGCGAGCCTGTGGGGGTTCAGCGATGCCGCCATGTCCGCCATCCGCGCCACCGTGGAGGGCGAGAGCATCGGCGGCGGCCCGCACCTGACCCGGTACTACAACCCGAAGCCTTCGCGGGTGGACGCCATGGAGGCTGAGGCCCGCGAGTTTCTCGGCGCCAAGTACGCCCTGGCCGTGCACTCCGGTACCTCCGCGCTCGAGACGGCCTACGTCGCCGCCGAAGTCGGCCCCGGCTGCGAGGCGATCGTCCCGGCCTACACGTTCTTCGCCACCGCCGCTGCCGCCGTCTCGGCCAAGGCCATCCCGGTCATCGCCGAGATCGATGAATCGCTGACCATCGACCCCAAGGATGTGGCCAAGAAGATCGGCCCCAATACGAAGGCCATCGTGCCGGTGCACATGAACGGCACCGTCTGCGACATGGACCCGATCATGGCGCTGGCCCGCGAGCATGACCTAGTGGTGATCGAGGACGTCGCCCAGGCCTTCGGCTCGCAGTACAAGGGCAAGCGCTGCGGCACCATCGGCACCATGGGCTGCTTCTCCGTCAGCACCTACAAGTACGTGGGGGCCGGGGAGGCGGGGCTTGTCACCACCGATGAGGAGCGCCTGTACATCCGGGCCCAGAACCACCACGATACCGGCGCCTGCTGGCGGCCGGATCGCTACGCCGAGGAGCGCATGGAGGGCGAGCTGTTCTGCGGCACCAACTACCGGCTCTCCGAGCTGGAGGGCGCCGTCAACCTGGTGCAGTTCCAGAAGGCACCGGCCCGACTCACCCGCCAGCGCCAGTCGTACAAGAACGTCGTCGATGCCCTGCGCCCCCACAAGGACATCGTCCCCCAGCAGGTGCGGGACCTTGACGGCCATGTGGGCTACACCCTGGCCTTCTTCGCCGCCGACTCCGAGCATGCACAGAAGCTGGCCGAGGCCATCAGCGCCGAGGGTGTCGGAGCCGCGGTGTTCACCGCCGGCGGCGCCCGCGACTGGCACATCTACAAGTACTGGGAGCACGTCCTGAAGCAGAAGAGCGCCAGCCACGAAGGCTGCCCCTTCACCTGCCCGTACTATGCCGGCCCCATGCCGCCGTACGCCGAGGACATGTGCCCGCGCACCCTGAACTTGCTGTCCCGCGGAGTGAGAATGGGCATCGGCGAATGGTGGACTGAGAAGGACTGCAAGCAGGTCGCCGCCGCGATCAACAAGGTCCTGGACGCCTACCACGAGGAGATCGAGGGCGCGCACTGGCACGATATCAGGCCGTAGCGCCCCGGGCCGAGGCGAACGACTCACCACAGAGACACAAAGACACGGGGAACGGCGGAGAACGGCACGCAACGTCTCACCACAGAGACACAGAGACGCAGAGAACGGCGATCGAGATGGGGGAGAGGTGCCGTTATCCGCCGTTATCCTGTCCGCCGTAGCCGTGATCCGCCGTTATCCTGTCCATCCTATTTGTCGTAGCCGTCATCCGCCGTTATCCTGTCCATCCTGTTCGCCGTAGCCGTCCGCCGTTGCCGCTATCCTGTCCATCCTGTTCGCCGGGAAGCGCCATGTCTCAGACCGCCCCGGGATCAGGGGGCGAACTGCAGCGCGTACAGGTCGGCATCGCGCATCGACACCCGCAGGCGCACGACCTGTCCCGCCAGGGCCCCGAGGTCTGCGCCCTCCCCCCAGCTCACTTCGTGCTCGATCTCATCCCCGTACAGCGTTTCGCTTTGGGCCATGGCAAAGCCCGGCAGCGCCTGCCCGGCCTGGTCGGTGAGCTCGAAGCGCAGGAACCCGGCCGCCGAGGTGCTGTAGTTCACCAGCAACCGAGAGCCTGTGAAGGTAAATGGCCTCGTGAGCATCTGCCCTCCGGGAACACCGGCGTTGAGCGAGACGAAGCCATCGGTGCGGAGTGTGCCCCGGCGGAGGCGGCAGGTGGGATGGCGGTAGTTCTCCACCCAGTATAAGGAGATCTCCTCCGCCGACAGGGCCACAATGCCGTAGGCCATGCCCATGTTGCGCTCGGTCCAGTTGTTGGGGTCGGGGCCGGGGCGGAGGAAGGCCTCCTGCCACATGTCGAAGTCCACGCCATTGCGGCTGCTCAGCAGAAGGCAGTCGGAGAGCCCGACTTCCTTGTGCTCGGCCTGCTTCTTCCGCGAGGGGATGAACCTCTTCGGGAAGGACAGGTAGATGTGCGGGGCCCGGGAGTAGGGGATCGTCGCGTTGGTGTACAGGTGAGTGGGCGGGGCATCGCCATACCGGCACCACTGCGGTTCGGTCCAGGTGAGGAAATCCCGGGATGTGCAGGTCTTGACGGTGCGCACACCGCCGGTGAAGTCGCGGAAGAAGGCCACGTACTGGCCGCGCAGCTCGTCATAGAAGGCCAGGTTCTGGGAGTCGAAGGCGCCGTCGGTGATCACCGGCTCCTCGGCCAGCTTCGACCAGTGCACGCCGTCGGCGGAGGCCAGTGCCAGCAGGGGGCCGCCGGCCAGGGCCTTGTACCTCTGCTCCGGGGTGCAGTCGGGATTGGGGTCCTTGAAAGGCGTCAGGTTGTGTGCGCCGTGTCCCATCCAGATGACGTTGTTGTCTTTGGAGCCGGCCACCTCATGGATGCCCAGGACGGGCCGGGTGAAGACGATGCCGTCGCTACTCTCGGCCACGCAGGCCACCTCCGGCAGCCCCTCATTGCCCGCGCCCCGGTAGTACAGGCGGACCTTGTCTTCGTCTTGAAACACCGTGACATAGAAGCTGACCGCACCCTCCCACGGCGCGTCGAAGCTCAGCACCACCTCGCGGGGTACCGGATGGTGCAATCGGCGCCTGAGGTCGCCCGAGGTGCCGTCGAGCATGAAGTCGTCGATGAACAGCTCACGGCGCGAGCCGATGTCCACGGGGGTCCTGGTGCCCGCGGTGACGGAGGCGGCGAAGGGGTCGGTGCCGCCCTCCACGCTAAGGGTGACGTCATCGGCGTCGAACTGCCCCGTGTCCGCCGTGTACGCGTACAGGAGCACCGAGACCTCGACGGCGTGCTCCGGACAGACCGCCACGGCCCGGGCCTCGACCCAGTCCTGCGTCGGGCCCTGGGCGCGTGCATGCGTCTCGGCGATGCGCTCTCCGGAGACGTCGTGGAACTGCACGTAGACGCCCGGCGCGCAGTTGTCCGCGGTGCGGAACCAGGCGCCGGCCGTGTAGGTGCCGCCCGGGCGTGCCGGGACGCGCGTCGATTCCACCGCGATCGAGTGCTCCGCGTCGGGGTCGCTGAAGCGGAGGTAGACCTCTCCGGTGCGGCCACCGTCGGCTCGGACCTCCACGGGGTTGCCACGCAGTTGGGTCCAGCCCTCCGGGACAGCCTGACCGTCCGCCCGGGTCTCGAAGCCGCCGTTGGCGAGAAGGTTGTCGGCGGAGCAGGCATTGCAGATGGTTAGGACAGCGGCAAGATGCAGTACGCCCATGGTCTCAGTCACTCCCCGCATATGGGTCTGACCTGGCTATCGCTCGTGAATGCCGGTTCGCGCGGGCTACTCCAGTTCTCCCGTGAAGCTGTCGTACCCCGTCATGTCGATTCGGGTGCCCTCGTAGGCCCAGTCGGCGCCCATCTCGCTGAACAGCTTCTGCTGCGCTGCGGCCCGGTTGATGAACCCGGTGATGTCCTCCATGGCCTCCCAGCCGATGCGCTTGATCCTGCCGGCGCTGAAGTAGGCGCCATTGATGGCCAGCGTGGCCTTGAGCGCCTCCTCCACCGGTGCCCACAGTCCCGGCGCCTGCTTCCGGATGCAGGCAATGAAGTTCTTGTGCACCTCGTCCCGGTCGGTGGGCCGGTCAAACACCACCTCCTCGCCGCTGTTGAGCCTCACCACCGCCCCTGCCGAGTCCCAGTCGGCCACGCCTTTGGTGCCGGTGATCTGCAGCGTGGTCACTTCGGGAAGCTCCAAAGCGCAGGTGGTGGCATAGAACGTGAGAGTGGCCTCACCCAGATCGGCCCGCAGACAGGCGAGGTCCTCTGTGTCGATATTGTCATGCACCGTGTATAGCTCGGCCTGCATATCCCGCACGGTGGCGTTACCGGACTCTCGGGTACCCATCTGCAGAGCGCTGTTGACCAGGTGCACGGCCTGGTTCATCAGCACCCCGTCGAAGCAGGCACGGTCCTCCACGAAGCGCCGGCCCACCCAATCGGCCCGGGTGTAGTAGTCATCCGTGCGCTTCCAGGTCATCACGCCCACCACGCTGCGCAACTCCCCCAGCCCGCCGTCCATGATGAACTGCTTGAGGGCCGCCGAGTGCGGGAAGCTCATGTACTGGAAATCGACCCCCACAAGCAGGCCTTTGTCCTGAGCCAGCTTCGCCTCGGCCAAAGCGTCCTGTATGCGCACGGTCACGGGCTTTTCGCACATCACGTGGATGCCGCGCTCCAGACATCCCATGGTGTACTCGGCGTGGTAGTGGTGGGGGACGGCCACGGTGACGGCCTCGGGCTCAGTTTCCTCCACCATCTGCCAGAGGTCCTCAAAGAACGGCACGCCCCATTCCCGCAGCTCCTCGATGTGCGCGGCCTGGCGGTCGGGATAGCGGTCCGCCGCCGCGACGAATTCGTAACCCTCCAGACCGTGGATGACCTTGCGGTGGTACCCACCGATGCCTCCGACGCCGACCAGAGCGGTGCGAACGGGTCTCAAAGCAGACACCTCCATTGGGCTACCTGTAGGGCGCGGGCCTGTACCGCGCCGGCCGGGCGAAACCTGTAGGGCGCGGGCCTGTACCGCGCCGGTCCGGCCCGGCACCGGCGAGTGCCGAAGCCGCCTCCCCTGGCTCCTCGCCGGCTCGAACCCGGACAGTTTCGCCGCCGCGGACGGCGGGGCCTTCGTTCACGATCCCGAAGGGCGGGCGCCGGATCAGGCCGGCACGGCGGCCGCGTGCCGCGGCAAGCAGGTAGGCAGACGCGTCGCGCCGTCCGACGGACGACTCTTGACTCGAGCGCTCAGTCCCATCTCAGCGTCGCGTAACCCGGCAGACGATGGATGCCCGTCGGGGCGCATTGCACGGGTTCGGCAAACAGTGGCCCCTCAACCACCGCTGTATGAAACTCCCCGGCCTCCCCGCTCACATCCACACCCACGGAGCGCAGCTTCTCCAACACCGCCGGACACAGGCGCTCTCCCAGCAGGCTCTCGGGGACCGCGTCCAGGCGGACGGTGACGATGAGGGCCGAGAAGTCGGCGTCCAGGAACTCCGAAAGCAGCGCTTCGTGGTCCTCACGCCAGATCGGAAGGTGCGCCGTCATGTCCGCCGCGGCGCAGACGCGCTCTTCCCACTCCCGGTGTTGCTCCAGGTCGATGTCGCCGAAGACTCCGGCCCGGACGCCTTCGGCGCTCATCTGCCGAAGCCGGGAGATGAAGCGCTCTTCGTAGTCCTCCCACATGGCGGCTTCGAAGCAGATGGGCACCCCGATGGCCGCCGCCTGGGCCTCCAGCAGCCTGCGGGGCAGGCCGTGGGAGCGCGAGACATCAGCGCCCTCGGTGAGCATGCACAGCAGGAAGCGGGGCAGGCCCCATTGCCCGGTGGCCCGGTATGTGGCCAGGCAGCAGTCCTTCCCGCCACTCCACGAGGCGAAGTAATCCATGACACAGGCTCCCTGCAGGATAGGCCGGCAAGGCATCTGGGTTCGCCCGAAGCGCTCTGGCGACCTTCCCGATGCCCGCGATGGCTCTGGCTCACGCGAAGCTCCACCGTGCGTCTCGGAGGAAGGCGCCCGCCACGCCTGAGGCGAACCAACGGGGCATACGCCCCGGCACTCCCCTTGCCAGCGGAGGTCTCGTCCCGTGAGCAGAGCAACCGCCGCCCTCGTGGCCGTTCTCCTGCCGAGCTGTCTCAGTCTCGTGGCCGCGGATCCCATCGACCTCGACACCCTGCGCCAACTGCGCGCCGAAGCCGCTCACAGGCAGCGGCGGATCATCTTCAACAACGACGGCGATGACGTGATCTACACCAAGAAGGAGCCCACCGCCGAGGCGCTGCTGGCTCTGCGCACCACACCTCTGCTGGGGAGCCAGGTGGACAGCATCTTCTACAGCAACTCCCTGTGCTTCGGCCACGCACTGCACCGCAGCGAGGTGATGGAGCCCTTCACCAACACCGCGGACATGTTCGCGGACAACGGCCTGCCGCAGCTTCTGGAACGCGGCCTCGACCCGATTGCCGTGATGGCGCAGTTCGGCCGCGAGCACGGGATCGAGGTGTTCTGGGACATGCGGATGAACGACACCCACGATGCGATGATCGGGGGCTACGGGCCGCCTCTGCGGCCGACGCTGAAACTCCGGCACCCGGAGTACCTGGTGGGGGCCGCCGACAAGCAGCCCCCGCACGGCACCTGGTCCTCGGTGGACTACGCGGTGCCCGAGGTGCGCGAGCTGTGCTACCGGTTCTTCGAGGAGGTCTGCCAGAAGTTCGACGTCGACGGTGTGGAGATGGACTTCTTCCGCCATGCCTGTTTCCTCCGAAGCGTCGCCTGGGGCGGCCGGGCCGGCGAGGAGGAGTTGGCGATGATGACCGACCTGATGCGACGGATCCGCGCCATGACTGAGGTGGAGGGCATGCGGCGCGGCAGGCCGATCCTCATCGCCATCCGGGTGCCCGACTCGGTGGAGTATTGCCGCGGCATCGGCCTGGATGTGGAGGCGTGGCTCCGGGAGGGGCTCGTCGACATCCTCAGCGGTACCTGCTACTTCCGGCTCAACCCCTGGAGCACCCTGATCGAGCTGGGGCATCGCTACGGGGTGCCCGTGTACCCCTCGCTCAGTGATTCGCGTGTGCAGGGCCAGGCGCGGTTCCAGCGCAATAGCCTGGAGAGCATCCGCGCCCGGGCGCTGCAGGCCTGGGACGCCGGGGCCGACGGGATCTACGTCTTCAACTACTTCAACCCCAGGGGGCCGATCTGGCACGAGCTGGGCGACCCGGCGGAGCTGCGCACCCGGGACAAGCTGTACTTCGTCACCAACCGGGACGGCAACCCACAGACGTACCTGGCCGGCGGCGCCGAGTACCAGACGGTGCCGATCCTCACTCCCAATCGTCCCTGGGCGGTGCCGGCCGATGAACCCGTGGAGACCGTGCTTGCCATGGGCGAAGACCCCGCCGCCGCGGCCGCCCGGAACCTGGACATGACCGTTACCTGCCACGTGCGCCTGCTGGGGGGAGACGACCTCACCGTGAGCTTCAACGGGAAGGCCCTGGAGCCGCCCACCCGCGTGGATGACTGGCTGGACTTCGCCGTGCCCCCCGACTACCTGCAGCGCGGTGCCAACCGCATCGCCCTGCAGGCGAGAGCCGTCGCCGCTGATCCCGCCGCCGAGGTCTGGGCCGAGACCTATGAGGCCGGCGAGCTCCCGGCGGCGCCGTGGCAGAAGATGGGGTTTGGTCCGGGAACCGTGGCCGAGATCCAGGACGGCAAGCTGCTCATCGCCGACCGCAGCACCGAGGGCGGCAGCTACGCCTTCTTCCAGTACCCCTGCTTCATCCAGCCCGCCGATGAGACGGTGTTACAGGTCCGGCTCAAGCAGCTCGCGGGCTGGAGCAGCGTGATGTTCGAGAACGGCACCTCCGGGGAGGAGGTCCAGTTCTACCCGGACCGTGTGGTGGCCCGCCACAGTGGTCTTTCGCACGCGATGGACACCACCGATGGCTTCCACACCTATCGCGTGGCCATGCAGGGCGAGAGCTTCCGGGTGTATGCGGATGGGGCTTTGATCCTGGACGGCGAAGGCAAGTTCACGCGACCGGCGTGGAACGGTCGCAGCGGGGTGATGTTCGGGGCCAGCAATAGCCCCGGAGTGGGGGAGGGGCTGTGGGAGTGGGTGGGAGTGCGCAACCGCGCGGTGACGATGACGGACCTGGCGGTGTCGGTGAAGTACGCGGCGCGGTGAGGCCTCTGCCTTGCCGCTCGCGTGCGCCCGTCCGCCATGTCGAGCCGGCCGCCGCTGCGGCCCTGGAGGCCGCCGACCTCACTGCGGCGAAACCTATGGCGCGTTACTCAACCACGCCGGGAGGTTCGTCCCCATGCGTCCGCTCGCGATCTGTCTCTGCCTGTGTACGCTTTCCCTGGGCACGGCTTTCGGTGCCCCCGATCCGGTTGTACAGAACGGCGCCATGGACGGCGAGGCGGTGGATCAGTCCGAGGGCAAGGGGCTGCTGGTCACCGTCCCGGGGTGGAAGCCGGTGAACGCCGACCCCGCTCGTGGCGATCGGCTCGCGGTGGAGGCTTCCGACCGTTCCGACGCCGGGCAGTGCCTGCGCATCAAGACCTTCGGCAGCGACGCCGGGGTGTACCAGACGCTGAGCCCGCTCCAGCAGGGCACCGGCTATCTGGTCTCCGCCTGGGTGAAGCGCATCTCCGGCAGGCTCTCCCTGGTGGCCTACCCGCACGCCTGGGGACCGGCGGTCATGCGCCGGGCGGACGAGTCATCCGAGGGCTGGACTGAGCTCACTATCGGCCTGACCCCCATCGACGGCGGCGCCCATCTGTACCTGGTGGCCGCGCCACAGGCCGAGTTCCTCATCGATGACGTCCGGGTGCGGGTGGCGCCGGTCAAGGTGACCGCGCCCGTCGCGGAGGCCTACGATCTGGGGCCCCAGTGGCACTACAAAGCCGCGGTGGCCACACAGGACGACGCCGCTCGCGAGGTGCTGGCGCAGGCGGTGGCAGATGACGCCACCCAGACGCCGCTTGGTCCGCCTGTGAAGGCCCATGTCTCGCCGGGGTCGCCCTCCGTCGTGGCGTTCAGCCTCCCCTTCAGCGACGGGTCCGGCGGCTACACGCTCAAGGTGAGCGACGCGGCCACGGGCGAGTTCCTCGGGCAATCGACCCTGGTCCCGCAGCCGGTGAACCCCTGGGATGTGAGGTATCCATACAAGAACGCGCTCTTCGGCAGCCTGGGCTACCGCTGGCCGCTGACGGTCCGGGTGCAGGGAGCCTCCGTAACGACGGTGGCGGGCCTGCGCGCGGAGGTGGCGATCCAGGAGCTCTGTGGACGGACACTGCGCCGCTTCCCCGCGGCCTACATCGGCGGCGGCCTCCGAGTGCCCATCGACGGCAGTGGGCTTTCGCAGGGCTGTTACCGGCTGCAGGTCCGCGTTGAGGATGCCCGCGGCCGAGAGGTGCTGCGCGAGACGCAGCCGCTGAGAGTCTTGCCCGCGGTCGCCAACGAAGTGCTCTGTGGCCCCGACGGCCGGGTGCTCGCGGGCGGCAAGGCCTTCTTCCCCCTGGGCATGTACTGGGTCTTCGCCGACCCGGCCAAGTGGCTTCCGGGGCCGGACAGGGCGGATGACGAACTCCGCGAGCTTCGCGCCTGTGGCATCAACACGCTGCACAGCTACGCCTTCGAGCACAATGACGCCAACGATACCGACGACAATGCCCTGGCGTACCTGGACACCGCCGAGGAGTACGGGTTCAAGGTCCTGATGGGCCTGCGCCGCGACTGGTACCAGGGGGAGACCTTCGACCCGGCGGCCATCGAGACGCGCGTACGCCGGCTCATGGGCCATCCGGCGCTGCTGGCCTGGACGCTGTGGGACGAGCCGAACCTGGCCGACGAGCGCGCACGGCCGCGGGTCAAGGCGATGTACGACCTGATCGACCGCATCGACCCCTACCACCCGGCGATGCCGGTGTTCGCCGGCCCCAGCGCCGGGGGCTTTCTGGACTGCTGTGACGTGCTCCTGTACGACAACTACCCCGGCCCGGGCGGCGCCGCGCAGGTGACGCAGACCATGCGGCGAGCGAAAACCGCCTTCCCCCAGAAGCCCGTCTGGTTCGTGGCCCAGGCTTTCCGCTGGCCGGGCGGAGAGCTGCCCTCGGCTCAGGACATGCGGGACTACTGGCGCAACGCACTGGACGAGGGGGCGCAGGCGATCTTCTGGTACAGCTACGGAGGCGACGGCAGGATCTGGGACAGCGTGCGCCAGGACGACGCCCACTACGAGAGGTTCCAGAGGATCAACGCCGAGCTGGCCCGGAGGGTGGGGGAGATGCCGGGGGAGGTGACTTCCCGCGGGCGAAAGGGCCCGCGCGTGATGGGGGTGAGCCCCGTGCCCTCAGCGTTCTAACCCGCGGCATCGAGGCGCTCACTCACCGCGCTTCCGTGCCCGCGGGTCTCCATGCCCGCGCGGTGGGCAGAGCCATGCAACGCCGGAGACCAACCCACTGCAAGCCTACTCGTGCCGGCGCGGTCCTGGCCGTTCCTACTCCCGCACCCACTCGAAGTAGACCACCGCGTCACCCGGCGCGCTGAAGTCCACGAGCGCGGCAACGCTCACCACGTTCGACCCTGCCCAGGAGGTTCCGGAGGCGGCGAGGAAGCGCGAGGCGCGCTCCGGCTGCCATTGCCTGAGCTCTCCGCCCCGCCAGCGAGACCAATCCGGCCGGGCCTGGGCTGTGGGGCCCTCGTCGAAGATCGGCTGCGAGAGGAACTGCCGCGCCGAAGCCTGTGGCATGAGGATCACCGCCCGGGCCGTTCCCTTCCAGCCCCCTTCCCCACGGCCTTCGAGCAATCGCGCATCCTGTGGGAATCTGACGGCGGTCAGACCGGTGAGTCCGTGGAGGCTGCCGACAGGCGGCGCCGTCGTCCACAGGCAGTGGGCGCCACAGAGTGTCAGCAGGGCCGCTCCGGCGACTCCGAGGCCCGCCAGGGCCAGCCAGCGTCCCGGCCGCATGCCCTCCGCCTGGCAGCACACCGCCGCCCGCGCCCCCGGAGTCCGCCACGCCGTGACCAGAGCCCAGAGGGCTGCGGCTCCCGCCACCCACCAGCCCCAGGCCATGGCTCGCCACAGCGTGCCCTGCAGCTCAGGGCCCCCCACCGGGAAGGGGCGCAGGTCGTAGCGGGCGATGCTGTCGGGGGTCAGGCCGCGAAAGCCCAGCAGGAGCATGCGCAGGTACTGTACAGGCGTGGTGACCGCCGCCACCAGCACCAGCACGGTAACGGCCCAAAACACCCACGGATGCCGGAAGCGGAACTCGGCCAAGAACCATCACCCTGCAACTGCGCCATGGTAGCATCACCCTTCTTCGGCAGACCACCGCGTGTGACCTCCGGTCCGGCCGGTGCCCTCGATGTGTGCGACCCTCGATTGCTCTCTCGCTCTGTGTCTCGTCGGTTCTGGCGCAGGTCTTTCGGGCTCTCTCATGGAACCGCCCTGTGACACCAGACTCCAACGAGGCCCTCCATCATGATACCCGCACGCGTACTTCCGGCCCTTTGCGCCCTCGCCGCGCTCGGCTACTGCCACGCCCAGGAGCCCTCCATGAACCCGAACACCGATTGGTTCGCCCGCGCCGGCTACGGGGTGTTCGTACACTACCTCGACGGGCTGCAGAACGATTCTGAGCGCATCAACAGCTTGGGGCGGCAGACCTCCTGGGACGAGTGTGTCCGTGAGTTTGACACGGAGCTCTTCGCTCAGACCATGGCGGAGGCGGGTGCGGGGTACGTCATCTTCACAGTCATGCAGGTGACGCGTCACCTCATCGCACCCAATGCCACTTATGATCGCATCACCGGGTACAAGCCCGGCGAGGCCTGCAGCACGCGGGACCTCATCGAGGACCTCTACCAGTCTCTTAGCAGAAGAAACATCCCGCTGATGCTGTACTGGACGGGAGACGGCCCCCGCGCCGACCCGCAGGCCGCCCCGGCCTTCGGCTGGCAGAGCCCGGTCACGGTGGACTTCGTGAGCAAATGGGCCTCCGTCGCCCGGGAGTACTCCCAGCGGTACGGGGAGAAAGTGGCCGGCTGGTGGGTGGATGGGTCGTATGAGTTCATCGGTTACGACGACGAGACGCTGGGCATCATGGCCGCGGCGCTGAGGGCCGGCAACCCCAGGAGCATCGTGGCCTTCAACCCGGGTGTGGAGGAGAAGGTCAACGCCTACAGCAGGCACGACGACTACACCTGCGGCGAGCAGAACCGCTTCCTCGACATGCCCTCCGGCCGCTTCATCGAGGGGGAGCAGTGGCACATCGCCTCGTTCCTGGGCGCAAGCTGGGGACAGGCGGGCTGCCGATACGGCAAGCGCGAGCTGGCCGAGTACGTCTTCGATGTTCACGAGCGTGGCGGGGTAGTCTCCATCGACGTGCTGCTGTACCGGGATGGCTCACTGGACCGCTCGCAGCTCGAGGTGCTCAAGGCGGTGCGCGAGCAGCTCAAGAGCGGCAAGGCCTATCCGACGGTGCCGCCGGGCAACCTGGCCTACCGCAGGCAGTCCAGCCTCCTGAGCCTGGACGGCTCCCACGAGCTGGAGGTGAACGGCGGCGTGCATTTCCCGCGCCTGGGGGTGGACGGCAACCCACAGACCACGGCACTGGCGGGGGGGCAATGGCCGTGGACCTACGAGGTCGATCTGGTGGATACCGTCCCGGTGCGGCGGATGAAGATCACCTTCGGAACGGGCTACGCCACGGAGTTCGAGTTTCGGCTCTCCGAGGACCGCAAGACGTGGAAGACCGTGGCCGCGAGGGCGGACCACGACGGCAGTCCCTTCGAGGCGGAGTTCGAGCCGGTGAGGGCCAGGTACGTGAGGGTCTGTGCCCTCAAGCCCGACGGCCCGGGGCAGAAGGGCTCCCAGATGTCGGTGGCGGAGCTGGAGGTGTACCGATAGGGGGAGGGCGCGCCTGTCGTGAGTGTGGCGCGCTCTCCAGCCCGCCGTCGTTGACGTCGGGCGGGTGGAGGTGCCAAGCGTGCAGCCGGTGCGACGCTTGCGTCGCCGCAACCCGGCCCGGACGTCCGCCGCTGTTGTGATCGACCGCCCGGCATGGGCCCGCAATGCCGGGGTCACGCCCTCAGCGACAGCGCTGCTCGGGCGCATCGAAAGCCCGTAGACCCGGCGCAATGACAGGCGCAGCGCCAGAAGCGCAGGTGACCACGTGGCACCTAGATCAGGCACAGAACTGCTCATCGTGGACAACAGCGACCAGGACTGGAAGGTCCGCACCTACCTTCACGACTGGTGTCAGCTCTCAAAGGCTCTGGACATCGCGACCGGGTACTTCGAGATCGGGGCCTTGCTTGCCCTGGACGGCGAATGGCAAGCGCTTGACCATGTCCGCCTTCTCATGGGCGACGAGGTGACTCGTCGCACCAAGGCCGCCTTCGCGGAGGCACTGCAGGGGATCGCCGCGAAACTCGACGCCAGCATTGAGGCAGAGAAGGAAGCCAACGACTTCCTGCGTGGTGTGCCCGCGGTTGTTGACGCCCTGCGCTCCGGCAAGATTGCCTGCCGAGTGTATCGTCGCGAGAAGTTCCACGCCAAGGCCTACATCACCCATGCCCGGCAGGCCGTGATCGGCTCATTTGGGCTCGTGGGCTCCTCGAACTTCACATATCCCGGCCTCGTGGACAACGTTGAACTCAATGTCCAGCTCACGGGTGCGCAGGTCGGGATCCTGCAGGACTGGTATGAGCGTCACTGGGAAGAGGCCGAGGACGTCACAGCCGAGGTCCTGCGGACCATTGAACGCCACACTCGTGAGTACACGCCATTCGAGGTCTACGCCAAGGCCCTCCAGGAGTTTTTCGAGGGCTATCAGCTCTCGCCAACGGAATGGGAGCAGACAGAGTCGCGGATGTACCCGGTCCTGGATCGGTACCAGCAGGACGCCTACCAGCGGATGCTCAGTATTGCCGCCACGCACGGTGGCGCCTTCCTCTGTGACGGTGTGGGGCTTGGGAAGACCTTCGTAGGCCTCATGCTGATCGAGCGCCTTGTGGTCCACGACCGCAAGCGTGTGGCTCTGTTCGTCCCCAAGTCGGCTCGGGCGGACGTCTGGGAGCGCGACCTCAGGCGCTACCTGCCCCACGTGGGCGGCACCAGCGGCGGTGACTTCAGCAACCTGGTCATCTTCAACCACACGGATCTGGGGCGTGCAGGCACCTTCCCCCAGCGCCTGCAACGAGTAACTGAGTTGGCCGACGTCGTCCTCATTGACGAGGCGCACCACTTTCGCAATCCGGGGAGCGCCGGGACACGGACCACGCGCCCCTCGCGCTACCGCCTGCTGTACGACCTCATCGGCGGCCCCGGCGGCACGAAGCAGGTGTTCATGCTGACGGCCACGCCGATCAACAACCGTCTGGACGACTTCAGGCACATGGTCGAGCTGTTCTCTCGGCGAAAGGATGACTACTTCGCGCGCCCCCCGCGATCCCTCGGCATTCACAACCTGCGGGCTCACTTCGTTGCCCTGGAGCGAGATCTGCGCGCCGCCACAGGGGGGGCGGAGGAGCCGCGGGAGACGAACATCGCCGAGGCCGAGCGCACCCTCACTGCCGACCCCCTCTTCGGCGAGCTGGTGGTGCAGCGCAGTCGGGCCTATGTGAAGAAGAGCCAACTGCAGCAGGGCGCGTCTCTGGCGTGCTTCCCCACCCGCGAGCCCCCGCGCGTTGCGGACTACTCCGTGAAGGCCACCTACGGCCGCCTGCTTGGGTCCGTCGAGAAGGCGTTCTCAAAGGAGAAGCCGCTCTTCAGCCTGGGCATCTACTACCCGTTGGCCTACTACAGAGGACCCAGCACCGACGTCGACCCTCTCATGGAGAACCGGCAGAAGCAGGTCGTTTCGCTCATCCGCACCCAGTTCCTGAAACGGTTTGAAAGCTCCGCCCGCGCCTTCGAGCGGTCCTGTGAGCGACTGCTACTGAAGCTCCTGACCTGGGCCACGCGTCACAGCGAGACGAGCAATGAGCGCCGGCGTCTCGACACCTGGCGGCTGCAACACGAGGAACTCGTCGGCTACGTCCAGCAACACCAGCTTGAGCTGCTGCCCGACGACCAGGACGCCGAAGAGGACCTCATCACCGAAGAGATGCTGGAGGACGTGGACTATCTTGCCCGCGACGACTATGGCGTGGAGGACATCCTCGCGGACACATTCCTCGATCTGGACCAGATCGCCGAGTTCCTGGACGAGCTGCGCCGCTTCAAGCCCGCCAATGACGACAAGCTGAAGGCTCTGGTGAAGCTGCTCAAGGGCGACTCTGTGCTCAGCAGCGACAAGGCGCTCATCTTCACCGAGTATGCCGACACTGCCCGTTACCTGCGGGACCAGCTTGTCGCCGCTGGCATCGAGGGGGTGGAGGAACTCGACAGCGACAGCGACCGCGACCGGAGCGATGTGATCGCCCGCTTTGCACCCTACTACAACGGAGGCAGCAGCCCGGAACTGGCAGCCCAGGGCAAGGCCGAGATCCGCATCCTGATCTCCACAGACGTGCTGTCCGAGGGGCTGAACCTCCAGGACGCAACCCGGCTCATCAACTACGACATCCACTGGAACCCCGTGCGCCTCATGCAGCGCATTGGTCGCGTGGACCGCCGCATGAACCCCGAGACAGAGACGCGAATGCTCGCAGACCACCCCGAGCGCGAGCCCCTGCGCGGCAAGGTCGTCTACTGGAACTTCCTTCCGCCCGAGGAGCTCAACGTCCTGTTGGGTCTGTACCAGCGTGTCTCCCACAAGACCCTCCGCATCTCACGGACCCTGGGCATTGAGGGCCGGCAACTTCTGACACCCGAAGACGACTACGAGGCCCTGCGTGAGTTCAACGAGGCCTACGAGGGCACCACGACGCCGGTTGAGGAGTTGCACCTGGAGTACCAGGAGCTCCTGGAGCAGCACCCCGACCTTGAGCCGCGACTGCGGGCGTTTCCCGGGCGTGTCTTCACCGTCAAGGAGCACCCGTCGCCCGGTGCCCGGGCGGTCTTCCTGTGCTATCGCATTCCCAGACCCGACCGCTCGGTGACCGCCGGAGGCGACATCCCCTGGACCGAAGCCGCCGGAGAGACGCGCTGGTGCCTGTACGACCTCGCCACCGAGACCATCGCAGGTGACCCGCCCGCCATCGCCGACCTCATCCGCTCGGTCCCGGAGACGCCCCGACGCTGTGTCGTCGAACAGGCCACACTTGCCGACATCCGCCGCAAGGCGGACCGGCACATCACCCAGACCGTGCTGAAGAGCCTCCAGGCCCCGGTCGGCGTCAAGCCCGTCCTCAAGGCCTGGATGGAGCTATCGTAAGGGGGAGCGCCCATGGACCAGACCCATCGTGAGCGACTTCGCGCCGTGAAGACGTTCCCATCCCTCGTCAAGTACCTGCGCGACGAGCTCGACTGGCCCATAGAGTCTGATGACTTCGACGACCTGACCTTCGACTACCGCCCGGAGGAGCTGGGCGTTGACCCTAAGGCGGCCGCCAAGATCGAGGAGATCAAGCAGCTCCGGCCCCTTGTGACCAATCAGCCCTGGGGTATCTTCTTCGTCAAGTTCGAGCCGCGCCGCCTCCCCGTCGTCGCTCTGCGACGCATCTTGCGCTCTCTGGTCGTCAGGAAGCGTCAAGACCCCTCTCGGGCCGGGCAAGCCACCTGGCAGCTCCACGACCTCCTCTTCATCTCGGCCTACGGGGAGGAATCCGAACGCCAGATCACATTCGCCCAGTTCTCCGAAGACCCCGAGACCGGCGACCTCCCCACGCTCCGCGTCCTCGGGTGGGACGACACCGACACCCCCCTCCACCTCGACCACGTCCACCGCGACCTGCATGAGAAGCTTTGCTGGCCCGACCACGACGCCGACCACGACGCGTGGCGCGAACAGTGGTCCTCGGCCTTCACCCTCCGCCACCGCGAGGTCATCACCACCTCGAAGCAGATGGCCCTGCGCCTCGCCGACCTCGCCCAGGTCATCCGCAAGCGTGTCAACTCCGCACTCGCCGTGGAGACGGAGCACGGGCCCCTGCGCAAGCTCATGAAGGCCTTCCAAGAGGCCCTCATCCACGATCTCACCGAGGACGACTTCGCCGACATGTACGCGCAGACGGTGGCGTACGGCCTGCTGTCGGCGCGGGTCTCCCGACCTGCGGGGCTCGTGGCTGACGACATCGGCCTCATGGTTCCCGTTACCAGCCCCTTCCTCCGCGAACTGCTGGAGACGTTCCTCCACGTCGGCGGCCGCCGTGAACTCATGGACTTCGACGAACTCGGCATCAACGAGGTGGTGCAGACCCTCCGCGACGCCAACATGGAGGCGGTCCTTGAGGACTTCGGGAACCGCAACCCTCAGGAAGACCCGGTCATCCACTTCTACGAGCTGTTCCTCAAGGAGTACGACCCCCACAAGCGCATGAAGCGCGGCGTCTTCTACACGCCCCGCCCCGTGGTGTCCTTCATGGTCCGCAGCGTCGACGAGATCCTGCGCAGCGAGTTCGGCCTGACCGATGGCCTCGCCGACACTACCACGTGGGGAGAGATGCTGGCACGGCGCCCGGACCTGAAGCTGCCCCAGGGCGCGAAGCCGGACGAGCACTTCGTCCAGATACTCGACCCCGCCACCGGCACCGGGACCTTCCTGGTGGAGGTCATCGAGGTGATCCACAACACGATGGTCGCTAGGTGGCGAGACGAGGGCTGCCGCCGGGAGCAACTCGCAGAGCGCTGGAACGAGTACGTCCCAAAACACCTGCTTCCCCGGCTGTTCGGCTTCGAGTTGCTGATGGCGCCCTACGCGATCGCCCACATGAAGATAGGGCTCAAGCTGGCCGAGACCGGCTACTTGTTCGGGTCGGACGTACGTGTAGGGGTCTACCTGACGAACGCTCTGGAGCCGGGGGAGGTGCGCTCGGCGGTCATGTTCGAGGGCATGATCGCGGAGGAGGCGAACGCGGCGGCAGTAGTGAAGAGGGAGAGGCCTACCATGGTGGTCATTGGGAACCCGCCGTACTCGGGCGTGTCAGTCAACGCCAGCGAGCGCGAGCACGTGGGCGAGACAGGGAAGGTGAAGAGGGACAAGACATGGATCGGTAGCCTCATCGAGGACTACAAGGTCGTCGACGGCAAGCCACTTGGCGAGCGGAAGCACTGGCTGCAGGACGACTACGTGAAGTTCATGCGACTTGGGCAGTGGCTGGTCCAGAGGACAGGCGTGGGAGTGCTGGCTGTTATCACAAACCACAGCTACCTCGACAACACGACCTTCCGCGGTCTGCGCGCGTCGCTACTCAGCTCTTTTGCCCGGGTTCAGGTTGTGGATCTCCACGGGAGCGCCAAGAAAGAAGAGGCTGTGCCACAGGGCGTAACGGATGAGAACGTGTTCGACATTCAGCAGGGCGTGGCCATTGGCTGCTTCGTCAGGTCGTCTGCACCCACGCAGACGGCGGGGATCACACATAGTGAGCTATGGGGAGCGCGTCAAGCCAAGTACTCGCAATTCCTCTCCAGGGCAGTGCCTACAAGGGCGCTGCTCACGCCGCAGGCACCGGACTACTACTTCGTGCCGCGCACAGACTCATTCCAGGCCGAGTACGCCGGAGCTTGGGCGATCGACTCGGTCTTCGGCGTGCGTAGCACCGCGATCCAGACGTCGAGAGATGCCTTCGCCATCGACCTCGATCGGGATGCACTTGAGTCCAGGATCGCGGAACTCGTTGACGAAGGCACCACCGACGAAGACCTCCGGCAGCGGTATGGGCTTGAGGATGGACGAAACTGGTCACTGCCGGCCTGCAGGAGGGCGCTGCGCGCAGACCCAGCCCCGATGAAGCGGGTCGTGCCCATGGTCTACCGCCCGTTCGATACCAGGTACACCCACTACGGGGAAGCGCTGATGAACTGGCCACGGCGCCAGGTCATGGACCACATGACACGCCCCAATCTTGCCCTGTTGGCACCGCGGCAGTTGGCTTCGACGGGGTTTCGGCATGTTCTCTGCTCAAGCCAGATTGCCGAGATGTGTGTGATCTCCGCACGAACCAAGGAGCAGAACTACGTTGCCCCGCTCTACCTCTACCCTGATGCGGGCTCCTTCGAGGCTGGCGGGGTGCGCCGCTCGAACCTCAGCCCCGCCTTCACCGCCTCGCTTGCCCGTATCCTCGGCCTCCGCTCTCTGCCCGACGGCACGGGCGACCTAACTACCACCTTCGGCCCGGAGGACGCCTTCAGCTACATCTACGCGGTTCTGCACTCGCCCAGCTATCGCGAGCGCTACGTCGACTTCCTGAAGATCGACTTCCCCCGCATTCCTCTACCCGGCAGCCGGGAGCTGTTCGCCGGCCTCTGTGCCCGGGGGCAGGAACTCGTGGACCTGCACCTGCTGCGCTCGGAGGCCCTGGACCACACCCCGGCCCGCTTCGAGGGCTCCGCGCCGCCGCAGGTGGTCAAGGTCAGCTACGACCCCGATGCCGAGGCGGTGCGCATCAACCCGAGTTGCCGTTTCGTGGGCATCGCGCCGGAGGTGTGGGGGTTCCACGTGGGCGGCTACCAAGTGCTGAACAAGTGGCTCAAGGACCGCGGCCCGAAGAAGGGCAACCCCGGGCGGGTGCTGACCGAGGAGGACCTGCGCCACTACTGCCGGGTGGTGATGGCCTTGCAGGAGACAATCCGGCTGATGTCCGAGATAGACGAGACCATAGAAGCCCACGGCGGCTGGCCGGGGGCGTTCGCGAGCGGGGGGCAGGGGCGATAGCCAGAAGGGAACTGCCCGCTGTGTTGACGCCGGCGCGTCAGGGTGGCGCCGGTCGTGGGCCGTTTGGCGGTTCCGTCGGCCGGGGTGGCCAATCGGCGCTCTTGCGCTCCTGTGCGCCCGATCGCTTCACCTCACCGGCTCGACGAGTGCTGCAGGCGACGGTGGGAAGACGCCTCTGTCCATGGCACTGTAGATCCGGGGGCGGCCATGGCTAGGCGGCGATCTCACGAGCGACGGGACGTCGCGTCAGGCCGCTACCGTCCTCTCGCCGTGCCGTGCCCCTTCGTTGGCACGTCTGGCAGCACCTTGGGCCTTGCCCCGCCTCCCGCGCTCCTGTATGCTTTGGGTGTCTGGTTCGCCGTGTTCCGCGACTTGCCCGCAGATCGAGGTGCCCGTCATGCCTAAGCCCTTTGACGTCGCCCGCCCCCGACTGGAGCGGCAGTACCTGGATGTGGAGTTTGATCCCCGATCCGGTCTCTCTGTGGAGGAGCTATCCGTTGAGCTGCAAAGGCACCGTGCCGAGAATCCGGACGAACCGCGGATCCTGACCCGGGCCTGGCTCTTCTCCCTGCTGTGCAACAGAGCCCGCATTGCCCTGGACCCGGACGACTACTTCGTGGACAAGCTGGACCACGGCAACCTGCTGGTGGCGTTGCGGGATGAGTGGCGGGCGGAGGCGGAGCGCGAGGAGTTCGCGGGCGACCCGGCACCGATCCCGGGGGCCTGGGGGGCGGGGCTGGACACGGGGCACACATGCCCGGACTGGCCGAACCTGCTGAAGTTCGGCTTCACCGGCCTGCGCGACCGCGCCGCCCGGCGTGAGGGGGTCTTCTACCAGGCGGTCGCAGTAGTCTACGACGCAGCCGCCGCGCTGGCCCGGCGTTTCGCCGAGGCTCAGCCCGGCTCGGCGGTGGCCGCTCTGGCCGAAGGGCCGCCCCGGACCTTCCACGAGGCCCTCCAGATGCTGTACCTGCACCACGAGCTGCAGGAGATGGAGAACGGCTACTCGGTGCGCTCCATGGGCCGGTTCGATCGGGAGCTTTGTCCCTTCTACACGGCGGACCTCGCCGCCGGGCGCCTGACCCGCGAACAGGCCAAGGAGCTGCTCAAGTATTTCTGGGTGAGGTTCTTTGCCAGGACACAGGGCAGGATGTACGGCAAGGCCTTCCTCTTCGGCCCGGAGGTCAACGAGCTTTCCTACCTCGCCTTCGAGGTCTACCGGGAGATGCGGATCGTCGACCCCAAGCTGCACTTCCGCCTCGGGGAGCACACTCCGGAGGACTTCGTGCGGCAGGTGGTGGGCTGCATCCAGGCCGGCTGCACCGGTGTAGTGACGGTCAACGACGCGGCCCAGGTGGAGATGCTGCGCCAGAACGGCAAGAGCGAGGCTGATGCCCGCGATTACGTGCTCATCGGCTGCTATGAGCCCGCGGTGCTGGGCGAGGAACTCAACTGCTCCGGGGCCTCCTCAGTGAACCTGGCCAAGGCCGTCGAGATCACGCTGGCCTCCGGCGAGCCGGGGTCCTTCGACGGCTTCATCGCCGCGTACCTGGGGGTATTGGACCGGCAGATTGAACGGGCCATGGACAGGGTCCGGCGTGAGGAGCGGCTGTGGCCGCGGGTGAGCCCCTCGCCGCTGCTCTCGGGGGCCATCGACTCGTGCATCGAAAGCGGCAAAGACGTCTCCGAGGCCGGGGCGAAGTACAACACCAGCGCCTGTCTCTTCGCGGGGCTCGCCAATGCCGTGGATTCCCTGGCCGTGGTTCGCAAGCTTGTGTACGACGACGGGGTCTGCACTCTGGAGGAGTTGCGGGCCGCTTTGGCCGCGAACTGGGAGGGCCATGAGCCCCTGCGGCTCACGGCGCGGCATCGGGTGCCCAAGTGGGGGAACAACGAGGACTACGTGGACCGCATCGCGGTGCAGATCACCGAGTTCCTCGGGCGCCGGGTGAACACCGAGCCCAACGCCCGGGGCGGGGTGTTCCAGGCGGCGCTATACACCATCGTGGATACGGCCCGGATGTACGGGGCCCTGACGGGCGCCCTGCCCGACGGCCGTCTGGCGGGCGAGCCCCTGACAATCAACACCGGCGCCACGGTGGGGATGGACCGGAACGGTGTGACCTCTCTGATCAACTCGGTTACCAGGCTGGACCTGTCGCTGTTTCCCAGCGGCACGGTGCTGGACATCATGCTCCACCCCAGCGTGACCAGGAGTGCCGAGGGCATCGAGACGATCTGCTCCGTCATCAGGAGCCACTTCGCTCGCGGTGGCATGGCCATTCAGTTCAACATCTTCGACGCAGAGCAATTGCGCGAGGCCCAGCAAGACCCGGAGAAGTACGCGGAGCTGCAGGTGCGCGTGTGCGGCTGGAACGCTCGGTTCATCGACCTCTCGCCCCGGGAGCAGGAGATGTATATCCTGAAGGCCGAGGTGGTCTAGCACTACAACCGTACATGCGTTCAGGAGACCCAACGGCCGTCGGTGGGGCGGGCTTTCCACTCACATTATGCATGAACGCATTCGGGCTACATCCCGCCACGGTGAGGCCTCTATCGCTCGCCATAGTGCCGTTCTCCCCCCTCCTCCCGTCTCGCCGGTCGTATCGGCGAGTAAGGGAGAGGGGGGTCGGGGGGGTGAGGCGACGTGAGTCGGCGCCCGCCCAGAACCTGCATAATCTGAGTTTCCAGCCCGCCAAGCCGGCCTGGAAGGCCGGCGTCGGCCTCCGGACGCGATTCGGGCCAGCCATCGGAAGGTCCCCGCCGGGCGCAACGCACAAGTACGGTTGTACTACTAGCCGCCCCCCGCCCGGGGCACGGTCCGCGCAAGAGCGCGCAAGCGTCTCGGTCAAGCCTCTGCCAGCAGCTTTGCGTACTCCTCGGCAACCTCGAGGTCCTTCACGGCTTCCTCCGGCTCCACCCGCGGCCGGGCCTCGCCCTTGACGCAGGCCACGAAGTGGCGGGCCTGCTCGAGAAACGCCCACTGTGGCCGCAGCAGCGGCTGCTCCACGCTCTGGTGCTCCTTGCCCCGGAAGATCTCTAGCTCTCCGCTACGCTGCCGGGCCATGGGCGACGGGATGCTCAGGTCGATCTTGGCCTGCCGAAGCAGCACCCGGTAGGTCTCCTCCCAGCCGTTCTGCAGTCCATACCCCTTCATCTCCAGCGACACCGGAATGCCGCTTTCGGAAACCGCCATCAACGCGGCTCCGGCGGGGTCGGCGTACCTCACGTGGTAGTCTTCCCCCAGCAGGTAGCGGATGAGGTTCACCTGGTGAATGTAGTAGTTCACGAAGGCGTTGTAGATCCCGCCGATCTTCTCATCCATCCACTGCGGCATGGCCTCCATGTCCTGGCCCTCGTAGGGTGGGGGAGCGTCGCCGGCGCTGACCGGGCCCTCGATGGAGTACACCCAGTCGCCCGGCGGCATGGCGGCCCGCAGGTATGTCATCTCGCCGAACTCGCCGCTCTGCCGCCAGGTCTGGAGCGTCGCGAGGGCGGCCTGAGTCGCCGGGGCGGAGCGCTTCATGTAGCCCACATAGTAGATGACGCCCTGCTTGCGGGCGAGCCCGGCCATCTCTCGACCCGTCTCGGCGCAGACGCACATGGGCTTCTCCGTCAGTAAGTGCTTGCCGGCGCGCAGGATGTCGGGGACAACGGAGTGATGCAGGCCGTAGTACATGATGGCCACGACGGCATCCAGGTCCTCGGCTTCAAGCATCGCGCGGTGGTCGGGGTAGACGTTGGGGATGCCGTACCGGGCGGCCACGAGCCTGGCCGTCTCCGCCCGGCCCTCGGCGAGGGCGACCACCTCGCAGTCGGGGAGGGTGACGTAGTTGTCCAGGTGGGCCTTCTGGCCCATGTAGCCGGCACCGACAAAACCGATGCGCACCTTGTCAGACATCGCAATCCTCCCGTGTTCGTGCAGATGGGCTAAGGAAGCTGGGCAGGACGGCCGCCGTGGTCGTCGCCGTCCGGCCCGCAGGGCCATCGGCGCCCGCAGGGCGTCATCCAGCGGCGGCTGTGAGCCCGCCGCGCCGCGCTCAGCGGCCAGCGCTCCGGCTTTCGGGCGACCCGCCACGTCGCCCGACCTTCTGAGTGGGAGAGGGACCGGCGGCCCCCGCCTTTCCTCCTGCCGGCCCGCAGGGCCATCGGCGTGCGCAGGGCGTCATCCAGCGGCGGCTGTGAGCCCGCCGCGCCGCGCTCAGCGGCCAACGCTCCGGCTTTCGGGCGACCCGCCACGTCGCCCGACCCTTCGGGTGGGAGAGGGACCGGCGGCCCCCGCCTTTCCTCCTGCCGGCCCGCAGGGCCATCGGCGCCCGCAGGGCGTCATCCAGCGGCGGCCGTGAGCCCGCCGCGCTCCGGCCCCGGCCTTCCCCGCACCGCCGCGGGGCCAGCCTACCCCGGTCCGTCCCCGAAGTCCGGAACCTCCATGAGCTCGCCGCCGCGCGTGGCCGATTCATGGGCGATGAGCCCCGGCACCATGTACCTGGCCGCCTGCCAGACGTTGTTGGGCGGGATGTCGCCATCCACGCAGGAGCGGACGAAGTCGTCGACCAGGAACTGGTGCGAACCGTTGTGACCGTTGGGCAGGCCAACGAACTCCCCGGGCAGGCGCTCCAGAGGATGCACCCGGGAGGCGCCTGAGTGGGTGCCGTCGGCGGAGGTGACCTTCGCCATGGCCCCGGTGACCTCGGCGGCCAGCACTCCGCTGCAGGCCAGCAGGTCGTTGAGGTCCTGCATCTGCGCCCGATCCTTGGTCACCCAGACCTTCGCGTTCGCCTGCTCCTCGTAGCTGCCCAGCGTACCGTACATGCTCATGCCCACGGTGCCCGGGTGCCCGACTCGCCGAAACTCGCTGATTCGGCAGGCGCTGCCGTCGGACATGGAGAACAGCGCCACCTCATTGCTGAAGGTGTTGTTCCAGATGTTGGCCCCCGGCCGGTAAATGCCGTCCTCGTGGCGATCCACGAAGCCCTGGCAGGAGACTCTGGTCATGTGGGCACCGGTGACGGAGATCACCATGCTGGTGGAGTGGGTCGGATAGTACATGGGAGGGCCGCCCGCCAGCTCCAGCCAGTTCTCTCCACCCCGCCACCTTGCCACATCATAAAGGCCGTGATCCCAGTCGTGGAGATACTCGGCCTCGGCATAGACGACCTGACCGAAGTCTCCCTCCTGGAACCGCTCGCGACAGTAGATGGTGCAGGGATAGTAGTAGCTGGTCTCGCCGATCATGTAGACCAGGCCGGTGTCCTTGACGGCCTGCACCAGGTCTGTCATCTCCTCCATGCTGACGGCGGCCGGCACGGCGGAGTACACATGCTTGCCCGCGCGCAATGCCTGCACGGCCTGGGGCGCGTGCAGCCAGTGCTGGGTGATGATGGCAACGGCGTCCACGTCGGTCTGGCACAGCGCGTCCAGAGAGGGGGAGGTCCTTGGGATGCCGAACCTGGCCGACTTGGCCGCCAGCTTCTCATTGTCCAGATCACACAACACTACCTCGCTCACCAGGGGGTGGGCCTTGAACAGGGGAATGAAGTTCTCGGCGAAAGCGCCGACCCCGCACACGCCGACCTTGATAGCCATGGGCAACCTCGAGACAAGTCGGGATTCGACGTCACTGCGGACGGGTTCACCGGAGCTCAGCCGAACACCTTCACCCACCGCCCGGCCTGACCGCATGGGGTGCCGGTGGAGCCGGGCGCCTCACAGCTCCCCCGGCCGGCTTCCTGTGGCGGACCGCCGACCCCGGCGGAACCTCTCCGTCCCGCCGATTGCTGAGACAGGAGAAGGTTCCACCCCGGTGCCATCAGAGGCAGAGGGAAGGAGCGGTACCGTTGCCCCTCACCACACGCCTGCTGCTTTCGGCCGCGCTGCTGTCCTGCCTGCTCGGGGGCTGTGCCCGTCGAGGGAATGAGAGTGCGGCGATCGCCACGGGCCCGGGGCCCACTGCGCCGGCGGCCCACGAGATTCCCGAGGCCCCAAGAGCCTCTCCCGTCCCCCCTTCCGCCACTTCCAGACCAGACGGCACCGCCACTCACGAGCACGCACACTCCCACGAGCCCGGCGCCGAGTGCCAGGACGCCTGCTGTCGTGAGCCGGAGCACCGTCCGGCGGGCACCGCGGTCTTCGCGCCACCGCCCAAGACCACCTTGCTGCGCCGGGGCGACACTCAGCGCAAGCGGGTTGCGCTTACCTTCGACGGCTCGCCGGTGCCGGCTTCGACCAGCCGCCTGGTTGCCCTCCTGCGCGCCTACGGTGCCAAGGCCACCTTCTTCGTCGTAGGGGAGCAGCTTGAGGGCAATCGGTACTATGTGGATGGCATCGTGGCCGAGAAGCACCTGCTGGGCAATCACACCATGGCCGGTAGGCCGCTTGCGGGCCTCTCGCGCCAGGGGATGTCCGAGCAGATCAAAGACTGCGATGACCTGCTGGAGCGCATCGTCGAACAGCTCCACGACCCCGCGCGGCCCCAGATGCGGCTGCTTCGGCCTCCGGATGGCCGCAACGATAGCGCCCTGATGGAGGTGGCCAAGGCGCTTGGCTACACGGTAGTCCTGTGGTCGGTGGACGGAAGGGCGAAGGACAACGAGTCGGGGGAGAAGCTCGCCGAGCGTGTCTGCTCACAGATCGAGAGCGGCTCGATCGTCCGTCTCCAGGACGGCCCCGAGGCCACTGCTCTGGCCCTTCCGAGGATCCTCGAGTATCTCCAAGACGAGGGCTACGAGTGCGTGACGGTGGATGAGATGCTGGAATAGCAGGTCGTGATGCGGCGAGTCGGCGAGTCGGCGAGTCGCGAGTCAGCGGCGTCAACGGCCTCAACGGCCTCAACGGCCTCGCTGCCGCCTCACCCGGAAGGCCCTGCGCTCTGCCTCGGCGAACCTTCGCGCCGCCGCTCACTTCCCCGTGACGGAAGGTGACCCCATGCGCGTCGCGCCCGTCCTCCTGGTCCTCTGCCTCGCCGCCTCATGCTCGGCTCAGACACCGGCGATCCCCAACGCCTCCTTCGAGGTCGACGACGATGCCGACGGCATCCCCGACGGCTGGCGCCTGGAGGGCGCGTCGGCAGCGACCTCCGTCGCCCTGGAGGACGGGGCGCCCGGCTACGGCCACTGTGTACGCCTCACCAGCGAGGATTCGGCGACGCGCATGTTCCTCGAGGCTCCGCGGGTGCCGGTGAAGCCGGGGGGAGTGTATGTCTTCGAGGCCCGGGTCAAGTCCGAGGACGTCACCGCCGGCTTCCCCACCGTGGGCATCGCGCGCTGGAAGGCCGACGGCACCTGGGACGACTGGAGCCAGCCGCTGCGAGTCCCGGTGAATCGCGACTGGCAGCTCTACCGGCAGGCGTTCACGATGCCGCAGAGCACCTCACAGGTGGCGGTGCGTGTCTGGGTCGAGCGTTTCCGCGGCACGGCGTGGTTCGACGAGGTGAAGGTCGCCCGGTACAGCGCCGCGGAGCCCTTGGCGAGCATCGCGCTTGATGACCCCAGAAGCTGGGAAGTAACGGGCGGCGAGCCCGTCGCCGCCGACGGTGGGTTGCAGCTCCAAAGCAGCATGCAGCGCGATGAGCGGACGCTGTTTCCCGTGGCCCGTATGCGCCATGCCCTGCCTGCGGAGGCCGGCCGGTCGGCTCTGCGCGTGGAGATCGGTGCGGTCAAGGGCCTGTGGGCGGTGAAGGTCCGGGATCGCGGCTACGTGCAGGAGGCCACCGAGAGCACAGGGGTGCACTACTGTGACCTCAAAGGCCTCGCGGGTACGCGGGGCGGCCCCCCGGCCTATGTGGAGATCCAGGCCCTCGGCGACCTTGCGCAGGTGACGGTGAAGCAGGTGGCGTTGGTGGAGGAGGTGCCGCCGAGCGTAGCGGACGACGCGACCTACTCCGACCGCTATGTGGCCGCCGCGCAGGACGTGGGGCCGCTGGAGCTGCCTCAGAAGCACCCGTACATCGCTCTGAGCGAGAATGAGATCGCGAGGGTCAAGACGCGGGGCCGGGAGTACGCGCGCTGGCTGGAGGGGATCGTGAGCTCCGCCGACGCCCACTGCGCGGCCCCCACCGTCGTGCCGGAGCAGGGCGATGTGTACAGCATGGACTACTTCTGCCCCGACCACGGCGTGCCTCTGCAGTGGCGGGCCGACTTCCCTCACGAACATCTGTGCCCGGCCGGCGGGGAGACCCTCACCGGTGCCAAGCTCGACCAGGAGTGGCGCATCAACCGTGACATCAATGCGCACCGCGCCAACCGTAGTGCCCTGCGCACCCTGGGCTACGCGTACGTCTTCACCTCGGAGGAGAAGTACGCGCAGAAGGCTCGCGAGATTCTCCTGGAGTATGCCGACAAGTTCCCCAACTACCTCTGGCACAGCGGGCGCGGGCAGCTCGTGGCCCGGGGCGGAGGCATGCGTGCGGCCTATGAGCCGTTGGGGGAGGCCGCGTGGTTGGCCGACATGGTGCAGGGCTACGATCTTGTGGCCGCAAGCGCCGGTTTCGCCGACGACGAGCGTCGGGCGATCGAGGGGATGCTGCGCGATGACGTGCAGGTCAGCCTGCGCTATGACGAGGGCCTCAGCAACCGCCAGTGTCACCACAACCTGGCGGTCGGGGCCACCGGATTGTGCCTGCGCGACGAGACGCTGGTGCGTCGCACCGTGGGCAGCTTCCGGTACCAGATGAAGTACGGCGTGCTGGGCGACGGGTTGTGGTGGGAGTGCTCGCCCGGCTACGGCAGCTACGCGATGAACACCGTGCTCGAGCTGGTGCAGATGCTGGGGCGCGCGGGTGTGGACCTCACCCGTGAGCCCAAGCTCAAGCTGGCCTTCGACGCCCCCCTGGCATTCCTGTTCCCCGATCAGACTGCCCCCGGGGTCAATGATTCGCACTGGCGCTCCGGTGTGAGCTGGGACCGCTATGAGTACCTGTACGGCATCTATCGCGATCCGCGCTATGCCACGATACTGTCGGACAAGAACCGCACCGGCATGCTGTGTCACCTCCTGTACGGTCGTGAGCTGGGCCCGCAGGAGCCGCTGCCGGTGGAGAGCCACCTGTTCTCGCAGGCCGGGATGGCCATGCTCAAGCCCGGGGCGGACGAGGACGCTCTGGCGGTGTGCTTCGACTGGGGTCAGACGGTCGCCGGCCACGGCCATGCGGACAAGCTCAATATCGTTCTCTACGGCAAAGGCGGCCTCCTGGGTCCGGACAACGGGTCGCGCAGCTACTTCTCTCCCGTCTGGCGGTTCTGGGATCGTCAGACGCTGTCGCACAATACCGTGGTTGTCAACGAACGC
>Ga0334883_1000703_pt1 | contig 57669 bp, 37 predicted proteins | sample GraSluR1_MG_6_FD_207230 | JGI IMG/M metagenome (GOLD analysis project Ga0334883, IMG submission 207230) | Sludge microbial communities from methane-producing bioreactor in Wageningen University, Netherlands - Granular Sludge_09_05-R1 | ecosystem: Engineered > Bioreactor > Anaerobic >...
CGGCCTCCTCTGCGGAACAGATGTTCGGTAACGTGAACACCTTTCAACAGAGGCCAGGCCGATTCATGCTTAACAGGCAAAGAAAATGCTCAGGTCACTTCCTCTCGGCAAAATGGCAAAAGTGGAGCCAGAGGCCCCAGGTTCTCGACCTCCCGAATCAACTGGTCGCGTAGGGTTCGAAAGAGCCGATTATGCTGAGCTCAGCACAAAAAAGGCTCTTCAAGATTTTGGAGGCTATGATGGCCATGACGGACGAACTCTACGGGGACTTTGAAGCTGGAGTGGCCCTGCTGGAGGAGGAACTGGACGTGACGCTGATCACCCGCTCAGAGCTCAAGGGAATCAAGAAGGGCCGGGAGGAGGGCTGGCAGGAAGGCCGTCGCAGGTCCATCATGGACTTCGCCGAGGCCCGCTTCGGGACCCCGCTGCCCGAGTAGGAGGCTGCCCTGGAGGGTGTCTCCGATCTCGATGCCCTGACGCGCCTGACCCGCCTGGCGGCCACGGCGACCTGCCTGGAAGAATTTCTGGAGGCCGTGCGCTCCGAGAGCGGGTGCTGAGGATCGACAAGAGGGCTTGCCGCCGTGGGCGAGGTCGACCAGTCCTTGGACGCCTGGCGCGTGTGCGGGGTGCCATCGACGTCAAGCCCTTCGTCCGCCGCAGGGCTTCGCCCCCAGCGTCAACGAGTAGCCGCTCTCAGGACACGGGCAGCTCCGGCCAGTGTGCGGGTTCGTCCTGTCGTCCGCGCCGGATGGGGGAGCAGGGCCATCGGCATCTGGTATTGCGGCCGACGGGTGTGGGCCGATAGTTCGCCTGCTCAGCGTGGTCTCACGGCCCCCGGCCTTCGAGGCTCTGGCTGCGAACCTGTCGGTAGCGACGTGGCGGGGGGGAACTGAACAGGCGGGTGACCTGGCATCGCATCGGGTCCCCGCTCGTGGGGATCGGCAAGATGCGCGGGGGCTGCCAGACCTGCGACGGTCGGATTGTCCGGCTCGGTCTCAGCAGAGTCCCGAAGCCAGAATTGGGATCCCAGGCAAGAGGTCCGAACGCCAGGAAGCACCCGGGAGGGGCCCGAAGGGTGGTCCATGAGCGACAACATGGATCAGATTGGCCGTCGGCAGTTGATGGCCCTGGGAATGATGGCCGCGGGGGTGGCCCTGACCCCCGCCGTTGCCGATGCGGCTTCCTCAGCCCCGCGCGACCCCGACGGCGCCTGCCGGGCGCTGATGGAGGGCAACGCCCGCTACGTGGCCGGCCTGAAGACCGGGGGTAGCGGGCGCGGACAGGCGCGGCGCAGCGACGTGGCACCCAGCCAGTTCCCTTTCGCGACCGTTCTGGGTTGCGCCGACAGCCGGGTGGCGCCGGAGGTCCTTTTCGACACCGGAATCGGGGACCTGTTCGTCGTGCGCGTGGCTGGCAACGCGGTGGACTTGACCGACCACAACGTGATCGGCAGCCTGGAGTACGCCCATCTGGTGCTCGGGTCGAACCTGATCATGGTGCTGGGGCACACCTCCTGCGGTGCCGTCGGCTCCGCGCTGAAGACCATCGATGGCAACCGCGAGCTGCCGGGTTCCATCGAACACATCGTGGATGCCATCCGGCCGGCCGTCCGCCGATCCAAGGAACGCTCCGGCTCCGGCGACGCGCTCGCTCGCGCCACGGCGGAGAACGTGAGGGTCGCCATCGAGCGCCTGAAGGCCTCGCACCCGATCCTCGCCCCGGCCGTGGATTCCGGCAGATTGCGTGTGGTGGGTGGGATCTACGACCTGGCGAGCGGTGCGGTCACCCCGGTGGAGTAGGCGTCGCGGTTCGGCGGCCACAGAGGCGCGACCATCGAGGACCAGGCATTCCCCATTGTCCGTGACGGAGTGCAAGAGCAATTTCCCGACCTACGGGTGCCGGCTTGGGCGGGTCGAGGGATGGTGGCAGGGGAGTGCCGTTTGCGCAGCGCCGGAACCGTGCGGTTCGTCTTTCAAGCATGCCCGGCTCTTGCCCTGAGTGGGCGCTTTCCGTCCTCTTTCGCAGGAGATTCCTGCGAAGGGTGCTGGGATTCGCGGGCTGGGAGACGCGACGAGATGGCAGCAGAGTCAGCACGCTGGATTGCAAGCCTGGCGTAGGGCCAGGCTTGCTGACGCCCACCTCACCTCCCCGCTCTCCATCATGCTTCGCAGGAAATTCCCGGGAGGAATGTTGGATTGCGAGCACCGGCGAGGCGCTGCGCGGGCGTGCCACGGCACGGGGCGAGGTGCGGCGACGGCGCGCCCAGGCGTGGCGCCAGACCTCCCCAGCCAGGATGGAAGCGCAGCAGGCACCATCCGTTGAGGTCGTCACATCCTTTATCGTTGGCTGATCTAGAGGATCCGGGCCCTCAGGCTTGACGTCCTGTATCGCGCTCGGTACAGTAAGACTGTACAGGAGGCCCGATGGACATCCAGAGGACCTATACGGAAGCCCGCGCACACCTGTCGGGCCTGCTCGACCGGGTCGTCCAGGATCGGGACGTCGTCTACATCACCCGCCGCGGGGTCCCCGAAGTGGCGTTGATCGCAGCCGACGAACTGGCGGGGCTCGTCGAGACGGCACACCTGTTGCGCTCGCCAGAGAACGCCAGGCGGCTGCTGACCGCTTTGAATCGGGCCCTGGACAGGGAACTCCCCGCCGAAGACACCTCCTCGCTGCGTCGGGAACTGGGGATTGACACGCCCTGAGAGACCGGGCTCCATTGAGCCCCGGTGCGAGGCCGTCTTCCATCCCGAGTTTCGGGAGGACCTTCGCTTCTGGGTGGACTCCGAACGGAAGGTCGCCCTGCGGGCCCTGGATCTTGTGGAGGCCATCCTGCGCGACCCCTTCCGGGGAATCGGCAAGCCCGAGCCCTTGAAGTACCTGGCCCCAGGCGTCTGGTCCCGCCGCATGACGCGCGAGCACCGCCTGGTCTACCTGGTGAGGTCCGACCGGATCGATTTCCTGCAGGCCAGGTACCATTACTGATTCTCTTCGCTGGATCTGCCGGGCCTGAACTTGCGGCTTCTGGGCGCGGACCTGGCCCCCTGGGGGTGCCCGTTCCACTGCCGCGCGGCCCATTCCTTCGAGGTCCCGCTGGCGCAGGGCGAAGCCGGCTCGGCCCTGGTGCTGGCGGCCGACGGGTGCGGGCGGAGGGGTCGCCTGGTCAACGTCTTCTCGGCCCTGTACCACCTGCCCCGGGCCTTCGAGGACCTGAGCCAGGACCTGCCGTCCAGCGCGAAGCGCACGTTGCGGGTCACCCAGGCCGCAACCGGGCGCCCTCCCCGCGTGGCGGGCCGGAAGCGCCAGGCCAGGGCCGCGACGCGGGCCGCCTCGTCCAGGCGGGAGTCTCCGCTGCTGCTCACCACCTCGACCGCAGTGACCTGGCCTTCGGTGTCGACATGGGCCCGGACCCGCACGGTGCCTTGGATGCCGTCGCGGGCGGCCTCCGCGGGATAGGCTGGGGGCGCCTCGTACTGCAGGGTGGGCGGTCCTGAGGGCCCCTCGCCGCCAGGACCGCCGTCCGCGCTCCCGTTGCTCCCGCCGGAACCGGAACCCGAACCCGCGCCTGCAGCGCCGGTGAGTCCTCCTGGACTCAAAGCCCCGCCCACGCCGCCGTTGGTCCCCCGGCCACCATGGTCTCCTCCTGCACCGCCTGGCGCTTCCCCGCGGCGGGGGCCCGTGCCACCATGGACCTCCCCCGTGCCCGTAGCCGTCCCGTGATTCGTGTCCGTCCCGCCGCCGCGACTCTGGCCCGGAGTCAAGAAACCGGTCCTCACGGAAGCACGCCCTGCCGCCACGGCTCCCGAACCCGCGGTTGACTCGGCCCCGTGGACCGCCGCCTCCCCAGCCTCCGCGATTGAAGTCTCTGGCTGGGAGGTGAGGGCCGGCGAGGGGCCGGCCGGAGCGGCCGGGGAAGCGCTTCCCGGCAGAGGGCGCCCGCCATCTGGCCGGTCGGCCAGGGCGCGCGGTGTGGGCGGCGCCGGGGGGTTGCTGGCCGGGGGAGGGGGGAGGCTCGGTGGCGGCGAGTCATAGGGCGACGGCGACCTGTGGGATGCGGGTCGCAGGCGACCCGCCGCCCTGTGCGGGCCAGGCGCCGCCCCGCGCCGCTCCCGGACCACTCGGCGTTCTGGCCGCACAGCCCCGGAAGCCGCCCCCGCCCCGGCCACCCGGCGGCCAGCGGGGCCTTGGCGGGGCACTGCGGCCGGCGGCACCGGCACCCGAGGTCGGGCCGCGGGGCCGGTCGGGGGCTCGGGCGGGCGCACCTCCGGGATCGGCGCCGCCCACCTGGGACTGGGGGCCGGCAGCGCCTGCCACACCTGGACGGGTCGCGCCTCCAGCAGGGTCGGGGTTGCCCGGGGGCCTGGGGGCAGGGCCAACAAGACCCCCACTCCCAGGAGGTGGGCCAGCAACGAGCCCACCAGGGCCCGGGCCAGTCGCCGGGCGTCCGCTCTGGCTCCTCCAGTTGGCAGCGACACCAGCCTACAACCTGGGGCTGATGCCGAAGAAGAACGTCCGCCCCGGCATCGGGTAGTCGCGGTCGTTGATCCCGTTGCCGAAGTTCAGGGCATAGGGTTCGTCGAAGAGGTTGCCGACCTTCAGGAAGGCGTCCGCCTGGATGTCCCCGACCTTCAGCGGGCAGGACACCACCAGGTCGAAGACGGTGTGGCTGGCCAGGCGCTTGGTTTCCCAGGTCACCACCGGCCAGTGGTCATGGTTGGCGTAGTAGTTCACGCGGGGCCCCAGCCACTGGCCTTTCAGCATGATACCCAGGCCCTGGCCGTCGGGGTTGGCGCGCCAGTCAACCACCAGTGAGCTCACGCTGCCCGGCACGTTGGCGGCGGGCCGTTCCACGGGCATCAGCGTGGCAGTCAGGTCGTTCACCAGTTCCTGGTTCACCTGAACGGCGTCCAGGCGCGCGTGGGAGCCGATCAGGGTCAACCCCGCAGCCACTTCCGCGCTCAGTTCGGCCTCCCAGCCCACCTTGCGGAAGCGATCCAGGTTGGTGGGCATGTATTTGGGCGTGCCCCAGGGCCCCAACGGTCCCACCGGAGCCCAGGTGATCCTGTCCTTGCTGTCCTCCCGGAAGGCCGTGAGGCGGAGGGTGGTCTTGGGGCCCAGGGTTGCCTCCAGTCCCAGTTCGCTTGAGGTCGAGGTCTGGGCCCTCAGGTTGGGGTTGCCCTCCATGAAGGACGTGCTGGGGTAGTGCAGGTCGTACAGGGTGGGCGGGCGATAGCCGCGCCCCCAGCCTCCGCGCAGGCTCAAAGTCTCGGTGGGCTTCCACAGCAGGCTGGCCCGGGGGCTGACCAGGCTGGCGAAGTCCGAGGGATGGTCCAGCCGAGCCCCCAGGGCCAGCGCCAGCGGGCCCAGTTGCAGGCTCTCCTCCAGGTAGAGGGCCTGGCTGCGCCGGACGCCGTCGAAGTCCTCGAAGGTCCGCCCGCCGGTGACCGTGTCCAGGTCGCTGGAACGGCTGTCCAGGCTGGAGTTCTCCAGGGCCGCGCCGATCGTGAAGGTGGATTCCTCCAGGTGGGGCACGCTGTAGCGCAGGTCCAGCCCGGTCTGCTTCTGGTAGGAGGCGGCGTCCGCCAGGTGCAGGCTGTCCGTGGCGTCCAGGTATCCGTAGTGGAAATCCGGTCGCCACGAGTTGTACCAGGCGTGGGCCTCCAGGCCATCCCAGTTCAACCGGGCGTCCAGGAAGGTATTGCGATCGATCTGGTGGTCCACCTTGCTGGTGACCAGGTCGTCGCCCAGGGTCAGTTCCGAACTGGTCCGCAGCGACCGGTCGGCCGCTGGTTGGGGACCCGGCGTGCCCGAGGATTGGGTCTGGAACCCGGTGGAGACGGCCAGGTGGCGCCGTTCGTTGCCCAGCGGAGCGTCGAACCGCGCAAAGCCGCTGGTCAGGGTGCTCTGGCTGTTGGGGCGGTTGCCCAGGGTGCGGCGCACGGTCGGCACCACCAGCAGCGTGGGGCCGCCCCCCAGGTCCAGGTGGAAGTCGCCCGAGAAGGAGTTGGTGTCCATGCCGCCCGCCACCAGGTGCAGGCGCCCCAGGCCGTCCTCCGGGTGTGCCCTGCGGCTGACGATGTTCAGGGCTCCCGACATGGCGTAGGGGCCGTATAGAGCCGAGAAGGGACCGCGCACCACCTCCACGTGGTCGACCAGGTCCGCAGGCAGGAGCGACAGGTCCGCGCTGCCGACCGAGGGCTGGTTCAGAGGGCGTCCATCCATCATCACCTGGGTCTCGGCCGAGCCCGAGCCGCGCACCGAGAAGGTGGTCAGCGAGCCTGCCGGGCCCGCGCGCCGGACGAAGGCCCCGGGGACGTGGTTGACCACCTCGCCCACGTCTGAGGCGCGCATGCGGCGCACCCGCTCCTCGGGGACGGTGCTCACGTTGGCCGGGGTGTCCTTGGCCTTCATGGGCTGGTGGGTCCCCGTGACCACGATCTCCTCCAACTCGAAGGTCTCGTTCTCGGCGGCCGGACCGGACGCAGCAGGGGGCTGGGGGCTGGCTACGGGCTTGGCAGAAGCCGGCGTGACCAGCAGCAAAGGGAACAGCAGGACGGCCGTCCAGGCTCGGAACAAGGGTGGCATCGAAACGGACCTCCGAACTGGATTCCTGCAGCGTTCCAGTCAGGGGTCAAGTCATGAAGGAAAGGGAGAAGCCGGGGGCTCTCCATCGTCACACAAGACACCATGCGTCGCATCCCTCCCGCGAGGTACTGAGACAGTCTTGCGTGTCAGCCGGTCTCCTGGCTTCCGGATCGTCCTACTTGCGGGTCCTTCCCAGGTTTCCCCAGTGGTCGGCCGGCCGCAGGGCCGGTCCCGCTTTCGTCCCCGGTTACAGTTGCGGGGCAGCGAGGGAATCTCACCCTCTTCCGCTGGCTGTCACGCCGCAGGGCCGACGCTCGTGGCGCCGGTCACGCAGGCAGTTCTGTTTGATGGTCGATTCTCCTCTGGCGGGGGTATGAAGTCGGGCCGAAGACCGGGCCTGGGAGAGAAGACCGCGCCCCAGCGCGACCGAATTGCCCCGACCTGGTCTGCGTGGACCCCTTCTGGACGGCCGGGATGCCCGGTGTCGGGATGCGATAGCCTGGCCGACCTGCCCGAGTGGCATGACTCGCTGTCGGCTTCGAATACCCATTGGCCCTGATCGGGCTGTTGCTGCCCATCCTGGTGGCAGGCCCGGGGGGCTCACGGTGGCCCGCGTCCTGCCTCTTCCGCGGGCCTCGGACGGAAGGCGCCCGGTGCTCTTCCTGGAGTCGTGCCCCCGGAATCCCTGACCCTCGGGGTAGAGGAAATGCCTCCAGGCGGCGAAACTCCGGTCCACCTCAAGAAACCTCAAGGTGGACTGCCATGAGACGATATCTGCTCCACGCCACCCTGGCCCTGACCATGGCCGCCTCGGCACCCGCCCTGGCCCAGCCCTGCGGCGGCCAGGGAACCTGCCAGGCGCCAAACCCCGCCGCGGTGGCCCCTTCATCGGAAGTCACCCCCGACGGGAACATGCCCCGTTCCGCCATCCCCGAGAAGTATCGCTGGAGCCTCAAGCCCCTGTTCGCAGATGCCAAGGCCTTCGAAGCGGGGCTGGTCGAGGCGGACGCAGGGCGGAAGCGCCTGGAGGCCTACCGCGGCACCCTGGCCCGGCCGGACCGCATGTCGGCATGCCTGGAGGAGTACTTCAAGACGCGCCTGTTGACCAACCGGTTGACCCTGTACGCCACCCTGAGCCTGGACACCGACCTGCAGAACACGGATCTGCAGGCCCGCAACGACAGGGCCCTGGCGGCCATGAGCGAGTTGATGGCGGTCGCCGGCTTCCTGCGCGAGGAGATCCTGGCTCTGGACGAGGCCGCCCTGTCCCAGGCCTACCGGGAACAGCCCTCGTTGGTTCAATACCGCGGCTGGATCGAGGAGATCCGGCGCCGCCGGGCCCACGTCCTGGCTCCCGAGCAGGAGCGCCTGCTATCGCAGGCCGGAGACAACCAGTTCGCCGAGATCGACCTGAACGAACTGCCCTCGGACTTCGAGAAGACCTTCAAGGCCCTGCTGGCCGACCTGCGCCTGCCGAACATCCAGGACGAGTCGGGCAGGCCCGTGCAGTTGACCTTCTCCAACTATGGCAAGTACCGGGCCTCGGACGACCGTCGGGTGCGCCGGGACACCGTGGACGCTTTCTTCGCCACCCTGAATGACTACCGGCACGCCTTTGCGGCAGCCTGGGCCGGGCAGGTGAACTTCAGCATCTTCCTGGCCCGGGCTCGGGGCTACGATTCGCCCTTGCAGGCCTACCTGGACCGGGACAACATCGACCCGGCGGTGTACCGCAACCTGATCCGCACGGTGCGGGCCAATACCGCGCCCCTGCACCGTTACGTGCGGCTGCGCAAGAAGCTGATGGGGCTGGACGAGATTCGTCTGTATGATCTGTACACGCCCATGGTCGCGGGCGGAAAGCGCCAGATCAGCTACGAGGAGGCCCGGGCCGTCCTGCCCAAGGCCCTGGCCCCCCTGGGGCAGGACTACCTGGCCGTCCTGCGGCAGGGATTGGAGCCCTCCCAGGGCTGGGTGGACGTCTATCCGCACAAGGACAAGGACAGCGGGGCCTCCTCGTCCAGCGTGTTCGGCGTCCATCCCTTTGTGAAGATGAACTACTACAACGAGTCGGACGACATGTCCACCCTGGCTCACGAGTTCGGCCACGCCCTGCACAGTCACCTGTCGTCGGCCACGCAGCCCTATGCGACTGCGGGCTACGTGCCCTTCGTGGCCGAGGTGGCCTCCACGTGCAACGAGAAGCTTCTGTCCGACTACCTGGTGGCCAACGCCGGTAGCGATCAGGAGCGGCTCTTCCTTCTCAACGAGATGGTCGACCGCATCCGCACCACCGTCTATCGGCAGACCTTGTTCGCCGACTTTGAGCTCAGGGTGCACGAGGCGGCGCAGCAGGGCACCCCAATCACCGCGGATTTCCTGGATTCGACCTACCGCGATCTGGTCAGGGATTACTACGGCCCGGACTTCACCATCGGTCCCAACGACGGGATCGAATGGGCCTACATTCCGCACCTGTACTACAAGTTCTACGTGTTCTCGTATGCCACGGGCCTTTCTTCGGGGATCGCCCTGGCTGAGCGGATCCAGGCCGGGGGCGAGCCGGCGCGGCAGGCCTACCTGGCAATGCTCTCGGGTGGCTCGTCCAGGCCGCCACTGGAACTTCTCAAGGGAGCTGGGGTGGACCTGACCAGGCCCGAGCCCATCGAGGCCGCCACCCGGGAGATGGACCGGATCCTGACCGAGATGGAGCAGATCGTGGCCCGGATGCCTCGATGAATCCTGCATGCCGTCGATAGGGGGACGTTCCTGCAGACATCTGCGGCTCGTCTGGCGCCGGTTCGGGGAGGCACTTTGGCTTTCGGGTGGCTCCGGAGAAGGACGCGCGGCGCTCGGAGGGCCAGGCTTTGCTCGGGCCGTCTGGCTGCTTCCCGTATTGATGGCACCCCAGCGCCTGAATCCGCCACCTGCCGTGGCATTCGGCCGACGATCCATTTGTGGCCCGCCCACACCCGGGTGTGGGTGGGAAGGGCCGGCCTGCGTCGTCAGGCGCATCTCTGCGGTGCTCACGTAGGGCACGCCCCGCTTCTTCCCACATTTCGAGCAAGATTCTGCTATCGCGCCGGCGCCTGTTCTGGCAAGATCGATCTCAGCCAGTCCTTTCTGGAGGTTGTCGATCATGGTCCGTCCCACCCAGTCCGTCCCTGCGTCCATCCAGCCCCGGTCGGCCAGCGCGCCGGCGGCTCCCGCTCCGCAGTCGGGCGCAGCCGTTCCTGTTGCCGCCGACGAGGTCTCGCTGGCCGCAGCCACCATGCAGGCGCAGACGCAGGCACCGACTTCCGTCGCCTCCGCAAAGCCCACCGCCGAGGCGCCCCTGACGGCCCTCGCGCCCCCGTCCTCGACGGCGCCCCCGGCTGCCCCCGAGGTGCCGGAGCTTTTGACCCTGGAAGAGGCCGGACAGGTGGAGGCACTGCGTCCGGCCCTGGGAACTTCGGCCTTCTGGACGGCCCAGGCCCGCGACGAGGTGGACTTCTTCGCCCGCGTCTCGGTGGATCGCGAGCAGGGTGGCTTCTTCACCCACATCGACGCCGACGGGATGGTCACCAACCCGGACGAGAAGTTCCTGATGCCGACCAGCCGTCAGGTCCACGCCTACTCGGCGGCCTACCGGATGACCGGGGATCTGCGCTATCTGCAACTGGCCCGCCACGGGGTGGACTTCATCCTGGCCCATCACGTCCAGCAGGCCCCGGAGGGTGGGGTCTACTTCACCCAGCGGGTGGATCGCTCGGGAGCCCCGCTGGACGAGGCGGGAAGTTCCCTGGTCATCAACGAGCAGACCTATGGGCTCACCGGACTGATCGGGTACTACAAGGCCACCCGGGACCCGAAGGTCCTGGAGGTGATCCGGCAGGGGCACGAGTACCTGACGAAGCACTTCAGCGACCCGGTCCACGGGGGCTTCTTCGATGGCGTGGACCCGGCGACCGGGCAGGCCGCGACCACCAAGAGCTACAACTCGACGGTCTATCCCGCCACCTCGGCCCTGCTGGAGCTGGCGGAGATCGCCGAGGGCGACTTCCGCGAGCAGGTCCTGGACCAGGTCGAGGAGTTGGGAAGCCTCTTCGCCGAGCACTTCCCGGATCCCGAGACCGGGTTCATCGTCGAGAACTTCACCGCCGACTGGAAGCCGGACTGGCGCTCCTGGCAGCGTCAGGAGCTGGGCGGGCAGACCGACCCCGCCGGACGCCCCTTCCTGGACGCCACCGGCAATCCGCTGCAGAGCGGCACCATCGGGGTGGGCGGGCACAACACCCAGGGGGCCCTCTTCCTGCTGCGGGCGGATCGGCTTCTGCGAGAGGGCGGCCGACCCGACGAAGCCCGCTCCCAGGCCTGGACCGGCGTGGCCCGAGGGCTGGTGGACGGAATGCTGGAGCGAGCCTATGACCCGCAGCACGGGGGCTGGTTCGATGTCTTCGTCCGCGAGACCGGACAGAACATGTGGCACACCAACAAGGCCTTCTGGCAGCAGGAGGAGGGCTACCTGGCCACCCTGGCCCTGGCCCGGTTGACCGGGGAGTCCCGCTATCGCGAGGCGGCGGACAAGACCCTGGAGTTCTGGGACCAGAAGTTCATGGACCGGCGCCCGGAGGCGGGGCCGGACGGGACGACGGCGCTGGTCTCCTATGGGGACCGGCAGACGGTGGCCGCTGACGGGGCTCCGCTGACCGATCCCAAGGGGGCCCCGGGAAAGAGCTCCTACCACACCACCGAGATGGCCTGGCTGGCCCGGGAGATCGACCGATGGTAGGCCCAAGCTTTTCTCCACTGTCATTCGGGGCCTGGGCCGCCGGCGGGGTCGGCTGGGGTGCGGTCGAGGACCGGGAGTCGGTCGACGCCATGCGGCGGGCGGTCGAGCTGGGGATCACCGTGCTGGACACGGCTCCCATCTACGGCTTCGGTCACTCCGAGGAGGTCGTCGGACGCGCCCTGAAGGGGATCCGTGACCGGGTCCTGCTGGTCACCAAGTGCGGCCTGGTCTGGGATGACGAGCGTCGCGTCCGGATCGACAATCGGCCTGCCACGCTCTTCGCCGAGGTGGACCGCAGCCTGCGCCGCCTGGAGGTCGAGCAGATCGATCTGTACCTGGTGCACTGGCCCGATCCGGGGACTCCTCTGGAGGAGACGATGAACGCCCTGGAGGAGATCCGGGCCTCGGGGAAGGTCCGCTGGATCGGGGTCAGCAACTTCGACGCCGCCCAACTGGAGCAGGCTTCCCGCCTGGCCCGGCTGGACGCCGTGCAGCTCGGCTACAACCTGTTGAACCGGGAGGTCGAGGCCGAGGTCCTGCCGACCTGCTCCGGGCTCGGTCTGCCGGTCATGGCCTACAGTCCCCTGGCTCAGGGCCTGCTGGCGGGGAGGTTCACGCGCCAGACGCGCCTGGCTCCCGACGACGTCCGGAACTCCAACCCGCTCTTCGCTGCCGAGCGCCTGCCCGGCGTTCTCGACGCCGTGGACCGCCTGCGCGAGGTCGCGCGTCGGAGGGGGAGGAGCCTGATCGAGCTGGCCCTGGGCTGGGTCCTGCGTCAGGCCCCGGTCGCGACGGCCGTCTGCGGGGCGCGCAAACCCTCTCACCTGGAAGGGCTGGCCGCGATCCTGCGCCGCCCCCTGGTAGAGGAGGAGATCCAGGAGATCGAGCAGGCCGTCTGCGCCCCGGTCGGCTGAGGAGTCCTCGAGCGCAAGAAGCGGCGTGGCGTCCCGGCAGGTTGCCCAGGAGCCAGGCGCCTCGCCCGGACCGGGCAGGTCGTGGCGTGCTCCCCGGAAAACCACGAGGCTCGTTCGGGAGGCTCTGGAGGTCCGCCTCCGGGGCTTTCAGTTGGCCTGTCTGGTCTGGCCGGGCGTCTCGCCGAAGCGGCCGGCGATAGGCGGCCGCGAAGTGGCTGGGGCTGTCGAAGCCCACCTCCAGGGCGATGTCGGTGGTCGGCCTCCCGCTGCGCATCAGGAGTTCCCTCGCCCTCTCCAGTCGCCGGGTCATCCGATAACGATGCGGGCTCATCCCGAAGGCCGCCTTGAAGGCGCGCGCGAAGTGGAAGCGCGACATGTCCGCCTGGGCCGCCCACCTCTCCAGGCTTCCGGCCTGGCCCAGGGTGGCCTCCATCGAGTCCCGGGCCCGCAGCAGGCGGCGGTACACCTCCAGCCGGTCGGTCCGGCGCAGGCCCTCCAGGGCCTCGGCCTCCTGGCGCACCCGGTCCTGGGCCCTCAGCAGGCGGGCCAGCAACTCCAGGCCACCCTCCTGCAGTGCTTCGCCGTCCAGGTCGGCCATCGTCCGGCGGAGGTTCTCCGCGGCGCAGACCAGTTCACCAGGTCCGGGAAGGACCGCTTCCAGCAGTTCCACCGAGCCGGGGGTGTCCCGGCACGGACTCTCGGTCGGCCGAGGTCGGCGGGAATTCAGGCCCCGGGCCACCTCCGCGGCCAGGTTGCGCCCGAAGGCGACGCAGAAGGTCTCGACAGGCTCGCCGGGTTCGATGACCGAGGTATACTCGTGCCCCTCGTTGACCACCAGGAAGGCGCCCTGGCGGACCTCCTTCAGCCCCCGATCCAGCTCGAAGGTCTCGCGTCCACGGACCACGCCCTTCAGCGAGAGGGCCTCGGCCCGACTGGTGAAGACCCGCCCGGTGCTGGTGAAGGACGTGAGCAGCAGCCCCTCTGGAGGCGGGGCGAAGAGATCAAAGCGTCCCGGGGCTGCCGGCTCACCTCCGGCCGTGTGCCATTCCGTGGCCTGACCCGAGCCTGCCAGGGCCCTGGGGCGATGAAGGTCGGCCCCTTCGTGACGCAGGTACACCGAACCGTCTCCGTCCACCAGCAACGCCAAGAACATCCCTGCCTCCCATCTCCCGGCCGCCCCATGCCGTCAGGCTGGGGGGACTGGAGCCCCTGCGGCTTGACCCGGCCCCGTTCCCTCCGCGCGTGGACGGCGTCGACTGGCAAACCGGGACCCGCCACTCCAGCCTACCACGCTGACATGAAACGATGCTGATAACGGCCCCGTCGCACGTCCGGCATCTCCGACACCTGCTTCTCCCGTGTCGCCGCCGCCGCCCCGCCCTGCCGGCATCAGGGCCTTGAGCCGCCTCATTCCACCACGATGTTGTGGCATTTCCGCAAGTTCACGCCGGAAAGCCTGGCGGGGGAGGAACGCGCCCCCCTTGCAGGCCCTGCGGCCCCCGACGGCCCGCGCCCCCCCCCGCGACGACGCAAATCAAAGCCTCCCTTCCTTGGCTCCCTCCCCGTTGTGTGCTAGTCTGGCCTCGGCCCCCCTCACCACCCCGACGGCTCGGGCGGCCTCGACTCATGCTGCACGGGGACACCTGCCTCCCCAGACAAATCCATATCCGGGTCGCGGGCCCTCCGCGTCCCGGTTTTTCCTGCCTTCGCAGCGCAGGCGCCCGACTTGAAGTCCTCGGTGTTTGCCTGCCCCCACGGGCGGGAAGAAATCGAGGAATGAACGTGAAGCCTCCCCTCCAGACCGGTTCTTTCATCGACGAGGCCGCCATCCAGCAGGTCCTGGATTCGGTCCGTCCCGACCCCGTCGCGATCCGCGAGGTGCTGGCCAAGGCCCGCCAGGCTCAGGGCCTGGATGCCCGGGAGATGGCCATGTTGATGACCATCTCGGAACCCGAGCACCTCGAAGAGCTCTTCACCTCGGCCCGCCAGGTGAAGGAGGAGATCTACGGCCGGCGCCTGGTCCTCTTTGCACCGCTGTACGTCTCCAACCTGTGCAGCAACGAGTGCGCCTACTGCGCCTTCCGGGCGGGCAACAAGTCCCTTCAGCGCAAGGCCCTCACCCAGGAGGAGGTCCGCTTCGAGGTGGAAGCCCTGGTCAACCAGGGCCACAAGCGCCTGCTGATCGTGGCCGGCGAGTCCTCCGGCAAGCAGCATGGCCTGCACTACATCATGGACTGCATCGCCACGGCCTACAGCGTCAAGACCGACCGCGGCGAGATCCGGCGGATCAACGTGAACCTGGCCCCCCTGGAGGTGGAGGAGTTCCGTCAGCTCAAGACCAGCGGCATCGGCACCTTCCAGCTCTTCCAGGAGACCTACCACCGCGACACCTACCGCCGGGTCCACCTGGCCGGGCCCAAGAGCGACTACGACTGGCGCGTCACCGCGATGCACCGGGCCATGGCCGGGGGGATCGACGACGTGGGCATCGGCGTGCTCTTCGGGCTGCACGACTGGCGCTTCGAGCTTCTGGCCATGCTGGCCCACATCCGCTCGTTGGAGGAGCACTGCGGGGTCGGACCCCACACGATCTCCGTGCCCCGCATGGAGCCCGCGCACGGATCCGACGTGTCCATCGGCCCGCCCGCTCCGGTCAGCGACCTGGACTTCAAGAAGATCGTGGCCATCCTGCGCCTGACGGTTCCCTACACGGGGATGATCATGAGCACCCGCGAGTCGGCCGAGATGCGCAACCAGACCCTGGCCCTGGGCATCAGCCAGATCTCGGCGGGCAGTCGGACCAACCCGGGGGCCTACAAGTCCGGAGGCGACAGCGAGACCTTCGAGGCCGCCCAGTTCCAGTTGGGGGACCACCGCGAGCTGGACGAGGTGATTCGGGAAGTGGCCGGGATGGGCTATCTGCCCTCCTTCTGCACCGCCTGCTATCGCCTGGGGCGGACCGGTCAGGACTTCATGGACCTGGCCCGGCCCGGCGAGATCAAGGACCACTGCAACCCCAACGCGGTCGCCACCTTCCTGGAATACCTCCAGGACTACGCCAGCCCCGAGACCCGCCAGGCTGGCGAAGCCGCCATCGACCGCGAGATCGCCGGGATGGAGGGGGTGGCCCGCCAACGCAGCGAGTCCATGGCCGCCCGGGTCCGCCGCGGCGAGCACGACGTGATCTGCTGAGGGTGGCCTGGCCGTCCCGGGGACCGGTTCCCCGGGGGCGGCGACGCTGCGCTCCGCTCCGCGAGGTAGGAGTTTGAAGAATCCCCTTTCCGATCTGCCACCCCTGAGGGGACCCCTCCGGGCCGAGGCCCTCCTGGCCTGGCTGCGGACCGGAGACCCCGAGGCCCTCGATCACCTGTGGGCCCGGGCCGACGAGCTGCGCCACCAGGGCGTGGGCGACGAGGTGCATCTGCGCGGCCTGGTGGAGGTCAGCAACCGCTGCGCCCGCCAGTGCGCCTACTGTGGGCTGAGGGCCGACAACCGGACCGTGTCGCGCTACGCGATGAGCGACGAGGAGGTCCTGGAGTGTGCCCACCGGATCCGGGACTATGGTTGGGGCACGGCGGTGCTGCAGTCGGGGGAGGACCCGGCCTTCACCTCCGAGCGGGTGGAGGCCCTGGTGCGCCGCATCAAGGCCGAGACGGGCCTGGCCATCACCCTGAGCCTGGGTGAGCGGACCGAGGAGGAACTGCGAGCGTGGAAGCGGGCCGGGGCCGACCGCTACCTGCTGCGCTTCGAGACCTCGGACCGGGCCCTCTTCCAGCGGATCCATCCTCCGCTTTCCGGACGGGAGTGCGACCGTCTGGGACTCTTGAAGCTCCTGCGCGATATCGGCTACGAGGTGGGCAGCGGGGTCATGGTCGGGATCCCCGGCCAGGGGTTCGAGAGCCTGGCCCGGGACCTGGAGCTCTTCGCCGAGCTGGAGCTGGACATGATCGGGCTGGGGCCTTTCATTCCGCATCCCGACACCCCCTTGGGGACGAGCACGCCTCCGCCGTCTCCCGACCAGGTGCCGGCCACCGTGGACATGGCCTTCCGGGTGCTGGCCCTGGCCCGGGTCCAGCGCCCCGAGGCCAACCTCCCGGCCACCACGGCCCTGGCCACCCTGGACCGGGCACAGGGGCGAATCCTGGGGCTGCAACGAGGCGCCAACGTGGTGATGCCCAATGTCACGCCGCTTCACCACCGCTTGCGCTACAGCATCTATCCGAACAAGGCCAGCTCGAACGAGACGGCCGAGCAGACCCGCCTCCAGATCGACGCCCAGTTGGCTTCGATCGGCCGGTCCGTGGCCGCCGGTCCGGGACACAGCCCGGCCTACCGCCGGCGCATCCGGGAACAAGAAGGAGCGCCCTCATGACGCACGTCACTCCCATCCCTCCGGCCGAAGGCTTTCGCCAGGGGCCTGGCGGCCTTCTGGGCGCGCCTCGGGGCGTCCGCATCCACATCGGCGTGTTCGGCCGGCGCAACGTCGGAAAGAGCAGCCTGCTGAACGCCATCACCCGTCAGATCACCAGCCTGGTCAGCGAGAAGGCCGGCACCACCACCGACCCGGTCGAGAAGCCGATGGAGCTCCTGCCCCTGGGCCCGGTGACCCTGATCGACACCGCGGGCCTGGACGATGATCAGGAGACGCTGGGGGAACTGCGGGTGGGTCGAACCCGGCAGGTCTTCGAGCGCACCGACCTGGGCGTCCTGGTCTGTCAGGCCGGGGAGTGGGGCCCCTTCGAAGAGCAGATCCTCGACGAGTTCCAGGCTCGGGGGACCCCCTTCGTGGTGGTCTTCAACAAGGTGGATCTGCATCTGGGGGCTCCGGAGACGATTCCCGTCCCGGAGCGCCTGACCCGGATGGGGATCCGGCCGATCCTGGCCCGCATGGATCTCGGCCAGGGGGTGGCCGAACTGCGTCTGGCCCTGCTGGACGTCGCCCCGCCCGAGCTTCTTCAGGAACTCCCCATCGTCGGGAACCTGGTTCCTCCGGGGGGGACGGTGATCCTGGTGATTCCCATCGACAAGGAGGCCCCGCGCGGTCGGGTGATCCTGCCCCAGGTCCAGGTCCTGCGGGACCTGCTGGATGCCGGAGCCACCTCGGTGGTGGTGCGCGAGACCGAACTGACCCAGGCCCTGGCGCGTCTGGTCGACCCTCCCGATCTGGTGGTGACCGACTCGCAGGCCTTCGGCCAGGTGGCGGCGCTCGTCCCGGAGGAGGTTCCCCTGACCGGGTTCTCGGTGCTCTTCGCGCGCTATAAAGGCGACCTGTACGAGCAGGCCGCCGGGGCCCTGGCCCTGGGCCGACTGAAGGCGGGCTCGAAGGTCCTCGTGGCCGAGGCCTGCACCCACCATCCCATCGAAGACGATATCGGCACGGTCAAGATTCCGGACCTTCTGCGGCGCAAGGTCGGGGCAGACCTGGACATCCACCACGTGCAGGGGCGCGACTTCCCCGAGGACCTGTCGGGGTTCGACGTGGTGATCAACTGCGGGGCCTGCATGCTCAACCGCAAGGCCATGCTCGGCCGGATTGCCCGCGCTCGGCGCGCCGGGGTGCCGATCACCAACTACGGGATGACCCTGGCCTGGGCGCACGGGATCTTCGAGCGGGCGCTGGCGCCCTTCCCCGGGCTGCTTGAGGAGCTGGGCCTGAAGTCCTGAAAGATCCCGGAAATCCCTGTTGACACCGGGTCAACGAAGCGTGATAGAGCTGAAAAGAGCAGGCTCCGCCTGTGGAGGTCAGCGATGTTGAACGGCCCCAACCAGATGTTCGGATTCTTTGGGTTCATCCTGGGCCCGACGGGGAATCCCACAGCCCAGGGGGGGGCCAACGCCCCGCTTCCCGAGGGGGCTGCTGAACCCCAGGACGCCCTGGTGTGGTCCACCCAGGACCTCCAGTCCGTCGGCGCCCAGTACCAGAATTTCTTGAAGTCCTTCACGCCGGAGATCGTGGCTTCGCTGTTCGGGCTGGACCCCGCCACCTTGACCCCCGAGCAGACCGAGAACCTGACCCGCTTCCTCTTCGAGGTGGACCAGGAGAATCTCCGTCGCTCTCAGTCTGGCCAGCCGCCCCTGACCCGGGACGAGGTCAACCAGGCCATTTCCCGGCAGATCGCCGCGCACGATGCGGCGCAGGGCCAGCCCGGCGGGCAGGGCTCGACCCTGGGCAAGACCTTCAAGGAGCTGGGGATCACCGAGCTCTCCGAGCAGCAGTTCAACCAGATCCAGACCGCCCTGCAGCAGTACAACGCCGGGGAACCGGTGACCAAACCCGCCACCGAAGAGCAGCAGAATCAACAGGTGGAAGAGGGACAGCCCACGGACCAGGGCGCCCCGATGGATGAGGGGGGGCAGGCCCAGCAGGCGGGCGGTGGCGAGCAGGCCGCGGCTGCCGGCGCGGCCGCAGCCGCAGGGGCGGCGGCCGCGGCGCCGGGCCCGACCGGAACCGGCCAGAACCCCGTCCCGCAACTGGCAGGTGACCTGGCCGGCCTGCAGCAGCAGAAGGCCGAAGCCCAGAACAAGATCGGGGACATTCGCGGCCAGATCGACTCCAAGCAGGGGGCCATCAACCAGCGCAAGTCGGACCTGGCCCGTCAGGCCGCCGAGGCCGGCCAGACCGAAGAGGCCGCAGGGCTGCGCACCGAGTATGACGAGGCCCTGGCCACCAGCAACGAGGCTCGCGGTCTGAAGCAGACGGCCCAGAACGAGCTGGCCAAGACCAACCTGGACCTCTCCAAGAACTCCAAGGATCTCTATCAGAACGCCGCCGATCGCAAGGCGAACTCCGAGGCCCTGCAGGGTGCCCGCAGCGAGCTGGGCAACCTCAAGCCTCCCACCCCTCCCTCCGGCGACGACCCCGAGGCCAGCCAGGCGCATCAGGCCGCCCAGGCCGAGTATGAGGCCAAGAAGAGCGAGATCGAAGGGCGCATCCGCGACCTGGAGGCCGAGCGCGATCGCCTGCAGGGCGAGCTGGACAACCTGCTGGGGGTCAAGAACGACCTCGAGCAGGCCAAGGCCGGTTTCGAGCAGGAAATCACCACCCAGACCGAGGCCATGGCCGCCGCCCAGGCCACCATGGACGAGAAGATGCAGGCCCTGCAGGAGGCCGACCCGGCCCTGAAGCAGGCCATCGAGGAGGACCCCGAGATCCAGGCCCTTCAGGCCGAGATCGAGGCCCTCGGGGTGGACCTGCAGGGGTACGAGGCGCACCTGAAGGAGATCGACGACGCCATCGCAGCCAAGGAGCAGGAAGACCCGGCCATCCAGGAGATGCGGGAGTACGAGGCCGAGCAGGACTTCCAGGCGGCCCTGGCCGACTCCGGCGCGCCGGCCGAGAACCTGCAGGCCCAGGCCCAGAACGAGCTGGCCCAGGAGCGCTACGGCAAGCCCTATTCGGAGCTCTCCGAGGAAGAGGCGCAGGCCCTGGAGTTCGAGCTGGAGGGGCGCACGACGACCGAGGCCATGGAGTGGGCCGAGGAGACCCTGCGCAGCGACCCGACCAACGAGCAGGCCCTGGCCCTCGTGGATGCCGGCCAGGTCTACCTCGAGCAGAGGGCCCAGGTGGCCGAGACGCGCACCTTGGCGGCCATCGACGGGCTTCCCGATGAGCTGAAGGCGGGCGCCTCCACGGCCATGAACGAGGCCATCGAGGCGGCCCAGGCAGCGGGCGCAGATCCCAACCAGGCCGCCCGGGAGGCCCTGGTGGCCTACACCGAGGCCCAGTTGGGCAGCGGGGATCTGGGGGAGGAGGACCGGGCCGCGCTGGAAGCCCTGAACAGCTCCAGCGCCGACTACGCCAGCGCCACGGCTTCGGCGACCCAGGGCTGGGAGAGCGTCCACGCGGCCGTCTTCTATCAGCAGGTGGAGGAGTTGCCTGCGGAAGCCCGGGAGGAGGCCTACCTGCTGCGGGACTCGGTCGAGGCCTTGTCCAAGCCGATGGCCCAGGAACAGGTCCAGGATGCGGTCGCCGAGGCGCAGGCCTGGCTGGAAGCCAACCCCAACCAGCACCTGACCATGGAGCAGGCCAGGAACATGTGGGGCGAGTACGGTCCGGTGGCCCTGGCCGCCGTCCAGGACCCCAGCTCCGACCAGCGCGTGGCCACCATGCTCCTGGGCCAGGAAGGCCAGGAACCCTACTACGGGGACACCGAGAACGCGTGCGGCACCCGGGCCTACAGTGGCGACGTGGGCGAACTGTATCGCGCCGCCTTGACCAGTCACGCCGGAGTGGAGGTGGCCCAGGCCAAGGAGGCCTGGACGGCTTCCAGCGGCGGGCAGGACATGTCGGCCGAGGACTGGCTGGCCACGGGAACCGACAACCTGGCCGTCCAGGCGCGCTCCTGGCAGGCCTTGGGCCTGACCGGGGAGGCCATCGAAGAGATCTCGCAGGTCCGCTCGGCGGCTCCCCTGGTCGAGGCGGCCTCGGTCATCCCCGCCGGCAACGGCGGCAGCATCCCGGTGCCGCACGGCTACAACGAGATCGTGGCAACCTTCGGGCAGCCGGGTGACTCGTCGAACCTGGTGACCCGCGAGATGCCCGCCGGCCCCAACGGCCAGATGGTGTCGGTGACGGTGCACGAGAAGATCGCCGACGACATGCAGGCGGCCTTCGAGGAGATCCACGCCCGTGGGCTCTCCGACGAGATCGGCAGCTTCGATGGCACCTACAACCCGCGGAAGAAGCGCGGCGGGTCGACCTGGAGCACCCACGCCTGGGCCATCGCGGTCGATATCAACGCGTCGCGCTATCCGATGGGGGTCGACAACTCGAACACCACCGAGCGCTACCAGCAGATCGTCGAGATCATGGCCAGCCACGGCTTCTCGCAGGTCCCCAACGACCCGATGCACTTCCAGTACGCCACCGGCTACTGAGTCTTGGCAGGCTCGGAAGCCCCTTGAGTCGGGGGCCGGCCTTCGGGCCGGCCCCCGACGCCTTTCTGTGGGAGGCTGACGCCCCCTGGCCCTCCCACCTCTGCTCCCGCCAACTGCCGCGTGAACGTGTTCTCACAGCAGAGCCGGGGCCAAGCTCGCGGGGCCCTGCCGCAGACCCAGGACCAAGCTCCCCGGGCTCTACGCGACGAGAAGTCGGTCGGCCAGGGACGAAGCGCCGGGAGGGGGCCGCGATCTGACCCCGACATGCAAGAAGGCCTGGGATTCACATCCCAGGCCTTCGGTCAGCCGTGTTCAGGCGGAGGGCCGAGGCCCTTCATCCCGAGCCGGCAGGTGTACTAGGCGTCGAACTTCTGACCGGTCAGGGTCTCGACGTTCTGGATGGGGTCGACGACGCCCTTGCCCTGCTGGTTGGCGTCCAGGGGCTTGCCGTTCACCGGGGGCAGGGAGTCGGCGTTCTGCATCATGACTTCCTTGACCTGGCTGGGGCTGATCTCCGGCTTGACCTGGTGCATCAGGGCCGCGACGCCTGCCGCGAACGGGGTGGCCATCGAGGTGCCCGACATGGACACGTAGCCGTTGCCGCGGTTGGACAAGGAGGTGATGTTCACGCCAGGGGCCAGGATGTCGGGCTTGGTCAGCTTGTCGACGGTGGTCGGGCCGCGGCTGGAGAAGTAGGCCAGGCCGTCGTCTTCGCGGGTCAGGGTTCCCTTGTCGTCCTGGGCGCCGACGGTGATGATGTTGGGGGCGATGGCCGGGGTGCCGATCGTGCCGCCACGAGGGCCTTCATTGCCGGCGGCCACCACGGTGGTGATGCCAGCAGCGTGCGCGGCTTCAACCGCCTGGGCCACGGGGTCGTTCTCGGCGCTCTGGCTGGCGCGGCCACCCAGGGACATGCTGATCACGTCGATGGAGAACTGCTCTTTGTTCTCGACGGCCCACTGGATGCCCTTGATGACGTTGGAGAAGCTGCCGGAACCCTGCGCGTCCAGGACCTTCACGCCGACCAGGCTGGCCTCGGGGGCAACGCCCTTGAACTTGCCTTCCGAGCTGACGCCCGAACCGGCCACGATGCCGGCGCAGTGCGAGCCGTGCCCCTGGTCGTCGTAGGCCTCGGCCTTGCCGTTGACCATGTCCTTGAAGCCGATGATGCGGTCCTTCACGTCCGGGTGCTGGGCGATGCCGGTGTCGATCACGCAGACGGTGACGCCCTTGCCGGTGATTCCCTTGGCGTGCAGCTTGTCCACACCCAGGGTCTGGTTGGCGTTGTCCATCAGGGGCCGGAAGGTGTCGATCACTTCGGGCATCTCGCCTTCGGGGATCCCGATCTTCTGGTCCAGGCTGATGGCGGTCCCGGTCCCGGCGACCTTGCTCAGGTCGGGGAGGATGCTTCCGTCCTTGCCCGGGGTGACCTGCACGGCGAAACCGTTGATCAGGGGGAGCTCGGCGGTCACCTGGTTCTCGGGGTTCCGGGCCAGGATCGAGGCTTTGAGGCTCTCGAGCTTCTCTTTGTCCTGATGCTGGATGATGAGGTTGACCGGGCCTCCGTCGGAGGAGACAAAGATCTCCTGGGGCTGCTTCTCGGCTGCCGGACGTGCTGCGCCGGTGTTTGCGGCACCCGTGCTCACCGGGGTCGCAGTGGTAGGCCGAATCTCCATGTTGAGGGACTCCTTTCAGGTTGACCAGAAAAGTCTGCCGCGCAAGATCCGGCAATCGCGGACGCGCCGGACCCCCCTGCAGATCATCCCACGGATCGGGATCGGGATGCTTGTCGAAATTTGAACATTTCGTCGCGCGGTCCCAAAAAAAGCTGACAGGGCGACCCCCCCCGTCCAGGAGGGCCGCCCTGCTCAGCAGGTGCTGACGAGACGGGCTACGCCTGGCACTCGTACACCTTGCGCGGGGCATAGTGGGTGTGCAGCAGCTTGTGCGAGAGGTGCGAGTTGGGCTTGCCCAGGAAGTCCTTGTACAGGGCCTGGACCTCCTCGTTGTCGTGCGACTTGCGCTTCACGCAGGCCTCGTCCTCGGCATAGAGGGCTGCGGCGCGGTTGGCCTTGGGGTTCACGTCCAGCCGGACCTGGGCCGAGACGATCGACTGGCCACCGCCGTGGACGCAGCCGCCCGGACAGGCCATGACCTCGATGAAGTGGTAGTCCTTCTGGCCAGCCTTGACCGCATCCAGGACCTTGGCGGCGTTGGCCGTACCGTGGGCGATGGCCACCTTGATCTCGGTCTCCTTGCCGTCGATGGGCAGGACGACCGAGGCCTCCTTGACCCCGTCCAGGCCGCGGACCGCGCTGTACTCGATGTCCTGGAGGTCCTTGCCGGTCAGGATGTCGGCCACGGTCCTCAGGGCCGCCTCCATCACGCCGCCGGTGGCGCCGAAGATCACGCCGGCTCCGGTGTACTCGCCCAGGATGCTGTCCGCCGTCTCGTCGGGCAGGTTGGCGAAGCGGATCCGGGCGCGCTTGATCATGTCGCCCAGTTCGCGGGTGGTCAGCGAGTAGTCCACGTCCCGCAGGCCGTCGACTTCCATCTCGGGCCGGTTGGCCTCGGTCTTCTTGGAGGTGCAGGGCATCACCGAGACCGACACGATCTTCTTGGGATCGATGCCCATCTTCTGGGCGTAGTAGGTCTTGAGGATGGCCCCGAACATCTGCTGGGGCGACTTGCAGGTGGACAGGTTGGGCAGGAACTCGGGGTACTTCATCTCGCAGAAGCGGATCCAGCCCGGCGAGCAGGAGGTGATCATCGGCAGCACGCCGCCGGTGGTCACCCGGTTGAGGAGCTCGGTGCCCTCCTCCAGGATGGTCAGGTCGGCCGAGAAGTTGGTGTCGAAGACCTTGTCGAAGCCCAGGCGGCGCAGGGCGGCGACCATCTTGCCGGTGACCCGGGTGCCGACAGGCATCCCGAACTCTTCACCCAGCGAGGCGCGAACCGCCGGAGCGGTCTGGACCACGACGAACTTCTCGGGGTCCTCGATGGCTTCGAAGACCTCGTCGATGTACTGGCGCTCGGTCAGGGCCGCCACCGGGCAGGCCTCGATGCACTGGCCGCAGTACACGCAGTCCACGTCGCGCATGCTGAAGTCGAAGGCGGGGGCCACCTCGGTCTGGAAGCCGCGGTGGGTGAAATCCAGCACCCCGATTCCCTGCACGTCCCGGCAGGTGCTGATGCACCGGCCGCAGAGGATGCACTTGCTGGCGTCGCGGATGATCGAGTGCGACAGGTTGTCGATGGTCGGCTTGCGCTTCTCGCCCTGGAAGCGGACCTGATCGATCCCCAGCTCGTCGCACAGGCTCTGCAGCTCGCAGTTCTGGTTGCGCTTGCAGGTCAGGCACTCGCGGTTGTGGTTGGCCAGGATCAGCTCGACGTTGGTCTTGACGGCCTTGCGGACCTTGGCGGTGTTGGTGCGGATGTTCATCCCCTCGGCCACCTGCAGGATGCAGGAGGCGGGAAGGTTGCGCATCGGAACGCCCTTGATGTCGGCTTCCACGACGCAGACCCGGCAGGCGCCGATCTCGTTGACGTCCTTCAGGAAGCACAGGCTGGGGATCTCGACCCCCGCCTGGCGGGCGGCCAGCATGGCGGTGTAGTTGTCGGGAACACTGACTTCAATCCCGTTGACCGTGACGTTGACGTTACCCATCTCGGTGATCGTCCCTCTCAATTTCTCGCAATGGCGTTGAAGGAGCACACGTTGAAGCAGGCTCCGCAGCGGATGCAGAGGGCCTGGTCGATGACGTGCAGTTGCTTGACCTCGCCCGTGATGGCCTCCACCGGGCAGACCCGCTTGCACTTGGTGCAGCCCTTGCAGTCGGCGGTGATCACGTAGCCGAGCAGGGCCTTGCAGACCCCGGCCGGGCACTTCTTGTCCTGGACGTGGGCCAGATACTCGTCCCGGAAGTGCTTCATGGTCGACATCACCGGGTTGGGAGCGGTCTGCCCCAGGGCGCACAGGGAGGTCAACCGGATGTTCTCGGCCAGGTCCTCGAGGTTCTCCAGGTCCTGCATGGTGCCTTCGCCGGCCACGATGCGGTCGAGGATCTCCAGCATCCGCTTGGTGCCTTCACGGCAGGGTGTGCACTTGCCGCAGGACTCGTCCACGGTGAAGTCCAGGAAGAACCTGGCGATGTCCACCATGCAGTTGTCCTCGTCCATGACGATCATGCCGCCGGATCCCATCATGGAGCCGATGGCCACCAGGTTGTCGAAGTCGATCGGAGTGTCCAGGTCGGCTGCGGTGATGCAACCGCCGGAGGGCCCGCCCGTCTGCACGGCCTTGAAGGCCTTGCCGTGGGGGCAGCCCGACCCGATGTCGTAGATCACCTCGCGCAGGGTGATGCCCATCGGGACCTCGACCAGGCCGGTGTTGTTGATCTTGCCGCCCAGGGCGAAGACCTTGGTGCCGGGGGACTTCTCGGTGCCGAAGCTGCGGAACCAGTCGGCGCCCTTGAGGATGATCTGGGCCACGTTGGCCAGGGTCTCGACGTTGTTGATCACCGTCGGCTTGCCCCACAGGCCCTTGTGGGCGGGGAAGGGGGGCTTGTTGCGCGACATGCCGCGCTTGCCTTCGATCGAGGCGATGAGCGCGGTCTCCTCGCCGCAGACGAAGGCGCCTGCGCCCAGCCGGATCTCGATGTCGAAGCTGAAGTCGGTTCCGAAGATCTTCCGGCCCAGCAGGCCCATCTCCTGAGCCTGACCGATGGCGATCTTCAGGCGCTCGACGGCCACGGGATACTCGGCGCGGACGTAGATGTAGCCCTTGCTGGCCCCGATGGCGTAGCCGCCGATGGCCATGGCTTCCAGGACGGCGTGGGGGTCGCCCTCCAGGACGCTGCGGTCCATGAAGGCTCCCGGGTCGCCCTCGTCGGCGTTGCAGATGATGTACTTCTGGTCGGCCTTGTTGGGAGCCGCGAAGCCCCACTTCAGGCCCGTCGGGAAGCCCGCGCCGCCCCGGCCCCGCAGGCCGGACTTCTTCATCTCGTCGATGACGGTCTCCGGGGTCATCTCCAGCAGGGCCTTGCGCAGCGCGGCGTAGCCGTCCCGGGCGATGTACTCGTGGATGTTCTCGGGGTCGATGGTGCCGCAGTTGCGCAGCACGATCCGCTCCTGCTTGGCGTAGAATTGCAGGTCTTCCAGGTTCTTGAGGTTCCCTGCGTGATCGTGCCCGACCGTGTAGTCCAGCACGGGCTTCCCGCCCTGCAGGTGCTCCTTGACCACCCGAGCCGTCTTCTCGGGGTCCATGCGGATGTAGGTGACCTTCTTCTTGCCCGGCTCGAGCACCTCGAGGATGGGTTCATAGGTGCACATGCCGACGCAGCCGGTCACCGCCACGTTGACGTTGTCCAGGCCCAGCTCGGCGACATCCTTCTTGAGGGTTTCCATGACGCGGCGGGCGCCGGCGGACTGGCCGCAGGTGGCCATGCCCACGACGACCCGCAGGGTCCCCTCAGACTCCATCTCCTCAAGGGCCTTGGCCTTGAGGCCGTTCAAATCAACCATCGTCATCATCTGTGCCAACCTCGATTACTCGTATTTGCCAAGGATGTCGGGGATGCGGCTGACGTCATCGAGCTTCCCGAACACGTCGTCGTCGATCATGATGCAGGGGGCCAGGCCACAGCAGCCCAGGCAGCGGGTGGCTTCCAGGGTGAACTTGCCGTCGGAGGTGGTGCAACCGACCTTGACCTTCAACTCTTCAACCAGCTTGTCCAGCACCTTCTGCGAGCCCTTGACGTAGCAGGCGGTTCCCATGCACACGCCGATGTGGTGGCGGCCCTTGGGCTCGATGGCGAACTGGCTGTAGAAGGTGGCCACGCCGTAGATCTCAGCCAGGGGGACGCCCGTGTTCTCGGAGATGAACTTCTGGACTTCGAGAGGCAGGTAGCCGAACGAACGCTGGGCCTCCTGCAGCACCGGCATCGTGATCCCCTGTTCCTGGTTCAGGGAGTCGATGTAACTCTTGAGTTCGGCGAAACGGGGATCCTCAGCCGTAATGCAGCCGCAACTGCACGCGCACTTGGATTGATCGTTCACGTTCCCTAGTCTCCTCTGCGTGTTGTTCCCCACCCCGGTTCCGAACCGGTTCTGGTTCACCTCAGGATCCTCGGGCATTCGGACCCTGGCGGAGGCGGGTCGGGAAGCAGGCTCGATGTTTGGCCGAGGCTCATCCAGGGCAGGATCCCACCCTGAGACAGGGCGGGGCCCGGGTGGACGAGGCGCATCTGGCGGAAACGTCGGGAGGCGCTTGGGAGGACCCGGTGTCCGGTTCAGGCCGCGAGGCCACGAAGCCAACAAGAAGGCACGAACCACGGTCCGTGCACACGGTGTCCTTCTCGTGTGAGGGCCGAATACCTTCCATGGCCCTGGTTTCTTTTTGCGTCTCGAGTGGCCTGGATTCTTCCCTCTTTTCAGCATTAATTCAGGTTGACGGGGCAGCGTGTCCAGCCATGGGAGTCCATTCCGATCGACGCAATCTTCGCATTCGAAGAGCCTATGATGCGGTCCTGACCGGGATCCCTTTCGGGATCTTCAAGTTCGGGACCGGCTGGCTGCTGGGCGGTGAGTCTCCGGTCCTGGGGGCCGTGGTGGCGGTCTGGGGAGCCCTGGACATCATCCTGAACGTCCTGGCTGTGGTCTTCCCCGTCCACTTCTCGTGGTGCGTGCTGTCCAACCTGGGACGGCACCTGGGCCCCCGCTGGGAGGACCGTCTCCTGGCCCTCGACACCTTCATCGCCTTCGCCATCGTCTCCACGATGATCGGCTTCCGCCTGCTCTCCGGGCTTCCGTCGGTCCTGGGCAGGGTCTGGGACGTCGCGGTGATCTGCAACGTGATGGGCGTCGGGGTGGACAGGCTCTACCGCTCCTGGAGTCGTTGAGCGGAGACCATTGATGTCTTCGCCTCCGGAGGCTCGGAGGTTCAGAGGGATTCGGGGCGCTTGAAGAGACCGGGCAGGACCTCTTCGGCCCGGCCCACGACCTGCTGATCATACCAGCCGCCCGGGGCAGGCTCGAGGTTGACCAGCACCGACCAGGCCCCGTCGGCCTGGGCGCTGGCGGCGAACCCCGCCGCCGGATAGACCGTTCCCGAGGTGCCGACGGCCACGAAGAGATCCACGCCGCGCAGAGCCTGGGCGGTGCGTTTCAGGGCTTCGGGGTCCAGCATCTCGTGGAACAGCACGATGTCGAAGCGCAAGGCTGCTCCACACTCCGGACACGCCCGGAAATCCAGGGACTGGTCCGGGAAGGCGGGGGAATCGCACCGGGTGCAGCGGGTCCGGTGGATGTTTCCATGCAGCTCCACCACCTGGCGGCTCCCGGCAGCCAGGTGCAGTCCGTCCACGTTCTGGGTCAGCAGGTGGACGCCGGGATGCCGGCTCTCGAGCTCGGCCATGGTGCGATGCGCCGCGTTGGGTCGGGCCTGGCGGGCCGCCTCACGCAGAGGGGCGAAGGCACGCCAGACCAGCTCCGGATCGCGCGCCAGGGCTTCCGCCGTGGCGCAGCGCTCGATCTCCTGGTCGTTCCAGAAGCCTCCCGGCCCCCGGAAGGGGGGGATTCCCGAGGCGACCGAGACTCCGGCTCCGGTCAGGAAGACGATCTTCTGGTAATGGTCGGGATCCAGCATGCCGGCTGCTTCTTCGTCGGTGGGAGCTCCCCCTGGCTCGTCGCGCGAGGTCTTCAAGGCGAGTCGACGGGGCTCGGCCTCTCCTTCGTCAGGGGGGTGAGAAGCGCCATCAACTCGTCCGGAGTCTGCACGCGGACCAGGGCGTCGCGCACGCCCCTCTGTCCGGAAGGATCCAGGACATAGTGGAGCAGTTGGCCGCGCAGTTCGCGGATGGCCCTTCTGACGGGCATCCGGGTGGTGAGCAGCATCCTTCGGGCGTGGTCCAGGGCCACCGTCGCGCGCTCGGACCGGTCGGGTTCGGGGAGGGGGGCCCCGGTGCGCAGTTCGTGCTCCACCCGTCGGAAGATCCACGGCGAGCCCAGGGCGGCCCGTCCGATCATGACCCCCGCGCATCCCGTCTCGGCCAGCATCCGGCGCGCGTCCGCCGGGCTGGTCACGTCGCCGTTCCCGATGACCGGCACCTCGGGCACGGCCCGGACGACCCGGGTGATGACCCGCCAGTCCGCACGTCCCGACATGCCCTGCACGGCGTGGCGGGCGTGGACCGTCACGCCGGCCACGCCGCAGGCTGCTGCCAGGCGGGCGATCTCGACCGCGCTGACGCTGCCGGCATCCCAGCCGGCCCGGATCTTGACCGTGACCGGCACCCCGACGGCCTCCACCACGGCCCGGAGGACCTCCGCCGCCCTTTCGGGGGCCCGCAGCAGCCCGGCTCCGCCCCCTTGACGAGCCACCTTGGGAACCCAGCAGCCCATGTTGACGTCGACCACGGCGGCGCCCGCCTGGACCACCTTCCGGGCTGCGTCGGCCATCTCTTCGGGTTCGGCTCCGAAGATCTGCACCGCCACCGGGCCCTCCTCGGGCCTCCAGTCGAAGAGTTCCAGGGTCCGAGAGCGGCTGCTGAGGAACTTCAGGGCCCGGGCGCTGACAAGCTCGCTTGCGACCAGCCCCAGCCCACCCTGCTCCCGGCAGACCTGGCGGAAGGCGTGGTTGGTCTGCCCGGCCATGGGGGCCAGCAGCAGGGGAGTGGCCCAGGTCAAGGCTCCCAGGCGGAGGGGGCGGAGCAGTGGGCACATCTCCCGTCAGTTGCCCCCGAGGTCCTGGGGCGCCCCGTGCAGATGCCGGTGCAGGACGGCCGCCAGGCCCGGACCGATGCCTTCGACGCGGGCCAGCTCTTCCGGGGATGCGCTCATGAGCCGGTCGACCGAGCCGTAGTGGCGCAGGAGGGCCTTCTTGCGGGAGGCGCCGATGCCGGGCACCTCGTCCAGCGCCGAACGGCGCACGGTTCTTCCTCGCAGCTCGCGGTGGTAGGTGATCGCGAAGCGGTGGGCCTCGTCGCGCAGGTGGGTGATCAGGAGTCGGGCCTTGGAGTCCTCGGGCAGGACGACCGGTTCCGTCACGCCTGGCAGGAAAAGCTCTTCGTGCTGCTTGGCCAGCCCCACCACCGGGACGCGCTCGATGAGCCCGAGTTCCTCCAGGACCCGGACGGCCACGCCCAACTGACCTTTCCCGCCGTCCACCACCAGCAGGTCGGGCAGGGTGGGGAAGCGCCGTTCGGCCTCCGCAGAGTCCGGCTCCAGGGCGGCGGCGAAGCGGCGGCGCAAGACCTCGCCCATCATCCGGAAGTCGTCGGGCGTCTGCGCCCCGCGGATCCGGAATCGTCGGTAGTGCGAGCGTCGGGGCAGCCCGTGCTCGAAGACCACCAGCGAGCCCACGGCCTGCTTGCCGTGGAAGTTGGAGATGTCGACGCACTCCAGGCGCCAGGGACTGTGGGAGAGGTTCAAGGCGCCGCGCAGTTCTTCGAGCCCTTCGGCGCGCAGGTCCACCCGGGAGGGAACGGCCAGTTCCTGGTGCAGCCGCTGACGGGCGTTCTTCAGGGCCATGGCCAGCAGGCGCCTCTTCTCGCCGCGCCGAGGCTGGCGGATCTCGACCCGGCCGCCCCGGCGCTGGCCCAGCCAGCGGCTCAGCAAGTCGGCGTCCTCGGGCAGCCGGGTCACCAGGATCCGCCTCGGGGGGGGGGACCCTTCGGCGTAGTGCTGCTGGAGGAAGGCGCCCACCTCGTGGGGGACCCCGGCCTGCAGATGGGCATCCAGCAGGAAGTCGCGCTGTCCCAGCAGTTTCCCTTCGCGCACCTGCAAAACCACGGCGCAGGCCAGGCCCTTGCCGGAGGTCAGGGCCACGTAGTCCTCGTCCTCCGGCGTGTCGAGCACCACATGCTGCTGCTCGAGGAGGCGCTCGAGGTCGGCCAGCATGTCGCGCAGGCGGGCACAACGCTCGAAGTTCAGGGCCTGGATCTCCTCGGCCATCTCCCGGCGCAGGCGGTCCAGCAGCTTCGAGGTCTGCCCCTCCAGGAACTCCAGGGCCCCATCCACCGCCTTGCGGTAGTCCTCTGCCGAGACCAGGCGCGCGCAGGGAGCGGTGCACTGGTGGATGTAGTAGTCCAGGCAGGGCCGGGAGGCCTTCCTGGACATGTCGAGGTTGCAGGTGCGGATCTGGAAGACCCTCTGCAGGATCTTCCGGGTGCGCCGCAGCGCGCCGGCATCGGGGAACGGACCGAAGTAGCGGTGCTTGGGGCTGTGGGGGCGGCGGACCAGGCGCAGGCGCGGATACTCCTCTCCGGTGCTGACCTCCAGCATGGGGTAGCGCTTGTCGTCGCGGTATTTGACGTTGAAGTAGGGGCGGTGCCGCTTGATCAGGTTGTTCTCGAGAAGCAGCGCCTCCATCTCCGAGTCGACCACGATGGTCTCGACGTCGGCCACCTGGCGGACCATCCAGCGGATCCGCGCCGAGAGGTCCCCTCCGGACTGGAAGTAGGAGCGGACCCGCGAGCGCAGCGAGGCCGACTTGCCCACGTACAGGACCCGCCGGCGACCATCCCGCATCAGATAGACCCCGGGAAGCTCCGGAATGGTCCGGATCTTCTCGGCCAGGTCGGGATGGACCACGGTGGGGGCCTCGGCAGGCAGATGGTCCGCCAAGGGGTCCCCGAGCGTCCGGGGGGGGAGAGGATCCTCCGTGGACATGGGGCCCTAAGGGGTTCGCGCCCGGGTCTGCGCCAGCAGCTTGTGGAGCTGCTGTATGGCGGCCTTCAACTGCGCATCCTGGGCTCCGCCCAGTTTGTTGGAGGGCTCGGCCTCCACCACCACGTCGGGCTCGATCCCCTGGCGATGGATGTCGCGCCCGTTGGGCGTCAGGTAATGGGCGATGGTGTGGCGCAGGGCCCCTCCGTCCGAGAGCTCGTGCAGCGACTGGACGCTGGCCTTCCCGAAGGTGGTCTCACCGACCAGGACCGCCACACCCAGATCCTTCAAGGCCCCGGCCGTGATCTCGGAGGCGCTGGCCGAGAACCGGTTCATCAGCAGGACCACGGGGAGCTGGACCTTCTTCTGGGCGTCGGCCCGGTGGGCCTCGTTGCGCTCGACGCGGGGGTTCACCACGCTGACCACCACGCTGCCCTTGTCCACGAAGTGCGACACCACGTCCAGGGCGGCGCTGATGTAGCCTCCGCCGTTGTTGCGGACGTCCAGGACCAGGGCCCGGGCTCCCTGCTGGAGCAGCTCGTCCAGGTCGGCCTGGAACTCCCGGCCGGTGTCCTCGCCGAAGAACCGGATCCGCAGGTAGCCGATCTGGTCGGGAAGCATCTTGGAGGTGGTGCTGGAGACGTGGATCTGCTGGCGCTGCAAGGTCACGTCGAAGGGGGGGAGGGTTCCCCTCTTCAGGGTCAGGACCACGCGGGTCCCGACCTCGCCCCGGATCTTCAATGTGGCAGCCTCGATGTCGATCTTGGACGTGTCCTCCCCGTCGATGTGGGTGATCCAGTCTCCGGTCCGGATGCCGGCGGCGGCAGCGGGGCTGTTCTCGATCGGCTCGATGACGGTCAGACGCCCCTCATGGCGCGGGTCGGACTCCAGGTAGATGCCCACTCCGCCGAAGTTGCCCCCGCTCATCTGCTCGCTGAGGCGGCGATACTGCTCGGGGTCCATGACCGCGGTGTAGGGGTCGTTGACGGCCGCGACCAGGCCGGTGAGGGCGGCGTAGCTCAACTCCGGGATCTCGATGCCGGGCGCGACCTGGGCTGCCAGGAAGCGTCGGGTGAACTCCTCCTGCAACCGGGCGCGGTCCTGGGTCTCGGGAAGCTCCGGCAGGTCCACTCCCTGGACGCCCTTGCTCTCCAGGAGCGCGCGCATCCCCGTCAGCGCGCCCTCCAGAAGTTCGCGGGTGTCCAGCGAGCGGATGTAGTCCTCCTGCAGCAGGTCCAGCACCTCGGTCACGGTCTGCAGGCCGATGGGAGAGGGTTCGGGTTGCGGATGCCGCGAGTCCAGCCAGGCCTTCAGGGGGTGGAAGACTCCGACCCCCAGAACGGCCCCCAGGAGGATGGCCAGCAACATCAGGGCTGCCTGGGTCTTGTAGTTCGCCGATTGGCTGGCCATCTGGGACTCCCGTCTGGTAAGGGTCGGGCAGGGGAAGGCCCCCGGCCCACGTCAAGCCCGGGTTCTTGTTATTGACCCAGGTAGGGCGAGAGGTCGAAGAGGAAGGTGCGCTCGCGGCCATCCGGCCCCTTCACCCGGATCTGTTCGAGCAGGACCTCGTCGCGGCTCAGGATGCGACGGTCCAGGACCTCATAGTCCGAGCCGCTCTGCAGGGCCTGCTCGATGTAGGCTCGCTGTTCCTGGGTGCTGGCGACGCGCACGGCGTCCCGGATCGAGGACTTGCGGGGGGCGGGAGCCTGGCTGATCCTCTCCATCAGCACGTCCAGGGCCTTCTGGACCTGGGTGTCCTCGGCGGTGCCGATCTTCTCACCGGGCATCTCGACCTTGACGTCGGGTTCGATGCCCAGCTTGTGGATGTCGCGCCCTGAGGGGGTCAGGTAGTGGGCGGTGGTCAGCTTCAAGGCCGAGACCTTTCCTTCCGGGAAGCGCAGCGGGTAGATCTTCTGGACGCTCCCCTTGCCGAAGGTCTTCACGCCCACCAGGACGCCGCGACCCAGGTCCTTGAGGGCCCCCGCGGTGATCTCCGAGGCGCTGGCCGAGAACTCGTTCATCAGGACCACCAGAGGGGTCGCGTTGCGCAGGTTGGGGCGCGAGTTGTGCACCTTCTCGGGGACTCCCCGCTCGGCCACCGAGACGACCCGGCTGCCGGTGGGCAGGAACTTCGAGCACACGTCCAGGGCGGTATTGACGTAGCCCCCGCCGTTGTTGCGGACGTCCAGGATGAAGGCTTCGGCTCCCTGCGACTCCAGCAATCGCATGGCCTGTTCGAGCTCGACGTTGGTGCTGTCGCCGAAGACGCGCAGCTTCAGGTGGCCCACCTTGTGGCCGTCCTTCTCCAGGAGCTCGGAGCTGACGCTGTTGACGTGGATCTGCTCGCGGGTGAGGGTCACGTCGAAGGGGTTGGCCACCCCACTGCGGCGGATGGTGAGGACGATCTTGGAACCCACGGGTCCCCGCAGCATGTCTCGGGATTGTTCGATGGTGAAATTGCGGGTGCTCTTGCCGTCGATCCGGAGGATCTGGTCGCGAGCTCGCAGGCCGGCCCGCGAGGCCGGAGTGTCCTCCATGGGCTCGACGATGGTCAACTGCTTGGCGTTCTTGGCGTCCAGCTCGATGTAGATGCCCAGCCCTCCGAAGTTCCCGCCCGACATCGATTCCTGGAGCAGGGCGTACTCCTCCGGGTTCATGTAGACCGTGTAGGGATCGTCCAGGGCCTTGAGCATGCCCTGGATGGTCTCCATGGTCAGCTTCTCACCCTGCTGCAGATCGGGATAGCGTTCCAGGGCCATCCCATACTGGCGCTCCAGCTCGGCCAGGGCCTCCTTGCGGTCGGCCGAATCCGGCACGTGCTCGAGGAAGTCGGCGTCCAGCTTGCGCTCTTCCAGAAGAAGCCGCATGCCGTCCAGCGCGCCGTTGACCAGTCGGGCGGGCGACACCTCTTCGAGGAACTCGTTGCGGACCAGGGTCATCACGGTCTCGATCACCCGCAGTCCGGCGGCCGGCGAGGCCTTGGGGGGGGCGGCCAGCGCCGGGAAGGTCAGGGAGACCAGGAGGGGCAGGACCAGGAGCAGCTTGCGCAGGGAACCGACCATGGGGAGCGTCACCTCTTCGGGAGTATGCAGATGGGGGGAAGCGGGCTCAGATGAAGCCTGCCGGGTCGACGGGGTTGCCGTTGATACGGACCTCGAAGTGGAGGTGGGGGCCGGTCGAGTAGCCCGTGCTGCCCACCGCAGCCACGGTCTGACCTTGTTTGACGGCTTGCCCATATCGCGCGTACAGCACCGAACAATGGGCGTACAGGGTGCTGTATCCACCGCCGTGGTCGATGATCAGGCAGTTTCCGTAGCCTCCCATCCAGCCGCTGTGAATCACGGTTCCCGAGTCGGCAGCCCGGATCGCTGCGCCGCCTGCGGCTGCAATATCTATTCCCGAATGGAACCTTAAAGTTCCGAAGATCGGGTGGATTCGATAACCGAAGGGGGAGGTCTGCGGGCCGTCGGTGGGGTACACGTAACGGCCGGTGCCTCGCGCGCGGCCGGCGGAGGGAGCCATGGCCTGTTCGCTGTGCAGGACGCTGCGCAGCCGGTCTTCCAGCTCCCGGGTGCTGCCCTCCAGCTCCACCACGTAGGAGGCGATGGACTGGCGTTGGCTCTGGACGCTGGCCAGCAGGTTGCTGCGGGTCTCTTCCAGCCGGGCCAGGCGGGCCACCCGCTGCTCCTGGGTGGCCTTCAGGCGGCGGATCTCGGCCACCGTGCTGCGGGCCGCGGCCTCCTGGTCTTCCAGCTCTGCCTTGTGGCGGCGGACCTGCTCGACCAGCAGCCGGTCGTTCTCGATGAGGATCTTCAGGTAGTGGGCATGGTCCAGGAAGTCGGTGAAGCTGTTGGATCCCAGCAGCACAACCAGATAGCCGACGTCACCCTCGGTGTAGATCTCGCACAGCCTGCGCTCCATGGCCGCCTGGCTGGCCTTGAGCCGTTCGCGGGTGGCCTGCAGGTCGCGCCGGATGCTCTCCAGCCGGGACTCGGCGCTGGACAGCTTCCAGGCGGTCTCCTCCAGGATCATCCGGCTCTCCTGCAGGCCTGCCTGGGCCTGGCTGAGCTGGGTCGAGAGATCCTTCTCGCGCTCGTTGACGACGTCCAGGCGCTTGCGCTGGAAGCGCAGCTCCTCGCGTTTCTGCTGGAGGTTGCGGCGGACCGAACCGGGGTCGGAGGGGGCTGCGGACACGCCCGGGGCCAGGCCCAGCACGGCCGCCGCCAGGAGCATGACCGCCAGGATCCGCTTCACGCCTTGAGGTGCCGGTTCACCGAGATCAGGCTGCCCAGGGCGCCGACGGCGCACCCCAGGCTGACCAGGCCCAGGTTCAGGAAGGGCAGGACCTCGCCGGGGGCCAGGATGGGCAGGAAGGGGACGGTCTTGTGGAGCTGGGGGACCACCAGCCGGTAGGCCACGTCCACCACGGTGGCGGCCATGGCCGCGCCCACCAGGCCCTGGGCCACCCCTTCCAGGATGAAGGGCCAGCGGATGAACCAGTCGGCAGCCCCCACCAGTTGCATGATGTCGATCTCCTTGCGTCGGGCGAAGACCGTCAGGCGGATCGTGTTGCTGACGATCAGCAGCGTGGAGGCGAAGAGAAGGCCCAGGATCACCATGCCCACCACCCGGACCACCTGGTTGAGGGCCATCAGCTTGCGGGCCACGTCCCGGCCATAGTCCACCGAGCCGACCCCGGGAAGCTGCCCCACCTTCTCGGCCACGGCGTCCAGCGCCTTGGGGTTGTCCACGCGGATCTCGAAGGCGTCGGGCAGCGGGTTGTGGGACAGGTCATCCAATGTGATTCGCGAGCCCAGCCGTTCGCGCAGGCGCTTGAAGGCGGTGTCCTTGGAGACGAAGTGGGTGCCCTCGACGTGCTCGATCTTCATCAGGGAGGCGTGGAAGGCTCCCGCCTCTTCGCGCTGGAATTCCGCCGACATGTAGGCCTTGACCTGCATCTCGCCGGCCAGCTCTCGGGACAGCGAGTCGAGGTTGGCGACCAGCACCACGAAGAACCCGAGGATCAGGGTCAGGACCATGACCGTCGAGATCGAGGCCACGCTCATCAAGGGGTTGCGCCGGATGTTGATCAGGACTTCCCGCAGGAAGCACTCCAGGTAGTATCCGCCCGAGGGGCCGCGGCGGCGGCGTGGGATGCGCTCCTGCCCGGGCTTGGGGGAGGCTTCTGGGGGCTCCGGGGTCCGGCCGGGAGACTTCTCGGGACGAGGCGGGTGACTCATCGGCTAGACGCCTCCCAGGACCAGGGCCGGCCGGGAGGAGGCGGCCGGGACATACTGGCCCCTCTGCAGGTCGTGGAGCATCACTCCGCGGTCCATCACCAGCACCCTCTTCTGCATGACGTCCACCATCTGCTGGTTGTGGGTGGCCACCAGCACCGTGGTGCCTCGGGCGTTCACCTTCGAGAGGATCTGCATGATGTCCCAGGAGGAGTCCGGATCCAGGTTCCCCGTGGGCTCGTCGGCCAGGAGGATGAGGGGATCGTTGATCAGGGCCCGGGCGATGGCCACCCGCTGCTGTTCGCCCCCCGAGAGCTCGCCGGGAAGGCGCTCGGCCTTCTCTCGCATGTTCACCAGGGTCAGGGCCTTGGTCACCTTGCGCGGGATGTCGGCGCGGGAGGCGCCGGTGACCTCCAGGGCGTAGGCCACGTTCTCGAAGGCGGTCTTGTGGCTCAACAGGCGGAAGTCCTGGAAGATGACCCCGATCCGACGGCGCAGCAGGGGGATCTGGGAACGCTTCATGTCGGTGATCTCCTGCCCGTCCACGAAGACCGCGCCGGTGGTGGGATCGTGCTCGCGGTAGATCAGCTTCATCAGGCTGGACTTGCCGGAACCGGTATGCCCCACCAGGAAGAGGAACTCGCCCTTGCCGACCACCAGATCGATGTCCTGCAGGGCCCGCACCCCGTTGGGGTAGACCAGGCTGAGGTGGTGCATCTCGATGATCGGGTCGTCGGTTTCCAGCAACAGATCGCCTCCGAATCGCAGGGACAGGGGTCGCTCGGGCAGGGGATCGCCGGAACTGGGTACAGCGGCTCCCGGGTCGCGGGGATTATATCACGCCCTCGAAAAGGGTGTAAAGGCGGGGATTTCGGGAGTGCTGCTCCTGAGCGTCGGCGATTTCCTGTCGGATGCCGGGCGGGTCTGAAGGCCCCTGGGTGGAGGTGGTGGGTCTCAGGCGGCGCGGGTCTCCGAGCCGGAGGTAGCCGGCCCGCACCGGTACTCGGGTGCGGCCTCGCAGACCCGGTCGTCGCCCCCCTCCCATTCCAGCGCCTCTCCGTCCACCAGCCTGTCGTCGCAGTAAACCCGCCAGGGTTCGCCCCCCTGCAGCCCCACCTCCCAGATGCGGGTGCACGGATCATCGCCCTCCACCCGCATGGTGCCGCCGTGGAGGTGGCGCAGGTGGTGGGCGGCGCAGACCACGGCCAGGTTTTCGAGTTCGTCCGCCCCGCCCTGGGAGCGCCGCCGGATGTGGTGGACGTGCAGGTTGGTCCGGCAGGCGCAGCCCGGAACCTCGCAGCGGTAGCCCGCGCGCTCCAGGGCCTGCCGGCGCACCCGGCTCTGGCCCGAGTCCTCCTGGCCAGCCTGGCGCAGGAAGACCAGGCAGAGAATGTACAGGCACTCCTCGGGAGTGAGCGCCTCTCCGGCGTCCCGACGCAGATCGGCCTGGGCCGCCTGCAGCAGACGGTCCAGGGATTCCGGCAGTACCAGGCGCAGGCGGATGGTGGGGGAGGACTCGACGGCCTCGGGGGCTTCGAGGGCCGGCTGGCTGTGGGTGTCGGGAAGGCCCGCCCTGGCCTGGAGGGCGTCGCGGCCCTGGGAGGCCGCCGCCAGGGACCTCGAGCCGCCGGGGGGCTCATCTCTCGGGGCGGTCGCGCCGGGGCAAGAGTCTGGAGTGGGGGTGGGCGTCGAGGCCGGCGCAGCCGCTGCGGATGTCTGGACTACTTCTGGCGCGCTCCGGCTGGAGTCGGTCCGCTCGAAGGCCCGGGCCAGGTCGTCGCAGTTCGCCTCGAAGGCCTGCAGGCCAGCCTGGCGGCGGAAATCCTCCAGCGTCTCAGCCTCTCCCGGGGCGGTTCCCCTGCGCTGAGTCCAGGTGGCGGGAAAGCGACTGGCCAGGACCAGGGCCGCCTCGACCGCCTCCTCCAGGCGCCGGCAGGTGTGGTCCTCTGCGAAGGCTACCCAGTCCGCGGCATCGGCCCTCCGGGGCAATCTCAGCAGCAGGTCCACCTGGGTAGGGGAAAGACGGCCTTCGGAGAGAGCCTGTCGCAAGAGCCCATGCTTCTCCAGGCGCTGGTCCCGGGCGGTGGCCTGGAAGGCGGTGCTGGGGGCGATCCCCCGGCTCGCCAGCCAGGCGCGGAAGGAGCGGAACCCGGCCTCGCGGTACAGCCTTCCCTCCTGGACCCGGCGCAGGATCCGACCGCGCTGCAGCTCCAGGCGCTCTCGCGAGGCCAGCAGCCTGCGAGCCAGGCGGGTCAGCCTGCGGGGGCTGCGGGGAAGCGCTTCGCGCAGGAGGCAGGGGAGTTCGGGAGGGGCTTGGGCGCCATCCCTTCCGGTCCGCGCACAGCCCAGGTCGGGCGCCGCGCTGCTCGGCCCGGCCTCCCCGCCGCTGGAGTCGGGCTCCGAGGGAGGCGCCGTGGCTGGCCACCGGGGATCGCGCTGGAAAGGAGGCGGAGCCGGGGTGGCCTCCCCGCCGCCTGCCTCGGGCGCTGCGGCCGGCCATCGCGGATCGTCCTGGCAGGAAGGCGGGGCCTCAAGCGGCCGCCCGGCCGCGAACTCGGCCAGGATCTGCTCCAGCGCGTCGGCAGGACCCAGGTCGCGTCCCTCCCGGCGCCGGGCCAGCTCCACCGCGGCCAGCCAGGTGGCGTAGGGCTCGGCCTCCAGGTCGTAGGTTCGGACCCGGGCGGCTTCCTTCTCTTCGCCCGCCCTCGAAGGACGCAGCGGCCTTGTAGCCCGGCGCAGCTCCTGTACCGGGAGGTCCGCGGCCCGGGCGGCCCATTCGGCGTCGCCGGCTTCGTCCAGGCGCAGCAGTTCCAGGACGTGGGTCCGGGGAAGCCCCTCTTCCAGGAAGGCCTGCCTCAGGATCGGCCGGCGCAGGAGCCCCTCGGCCAGGCGCACCGAGTCCCATGCGGCGGTCGCCGAGATCCCCAGCTCCTCGCGACAGAAGACTGCGGGCGTCACGTAGCCCAGGTGCTTGTGACCTCCCCGGAGCATGGGGGCGAGGACCTGTCCCAGGCGGACCTCGAGCAGGGGCCCGAAGCGGGCCAGTTCACCCAGGGCCTCCTCCATCAGGGCGACCTGCCGGGCCCGGGAGGGCCGGAAGCCTCGGGGGTGGTCCTCCAGCAACGCGAGGACTTCCGGGCGGAGGTCGGGATGGGCCTGAGATGCCGGGTTCTCCATACCTCATTCTAGCGTGAATGGGGCACTCCAGTCCAATTTGGCGATCGCGCAATCGCCTGTGGCGCAGGGTTTTGCGCGATTTACAGGCGATGATTTGAGGCCTATTCGAGGGCCTCGACGGCACAAATCTCGTCCGGCATCGGAACAGGCCCTTCCAGGCCCTTCCAGGGGGGCTGGCGGGTCGATTTTCCATCGACATCCTTCAATGCCGATTCTTGCCCTCGGGAGGTCCCGTTGCAAAGATTTAACAATCATGCTGGTCCCGGGAGCCTCTCCCTGTCCGTCGAAGACCCGCCCTTGGAGTCGGGTCGCCCCCGAACCCGTTCCTCCGGGGCCAGTCCTGCGAACCTGCGGCGGTCAACCCGACGAACAGGATTTCCCTCGCGACCACGAACCCCATCTCTGGCCTTCGGGGCCACCTGAAACCTGGTGTCACTCCCCGGTCCTATCTTGTCGTCATGGGCACGCGATGCTGAAGCTGGAAGAGATCAAGAAGAACGCGCAGGTGGCGGGCCTGGAAGCCGGCGCCGTGGTGCGCGTGGTGACCACCGAACCCGTGGGGGACAACGCCGTCACGGTGTACTACAAGACGCCGGACGGTGCCCTGCACGAGCGGATGTTGTTCCGCAGCGACGAGGCCAACCTCTCGCTGGCCGAGGCGGGCCGTCCCTGGGCCTTTGACGCCCCGGCCGCGGACTTCAAGCTGGTCGTCGAGGCCTTTCGGATCCACCTGGCCCACCTGTTCGACCCCATGATGGCGGTGCACACTTCCAACGTGGAGCCGCTCCCCCACCAGATCACCGCCGTCTACGAGTTCATGCTCCCCCGGCAGCCCATGCGCGGCCTTCTGGCCGACGACCCCGGCTCGGGGAAGACCATCATGGCGGGCCTGTACATCCGCGAGTTGATGCTGCGGGCGGACGCTCGGAAGGTCCTGATCGTGGCCCCGGGCAGCCTGGTCGAGCAGTGGCAGGACGAGATGTACGAGAAGTTCGGCCTCACGTTCACCGTCTTCTCGCGCGATCTGGTGGAACAGTCCCACTCCGGCAACCCCTTCGAGGACTGCGATCTGTTGGTCGCCCGGGTGGACCAGTTGGCCCGCAGCGAGGACCTCCAACAGAAGCTCGGCCTGGTCCAGTGGGACCTTGTGGTGGTGGACGAAGCCCACAAGCTGTCCGCCAACTACTTCGGGAACCGGGTGAACAAGACCCAGAGGTTCCAACTGGGAGAGCTCCTGGGGGCCCGGACCCGGCACCTCCTGCTGATGACGGCCACGCCCCACAACGGCAAGGACGAGGACTTCCAGCTCTTCCTGTCGCTCTTGGACTCGGATCGCTTCTACGGCAAGGCCCGAGACGGGGCGCACAAGGTGGACGTCTCGGACCTGATGCGCCGGATGGTCAAGGAGGAGTTGCTGAAGTTCGACGGCACTCCGCTCTTCCCGGAACGCCGGGCCTACACCGTGAACTACCGCCTGTCGGACCAGGAGGCCGCCCTCTACGCCGAGGTGACCACCTACGTCAAGGAGGAGATGAACAAGGCCGATCGCCTGCAGGACGGCAAGCGCCGGGGCAGCGTGGGCTTCGCCCTGACCTCGCTGCAGCGCCGGCTGGCCTCCAGCCCCGAGGCCATCTATCAGTCCTTGCGCCGACGCCATGAGCGGCTGAAGCGCCGGGTGGAGGAAGAGAAACTGGCCCAGCGGGGCCTGACGCTCCTGTCCGAGACCGCTGAATGGGCACCGCCGGAGGACCCCGACGACCTGACGGCGGACGAGGAGGAGACCCTCGAGGAGGAGCTGGTCGACCAGGCCACCGCCGCCCAGACCATCCAGGAACTGGAAGCGGAAATCCAGATCCTGGAGGACCTGGTGGCCCGTGCCCGGGGCGTGGTCCAGTCCGGGCAGGACCGCAAGTGGGACGAGCTCTCCCGGCTTCTGCAGGACACCCCCGAGATGAAGGATGCCACGGGCCGGCAGCGCAAGCTGATCGTCTTCTCGGAACACCGGGACACCCTGAACTACCTGAACGACCGCATCACCGGGCTGCTGGGGCAACCGGGGGCCATCGTGGCCATCCACGGCGGGGTGAAGCGCGAGGACCGCCGCAAGATCCAGGAACTGTTCCGCAACGACCCCGAGGTGCGGGTCCTGATCGCCACCGACGCCGCCGGCGAGGGCGTCAACCTGCAGAACGCCAACCTGATGGTCAACTACGACCTGCCCTGGAACCCCAACCGCCTGGAGCAGAGGTTCGGCCGGATCCACCGTATCGGCCAGACCGAGGTGTGCCACCTGTGGAACGTGGTGGCCTCCGAGACCCGGGAAGGCGACGTCTTCCAGCGCCTCCTCGACAAGATCGAGGTCGAGCGCAAGGCCCTGGGCGGCCGGGTCTTCGACATCCTGGGCGAGGTCTTCCAGGAGCAGAGCCTGCGCGACCTGTTGATCCGGGCCATCCGCTACGGCGAGGATCCCGAGGTGCAGGCCCAGTTGCTGCGCCAGGTCGAAGGGGCCTTGGATACCGACCACCTGCGCCGCCTGCTGGAGCGGGGGGCCCTGTGCCAGGAGGTGATGGACCCCGAGCGCCTGTTCGCGGTCAAGGCCGAGATGGAGAAGGCCGAGGCCCGCAAGCTGCAGCCCTACTTCACCCGCGCCTTCTTCCAGCAGGCCTTCAAGCGCCTGGGAGGCGAACTGCGTGCCCGCGAGACGGGCCGCTGGGAGATCACGCACGTGCCCGCCGCCATCCGCGAGCGCGACCGCCAACTGGCAGGCCGGGACCGGCGCCGACAGGAACCGGTGCTGCGGCGCTACGAGCGGGTGTGCTTCGAGAAGGAGGGCGTGCGCCTGCGGAACCGGGTGGGAGCCCCGATGGCCAGCCTGGTCCACCCCGGCCACCCCTTGATGCAGGCCGTCACGGACCTCGTCCTGGAACAGCACCGCAACAAGCTCAAGGCCGGCGCGGTCTTCGTGGACCCCACGGACCACGGGACGACCCCGGGGCTGGTGTTCATGGTCGACCACTCGGTGAAGGAGGGCAACGACCCCTCCCGGGTGGTGTCCAGGCGCATGCAGTTCGTCCGCATCGACGCCGAGGGCCGGACCACCTTCGCCGGGTGGGCCCCACACCTGGACCTGGAGCCGATCCAGCCCGAGGACCTGAACCTGATCCAGGACATCCTGGCCGCTCCCTGGATCACCCGGGACCTGGAACAGGTGGCCTTGGGATATGCCTCGACCGAGGTTGTTCCCGGCCACTTCCAGGAGGTGAAGGAGCGGCGCGAACGCGAGGTGGACAAGACCCTGGCGGCCGTGCACGAGCGCCTGGTGCGCGAGATCAACTTCTGGTCCGACCGCTACATCAAGCTCAAGGACGACCTGGCCGCTGGCAAGGACGTGCGCCTGCCCCTGGAAAACGTGCGGCGCACCATCGACGAGTTGACGGCCCGGCGCGAGTCCCGCGAGATGGAACTGCTGGCCCGGCGCGTCGTGGTCTCGGCCACTCCGGTGGTGCTGGCGGGAGCCCTGGTCATCCCCGACGGCCTCCTGGCCCAGAGGCGGGGCGAGCCGGGATGGTCCGCCGACGCCGAGGCCCGGGCCCGGGTGGAGCGGGTGGCCATGCAGGCCGTGATGGAGGCCGAGCGCGCCCTGGGGAACACCGTGGTCGACGTCTCGGCCGAGAAGTGCGGCTGGGACGTGACGAGCTGTACGCCGGCCTCGGACGGCCGGGTCTCGGCAACCCGCCACATCGAGGTGAAGGGCCGGGCCCGAGGCCAGACCACCGTGACCGTCACCCGCAACGAGATGCTGTACGGCCTGAACCAGGCCGACAAGTTCATCCTGGCCGTCGTGCTGGTGGACGGCGAGGACTTCGAAGGCCCCTATTACGTGCGCACCCCCTTCACCCACGAGCCCGACTGGTCCGTGGCCAGCCTGAACCTGGACCTGAAACTGTTGCTGGAGCGGGCCACCGCGCCCTGCTAGAGCTTTTTTTTGGGGGGGGGGTGAACCACCGAGAGCACCGAGAACACAGAGAGGCAGGGGAATTAGAGGAAGATCGGATGACTGAAGCCACCTTTTTCCTCTGTGCCCTCTGTGTGCTCTGTGGTGAACCCCCGAGGACACAGCGGCCTTTGGGGGTGAACCACCGAGAACACAGAGAAATTGGAGGAAGATGGGGTAACGGAGTCCGCCCTATCGTCCTCTGTGCCCTCTGTGTGCTCTGTGGTGAACTACCGAGAACACGGAGGGACAGGGGGATTGGAGGAAGATCGGATAACAGAGGCCATCATCGGGGCAGCGATCGAGGTGCATCGAGAGTTGGGGCCGGGACTGCTGGAGTCGACCTACGAATCATGCCTTGCCTTTGAGTTGGGCACGAAAGGACTGGAGAATATCAGGCAACTGCACCTCCCGGTCGTCTACAAGGGCATGCGGATCGACTGCGGCTATCGCATCGACCTGCTTGTCGAGGACCGAGTGATTGTTGAAATCAAGGCCGTTGAGAAGTTGCTTCCCATCCATCAGGCTCAGCTTCTGACCTACTTGCGCTTGTCAGGCCATCGGGTGGGAATATTGATCAACTTCAACGCCAGAACCATCAAGGAAGGCTTGAAGCGAATGGTGCTGTAACCCATACCTTTTCCTCTGTGCTCTCCGTGTGCTCTGTGGTGAACCACTGAGAGCATAGCGGCCTTTGGGGGGTGGAACCACCGAGAGCACCGAGAACACAGAGAAATTGGAGGAAGATGGGGTAACGGAGTCCGCCCTATCGTCCTCTGTGCTCTCCGTGTGCTCTGTGGTGAACCACTGAGAGCATAGCGGCCTTTGGGGGGTGGAACCACCGAGAGCACCGAGAACACAGAGAAATTGGAGGAAGATGGGGTAACGGAGTCCACCCTATCGTCCTCTGTGCCCTCTGTGTGCTCTGTGGTGAGCCAAAGCAAGCGACCCCATATCCCTTCTCTCCCTCTGTGTTCTCTGTGTGCTCTGTGGTGAACCAAAGCAAGCGACGTGAGGTAAGCTCCGGAATGACCGACGTGAAGTGCCCGAAGAAGCTGATCGAGGTGGCCCTGCCATTGGACGACATCAATCGGGCGGCGGCCAAGGAGAAAAACAATCCATTTCTGAAGACACACCCTCGAAATCTTCACCTGTGGTGGGCCCGGCGCCCCCTGGCGGCCGCTCGGGCGGTTCTGTTCGCGCAACTGGTCAACGACCCGGGCTACGAGCGCCACCTGGGGCGGGGCGTCAACAAGGAGGAGGCCGAGAAGGAGCGCCAGCGCCTCTTCGCCTTGATCCGGGAACTGGTGCGCTGGGAGAACACCAACAACGAGCGGGTCCTGGATCAAGCCCGCCAGGAGATCCGCAAGAGCTGGCGCGAGACCTGCCACCTGAACCGCAACCACCCCCAAGCCGCGGAGCTTTTCGACCCCGACCGGCTGCCCGGCTTCCACGACCCCTTCGCGGGCGGCGGGGCCCTGCCCCTGGAAGCCCAGCGCTTGGGCCTGGAGGCCCTGGCCACGGACCTCAACCCGGTGGCCGTGCTGATCAACAAGGCCATGATCGAGATTCCCCCGAAGTTCGCCGGGAGGGCTCCGGTGGGCCCCCGCCCCACGGGCGACCGCCAGGGCCGGCTGTCGGACGCCGAGGGCTGGACCGGCGCCCGGGGCCTGGCTGAGGACGTGCGCCGCTATGGCGCCTGGATGCGCGACCAGGCCCAGAAGCGGATCGGCAACCTGTATCCCCCGGTCGAGGTCACGGCCGAAATGGCCCGAAACCGACCGGACCTGCGCCCCCTGGTGGGCCAGAAGCTGACGGTCATCGCCTGGCTCTGGGCCCGCACGGTCAAGAGCCCCAACCCCGCCTTCGCGCACGTAGACGCGCCCCTGGTGTCGAACTACATGCTGAGCACCAAGGCGGGCAAGGAGGCGTACGTCCGGCCCGTGGTGGAGGGAGACGGGTATCGCTTCGAGGTGCGGGTGGGCAAGCCCGAGGATCCCGAAGCCGCGAAGAACGGCACCAAGCTGGCGCGGGGAGCCAACTTCCAGTGCATAGTCTCCGGCTCACCGATCGCGCCCGAGCATATCAAATGCGCGGGTGTCGGAGGCAGAATGGGCGCGCGCTTGATGGCTGTTATAGCCGAGGGCACGCGCGGTCGAGTGTATCTCTCGCCGACTGTCGAGATGGAAGACATCGCCAAAGGTGCCGAACCAACATGGTGTCCAGAACTCAGCCTTCCTGACGACGCTCGAAGCTTCTGGACTGTTGCTTATGGGTTGACCCGTTACGGCGACCTGTTCACCCCCCGCCAGTTGGTGGCCCTGACCACCTTCGCCGACCTGGTGGGTGAGGCCCGGGCGCGGGTGAAGGAGGACGCCCTGCGGGCCGGTTGGATCGATGATGGCAAAGGCTTGGAGGCCAGCGGCAGCGGGGGCACGGCCTATGCGGACGCGGTGGCGGTGTATTTGGGCTTGGCTATTTCTCAATTTACCAGATATTGCGTTTCAACTTCCATTTGGAACACTGCCAACGAGAATATTGCCCATGCGTTTGGTCGGCAGACGATTCCAATGACTTGGGACTATGCCGAGACGAATGCTCTGTTTGGGAATTTGACGATAGAGACAGCCATCGGATGGATCCGGAACGTACTGCAAGACGGGCTTCCTACTGGGCGCCCGTGCTCTTCTCGACAGTTTGATGCTACCACTGGTTTCTCGTTGGAGAATTCGATAGTTTCCACCGACCCGCCCTACTACGACAACATCGGCTACGCCGACCTCTCCGACTTCTTCTACGTCTGGCTGCGGCGCAGCCTGCGCTCCGTCTTCCCGGACCTCTTCGCCCCCATCGCCGTGCCCAAGGCCGAGGAGCTGATCGCCTCTCCCTACCGGCACGGAGGCAGGGCCGAAGCCGAGGCCTTCTTCCTGGAGGGCATGACCCGGGCCATGACGCGCCTGGCCGAACAGGCCCACCCGGCGGTGCCGGTCACCATCTACTACGCCTTCAAGGCCTCCGAGACCAAAGAGTCGGGCACCACCTCCACCGGTTGGGAGACCTTCCTGGAGGCGGTGCTGAAGGCTGGCTTCGCTATCACAGGCACTTGGCCAATGAGAACCGAACGCGCAGAGAGGATGGTTGGGAAGGGCACCAACGCCCTGGCCTCCAGCATCGTGCTGGTCTGCCGCCGGCGCGACCCGGACGCCCCCAGCGTCTCGCGGCGCGAGTTCCTGCGGGAACTCTCCGCCACCCTGCCCGAGGCCCTGGCCGACATGGTGGGGGGCGGCGAGCACTCGCCGGTGGCCCCGGTGGACCTGTCCCAGGCGGTGATCGGCCCGGGGATGGCCATCTTCTCGAAATACTCGAGCGTCCTGGAGGCGGACGGCCAGGCCATGAGCGTCAAGACGGCCCTGCAGTTGATCAACCGCTTCTTCGCCGACGAGGACTTCGAGGCCGACACCTGGTTCTGTCTGCACTGGTTCGACCAGTATGGCTGGGCCGAGGGCCCCTTCGGCCAGGCCGACGTCCTGGCCCGGGCCAAGGGCACCAGCGTCGAGGGCGTGGCCGAGGCCGGAGTGGTGGAAGCCTGCCAGGGCCAGGTGCGCCTGCTGCGTGTGGCCGAGTACCCCGTCGACTGGGACCCGGCCCAGGACGGCCGCATCCCCGTCTGGGAGGCCCTGCACCACCTGCTGCGGGCCCTGAAGCACGGAGGCGGAGAGCGCCCCGCCGCGACGCTTCTGGCCCATCCCAAGCTGATGGTCCGCCTGGATGGCCTGCGCCAGTTGGCCTACCGCCTGTACACCTGGTGCGAGCGCAAGGGCCAGGCCGAGGACGCCCGCGCCTACAACGAGTTGATCGCCGCCTGGCCGTCCATCGAGGCCCGGGCCCGCAAGGCCGCCCCTGGCGGGCAGCAGGGGGAATTGGAATACTAGGGGGGCGAAGGATCCCAGCATGCTGAAATCTCTGAGCGTCCGCAACTTCACCGCCTTCGCCGAAGCCGATCTGGACTTCGCCTCGGGCCTGAACGTCTTTGTGGGCGAGAACGGCACGGGCAAGACCCACCTCTTGAAACTGGCCTGGTGCGTGCTGGCCGTGGTCACCGACATCGAGCGCCGGGGACTCCCCATCACCGGCAGCCATCTGCAGCCTCGGCTGGCCGAGAAACTGGTGGGGACCTTCCGTCCGGACAGCCTGGGACGGCTGGTCCGGCGCGCGCCGGGTCGGAACCGCTGCGACGTCACGGTCGGATGCCTTCACCAAGAGCCATTGGCCTTCCACTTCGCCACCAACAGCCGCTCGGAGGTGGCCCTGGACTCCTCGCCGGCCTGCTGGCTGCCCCCCGAGGTTTGCGACCGGGCCGACCCACCCCCGCTCCCGTCGCCCGCCTTCCTGCCGACCCGGGAGCTTCTGACCATCTACCCCGGCTTCGTGTCGGTCTACGAAGGGCACTACCTGGAGTTCGAAGAGACCTGGCGCGATACGTGCCTGTTGCTGGGCCGACCGCTCCAGAGGGGGCCCAAGGAGAAGAGAAGCCGCGCCATCCTGGCCCCTCTGGAGGAGGCCATGGGCGGGCGCATCGAGTTGGATCAGAACGGACGCTTCTACCTGCGCAACGCCGAAGGGCGCATGGAGATGCCCCTGGTGGCCGAGGGCCTGCGCAAGCTGGGCATGGTGGCCCGGATGGTGGCCACGGGGACCCTGCTGGACCAGGGTTTCCTGTTCTGGGACGAGCCCGACGCCAACCTCAATCCCCGCCTGATCCAGAAGGCCGCCGCCGTCATCCTGGACCTGGTCGGGAACGGGATCCAGGTCTTCCTGGCCACTCACAGCCTCTTCCTGCTGCGGGAACTGGACATCCTGTTGGCTTCTGCCCGCTATCGGGGTCTTCGCCGTCGCTTCTTCGGACTGCACCGCGAGCAGGATGGTGTCCGGGTCGAAGCAGGGGATTCGGTGGACGAGATCGGCCCCATCGCCTCGCTGGACGAGCAACTGGCCCAGTCCGACCGCTACCTGGACCTGGAGGTCTAGAGGATGCCGAGCCTTCAGGAAGGGAACCTGCGCATGGACTTCCCACCGGGTTGGGATCCCCAGAAGTACGACGATTGGGCGTTCTATCGCCAGCAGTTCTCACGCTCGCGCGACGGCATGAAGGCCGTGGACGTGATGGCCTGGCAACCCGACTCCAAGACGGCCTGGTTGGTGGAAATCAAGGACTACCGACAACACAGGCGCGAAAAGGGGGGGGCAATCCACCGCGAGGTGGCCGACAAGGTCCTGGACACCCTGGCAGCCCTGTTGCCTGCCGCCGTTCACGCCAACGACGAAACCGAGCGGGCCTTCGCCCGCAAGATCCTGAAGGCGAAGAGTCTCCGGGTGGTGCTGCACCTGGAGCAGCCCAAGCAGCCTTCCAAGCTCTTCCCCCGGGCCTTCGACCTGGCCGACGTGCAGCAGAAGCTCAGTCAAGTCCTGCGGCCTGTGGACCCCCACCCCCGGGTGGTCGAGACAACAAGGATGGGAGACCTGGCATGGAACGCAAGTTGAAGCCCTGGCGCGAGTTGGCCGTTCCTCACGAGGACGTCCTGCGCGGCACCTTCCAGCAGGCGGAGTTCGCCGCCGACCTCTCGGCGGTGCACCAGGGCACGGCCACCCCGGAATACCAGGACGCCGGCCTCTTCTACCAGCGCACCTTCATCACCGAAGGCATGCGATTGCTGCTGGACTCGGTCCTCAAGCGCCTGGCCGGTCGGGGCGGCGACCCGGTCATCCAGTTGCAGACCGCCTTCGGGGGCGGCAAGACCCACACCATGCTGGCGGTCTACCACCTGGCCCAGGGCACCGTGCCGGCCGCCGATCTGCAGGGCGTGCCACCTCTGCTGACGGCCGCGGGCCTGGCCCAGGCTCCGAAGGCCCGCCTGGTCGTCCTGGATGGGAACCGCCAGGCGCCCAACATCCCCCAGGCCCGGGCCGGGGTGTTGGTCCACACTTTGTGGGGCGAGCTGGCCTGGCAACTGGGCGGCGAGGCCGGCTACGCCCTGGTCCGTCAGGCCGACCAGAGCGGCACCTCCCCCGGCAAGGAGGTCCTGATTCAACTGCTGGCTGCGCACGCTCCGTGCGTGATCCTGATCGACGAATTGGTGGCCTTCATCCGCCAGTTCGAGGAGGGCAAGGCCCTGGCCGGGGGCACCTTCGACTCCAACCTGTCCTTCGTGCAGGCCCTGACCGAGGCCCTGAAGGCCGTGCCCACGGCGGTGCTTCTGGCTTCGTTGCCCGAGTCGGAGAAGGAGGCGGGCAGCCGTCGCGGCCAGATGGCCCTGCAGGCCCTGTCCCACTACTTCGGGCGGGTGCAGGCCTTGTGGAAGCCCGTGGCCGCTGAGGAGGCCTTCGAGATCGTGCGTCGGCGCCTCTTCCGCCCGATCTCTGACGAGGGGGCCACCCGCCAGGTCTGCCGGGCCTTCGCCGACACCTTCCTTTTGTGGCCCGACGAGCTTCCCCGCGCTACCCAGGAGTCGCGCTACTTCGACCGCCTGCTGGCGGCCTACCCGATCCACCCCGAACTCTTCGATCGCCTGTATGAGGACTGGTCCAGCCTGGAGAACTTCCAGCGGACCCGCGGGGTCCTGAAGCTGATGGCCCGGCTGATCCACCGGCTTTGGAAGGACGGCAACAACGACTTGATGATCACGCCGGGCAGCCTGCCCCTGTATGACCCGGACACTCGTAATGAACTGGTCTACTACCTGCCCCAGGGCTGGGACCCCGTGCTGGAACGGGATGTCGACGGCGAACGCTCCGAGACCGCTGCCCTCGAGAACAAGGACCCCCGCCTGGGCGCCGTTCAGGCCTGCCGTCGGGTGGCCCGCACCGTCTTCCTGGGCAGCGCGCCGGTCACCACGGGCCAGGTTTCTCGGGGGGTCGAGGTTTCGCGCATCCTGTTGGGAACACTGCAGCCGGGCCAGCAGCCGGGGCTGTTCCGGGACGCCCTGGACGGCCTGCACCAGCGCCTGCACTACCTGAACTCAGGTCAAGACCGCTTCTGGTTCGATACCCGCCCCAACCTGCGCCGCGAGATGGAAGAGCGCAAGCGCCGCTTCCAGGATGGCCAGCATATCCGGCCGGCCCTCAAGGACCGCCTGCAGAAACTGGTTTCGTGCAGCCTCTTCGACGCGGTGCACGTCTTCGTGCCCGGGCAGGACATCCCCGACGACCATGCCCTGAGGCTGGTGGTCCTGCCCCCGGAAAGCGCCTGGGCCAAAGCGGTGCCCAAGCCCGCCCAGGAGGCGGCCGGGGCCATCCTGACCCGGCGAGGCGAGAAGCTCCGCTCGTGCCAGAATCGCCTGGTCTTCCTGGCCGCCGATTTCTCGACGGTGAATCGTCTCCTGGATCAAGTCCGCACTCTTCTGGCCTGGGAATCCATCGTCAAGGACGCCGGTGAGGAAAGGATCCTTTTGGATCAGGCCCAGATCCGCCAGGCCAGGAACCAGACCCAGGACGCCGAGGCTGCCCTGAAACGCATGCTCGCCGAGGCCTGGCGCTGGCTCCTGGCCCCCGTGCAGTTGGAGGATCCCCGGAAGGGCCTGACCGAGGTTCAGTGGGAGGCCTTCCAGTTGAACTCCGGCGCCCCCGACCTGGGGCGCGAGATCGCCCGGGTCCTGAAGGAGAACGAGCTGGTCATCGACCAGTGGGCGCCGATCCACCTGGCCAACCTGGCGAAACGCTGGTTCTGGAAGCCCGACGCCCGGGATGTCGGCGCCCTGGATGTCTGGCAGAAGACCTGCTGCTACCTGTACCTGCCGCGCCTGGCCAACGAGGGGGTGTATCGGGCCACGGTCGAGGCCGGGACCACCAGCCGCGACTTCTTCGGCCTGGCCTATGGCCTGGAGGACGAACGCTACCTGGGCCTGCGCCTGGGCCAGTCGGGCCCCGTGGCCTTCGACGCCTCCCTGCTGCTGGTGGAGCCAGGCGTGGCTCGGGACTGTGAAGAGAAGGTCCGAGCCGAGGAGGCTGCTCGGCGGGCAGAGAGCGAGGGTGCGCAAGGCGGCACGGCACCGGTGGCCGCGGACCGGGTCCAGGAGTCGGCCACAACTCTCCCGGTCAACCCGGGCTCAGGCCCCCCGCCCCCTGCGCCGAGGCGCTTCTTCCACGGCGACATCGAGGTGAACCCCTTCCAGGCCAAGGCCCAGCTCAGCGACCTGGTCGACGACGTCGTGATGCTCTTCACGTCCAAGCCCGGGGTGCAGGTTCGCCTGCGGGTGGACCTGGAGGCCACCAGCCCCGTCGGCTTCGACGAGAACCTGCGCCGCGCCGTCCGGGACAACTGCCGCCACTTGGGCTTCAAGACGGCAGAGTTCGAGGCTGGAGAATAGAGTCGCACATTGGGAGTGCCACACACGATCATGCGGAGACCTGGAATCGGCCAGGCAGGTTCCTGCGTCGTACAGGAGGAGGGGGGCTTGTGACGCGTGAGTCTCTGATCACCAATCCGTTCGTTCTAAGAGCCGCCTGGAGCAAGGCGCGGTCCTGGCTGGATGGAGTGGAGTGGGCCCCGGAGCCGGAATACTCCCGTTGGAAGCGGGCCCCCTGGCATCACCTGGTCCAACTGGCCGACAAGCTCGTGAAGGGGGACTATCACCCTTCCGAGATGGAACAGCTTCCCTATCCCAAGAAGGGCGCCTCCATCCGACATCGCGTGACGCCGACGGTGGAAGACCAGGTGGCCTTCATGGTCTACGGGGTGCTGCTGGCCCCCTTCATCGAGTGCCGCCTTCCCAGCGTGGTGTTCGGGTCTCGATGGTACCGTGGACTGCGTCGGAAACGCCGGGAAGACGGCAATGGCTTCTGCTGGGACCTGGCTCCGTTCTCTCTCAGCGACCGGCACCTCTTCGTCCCGTTCCGACGCGACTACGCACTCTTTCGCAGGGTCGCCAGTTGGACCGTCTCGCGGTGGTTGACCCGGGACTTCCACGCCGGAGCGACCGCCATCCACGCCCAGCAGGTCCGGCCGGAGGACTACCCTGACCGAAGTCTACCCTACATCAATGGTGCGGCGTTCCCATTTGCACCTGTCCCGGCAAAAGGCCTGGCCTACGCCCGGACCGACCTCAGCAAGGCCTATCCTTCGGTCTCGCGGAAGCTAGTCAGTAAAAGGCTTCTCGCCATGATGGCAGAGGAGGGCCCTCGGATCAATCATGACCGCTGGGGCCTGACGAACTTCAAGAATGTCGAGGCCTATCTGCCTGCCCGGTTCGCCGAAGAGCCTCGAACACTCGATGAAGACCCATGGATTGCGATGGCCCGCAACCCTGCTCTGCGGGTCGAGGTGGCAGAGGCCTGGATGAAACTCCTCGACCATGTGCCGACCTACACAAACGAGTATCCTTGCCTCGACGCGGCCTGGCGAGAGGGCGAGAAACAACAAGACGCCAGCAAGGAATGGGACGGAGGGCTGCCCACGGGGCTCTCGGTCAGCCCCCTCCTCCTCAACGTCGCCCTCTCGGATCTCGACTACCGGCTGTTGGAGGACATTGAGAAGGGGGCCAGGGGTGAGGGCTTGCAGGCCGCCTACCTTCGCTTCGCTGACGACCTCGTCTTCTTGGCGAAGGATGAAAAGGAGCTGGCTCGACTCCTGAGCTTGGCCAATGGCTGGACGGACCAATGCACCCCTGAGAATGCCGCGGTCCCGCTCTCGCTCGCCTGGAAGAAGACCAGGCCCGACAGCGTCGCGAAGTGGGGACGCAGCCTTGCTCGGGGCGAGGCTGGCCAGTTGAAACTCGAAGAAGCGGATTACCTGACCGCCGATTGCCTCGGCGAGTTCGTCACCCATCTGGTTGAGCGGATGAGCGACCTGGGCCGCGACCGCCTGACCGATGGCCTGGGGCGTCGAGCGCTGGAGCGCCTTCACCGCCTCCACGAGTTGGTTCGCTGGGACATCAACGACTCCGAGGTAAGGGAGGATACCCGTCTGGCCTTTGCTGCCAACCGGCTTGCCCAGTCGTGGGTGCCGACCGACGACGACGGGGGGCAAGGCTTATATCCGGAGGTGGTCAGGGAGATCCGGGCTTCCGTCAGAAGGGCGGTGCTTCGGGCTCCCTGGAAGTTCGGCCTGTGGCGCTCGGCGCTGCGGGCGGCGGCCTTCCCCGACTCGCCGGGAGGCACGGACTTCAATGATGGAATGAGCTGGCTGAAGGGGCTCCTCCAAGTCCTTCGGGCGGCCAGCGGGAGTGAAGACCCCTCTTCCGCGTGGGTGGCCAACTGGCCTCTCTCCGATCGGAAGAAGCCACCCGAGCGACCCGAGCCACCCGATGACGAAGAGAGTCCCTGGTATCGGGAAGAATGCGACGCCTATATGGAGTGGCACTCTCTGGAGCAGGGAGGGGTCCGATGGCTGAGGGCCAGTTTCTTGCGCTCCCATTTCTGGCGAGAGTTGGGCGCCACCATCCGCGAGCTGAGAAGGGCCGAGCGGGCCCAGGGGCGGGGCCGGTTCAAACCTCTGGCCTGGTATTCCCGGGCCATGACCCGGGAAGGCCAGATGGCGGCCTTCCGGGCGCGACTGGAGAACCTCGACGCCTGGGTGAGATGCCTCTACTATAAGAAGACTGATAATGGCGAGCGGCACTTGAGCCCCAATCTCCAATTGCCCTCCTGGGAGGTTCAGTCCCTCATCCAGGCTGCGGTCTCTGTGGAAAGAGTGGCAACCCTTTGGCCAAGCCGGTCGGAGGGGGGTGCTCGAGGCGTCCTGCAACGGGCGGGTTTCTCCTGCCTGGCGCAGTTGGTGGCGGAGGAGGATCCTTCCAAGCTCGCCTCCGACTGGCACGACCTGGATGTCCTGGACTTCGGGCAACCGGAGCCTTACTGGACGGAGTCGTCGAGGCGGGCCCACGCCTCGGTCAGCCCAGAGGAATCGCTCACGGCTCTGCTTTACCACGGGTCGGTGGAAGCCGACCTGCACGAGGTCATCGAGCGGACGATGGCCGGCCTCTCGCCCCAGATCGAGCCCGGTCTCTTGATGGGATACGCCTGGCTTCAGGTCTACGGCCTTCTGCGCCGGGTCTTGCTGGGCACGGGTCAGATGACCCAATACGGGAAGCCCCTCTGCCAAGTCCTGGGCCTGGAGCATGATGACGGCGTGCAGGAGCCGAAGGGAACTCCCCTCCCACGCCTCCTCTGGGGCGTGCCCACGGATCACCACCCCGAAACCTGGCCCCCACAACCCACGGAGGTCCCTGCCCTCGGGCTGCCGCGACCCTGGGCGCTGCAGATGCTGCTGGACCTCGTCCCTTGCGAGTCCACCTCCGGAGAGCCTGGCTCCGGCGAGTTCGAGGTGGTGCTTGATTGTGACGCAGCCCAAGAACTGGGGAAGCACCGCCATTGGCAGTTGACTGGGCAGCCCAACCGGCCGGCCTGGCACAATTGCGAGAAGGTGGACTGCTTGGCCCGGTGGAGTCCCAGATTCTGCCTGCCGCCTCACCCTGTGATCCTGCTGCCCCGTCTTCTGCTCTGGTCCGCTCGAAGGCGCCCGCTCTGGTCGGCGACTTGCGCCCTCCTGTTCGCTCTCGAGGGCGACGAGTCCATGCTGGACCGGCTCTGGGACACCTTCCCGATGGGCTTTCCATGGTCGGAGTCCCTGGCCCTTCAGACTCGTCTGTTGGTTCCGCCGGCCGCCTGGCGACTCATGGACGAAGCCTTCTGCCGGAAGGGACTCAGCAAGAGTCTGCCCGTTTCAGAGGGTCAGGCACGAGCGCAATTGGAGGAGTTGCTGAAGGGAGTCCACCTTCTGGGAGAGGAGGGCCTGGGTGAGCGCGTGGTGGGGCTCCGCTTCCTGGATGACTTCATGGCGGCCGAGCCTCTTGGAGCTGGCAGCGCGCGGCCCACCCGATCGGTATCCAACAAGCTGCAGAAGAATCTGACCGTCCGCCTGGTTCAGGTCCAGGCAGTGCCAGACTGGTCTCAAGGTCCCGAGAAGACCCTATCAGCCCCGCCCAGTCTGCTCCGCGCCCCCTTGCGCGAGATCCTGGACGGAATCGAGAGCCTGGACGGGTCGTGGAATTCGGAGCGAGGCCCCCATCTCTTGATGATGCCCGAGCTGGTGCTCCACCCAGACTGGGCCAGAGCTGTGGCCCGGGAGGCGCTTGACAGGCAAGTAGCGTTCTTGTCCGGCTTGTATTGGCGCCTGCTGCCCCAGGCGGTCCGGCCTCTGGGCCCAACCCCAGACTCGAGGAAGCGGTTCTTCGTCAACGAGGCCCTGCTGAGCCTGCCAAACCCGGACGATGCGCGCTGGGGACTCCCGGTGCAATTCCGGGTGCGGAAGACTCGGCCGGCGCACGTCGAGGTTGAGATGGCCCACCACCTCACCAATGTTCTGAATCTACCGCATCAGATCGTGCCGGGAGACGAGTGGTACCAGATATCCCACCCGAAGTGGGGCCCATTCACCGTCGCCATCTGTTCGGACCTGTTGGACCCCGGCCCCTGGAGCCTGCTCAAAGGGCGACTTCTCCACCTCTTCATGGTGGCCTGGAATGAGGATGTCCGGCTCTATGATGCCATGACCTGGACCCGGGCCTACGAACTCTTCGTGAACCTGGTGGCGGTGAATCACGGGAGCAAAGGGGGCTCCCTGGCCTGGACCCCGGCCCATCGCGAAGCCCGCGAACTCTTCCAGGTCCACGGAGAAGGTCATTATCTGACTGCGGATATCGTTCTCCCCGTCCGGGATCTCCATGAACACCAGATCCATGGCCTCCAGCGGGCTTTGGAAAAAGCGGGAACCATCGTGAAGAAGATGTTCGAGGGCGACCATCAGAAGAAGAAAGGCTACAAGAGTATTCCCCCTGGCTGGAAGAACAGATGGTAGGACCCTCGGGCTCAGCCGTGCCTCAATCCCCGCTGCCCCTGCTTTCCACCACGAGGTTGCGGGCACGCCGCAGGATCCTGGAGGAAACGGGTCTCGGCGGGGGAGGCGACGAGAACCTCCAGCGCGCCGTCCGAGACAACTGCCAGCACCTGGGCTTCAAGACGGGTGAGTTCGAGGCGGAGGGGTAGGGGGGCGGGAGCCGGAACCAGCCCAACGCCCATCTGAGGTGTCGAAGAAGCCGAAATCAGTTGAGTGTGGGGCAGGTTCGACTCAGGGGCCACATGGGGCATGGGGGGGAGGCCGCATGGGTCGCGAATTGCCGGTCACAGAATCCATTCACACAGGAAGGCCAGGGCACGCGAAATGATAGAAGGCTCAGACTCCACTTTTGCCCTTTCGGGCCTGGATCGGGGTGGCCTCGGGTCGGCCGCCAAGCCCGTCAGGCCGAGCGGGCAAGCTGGTCGCAGAAGTGCTCCAGTAAGGGGCGTGGAATTTCTACGGATCGGGCGTTTGGAGTGGACTTGAGAAAAATCCTCCCGGCCCATAGAGACCGGCGTAGAGCAGCGAGAGCGTCGGTGAACGTTGCCTCCGGCTTG
>Ga0334883_1000704_pt1 | contig 57592 bp, 56 predicted proteins | sample GraSluR1_MG_6_FD_207230 | JGI IMG/M metagenome (GOLD analysis project Ga0334883, IMG submission 207230) | Sludge microbial communities from methane-producing bioreactor in Wageningen University, Netherlands - Granular Sludge_09_05-R1 | ecosystem: Engineered > Bioreactor > Anaerobic >...
TCACCACGTCCACGTCGAAGCGCTCCCCCCACGCCCGCAACAGCGCCGTGCGCTCGGGGCCGAGGTAGTGGCAGAAGGGCATCTCCTCCAGCATCGGCACGGTGGAGATAATCCCCTCGAGTTCGCCTCGGTGCATCTGCTCCGGACGGGACGCGCGGTCGAAGTAGGTCTCGTACGCGGGGGTGCGGGAGAGGGTGACCGCGATGTCGCCCACCGTTTCGCACTCGAGCAGACGCAGATAGTCGGCGGGGGAGAGCAGCCGCCCCCGGAAAATCCGCGCCTTCGACGTCGCCGCCGCCCGTTCGCCCGCGGAGAGAAAAGTCATCTGCTTGGCCGCCTTAAACCGGGCGGCATAAGCGACTGACGCAACTCGCTCTGCTCGTTGGTCATCTGCTTATTCCGTATTTCGCCGCGACGTCCTTGGCCAGGGAGCGGACGATGTCCGGGGCCGCTTCCTCGAAGCGCTCCTTCATCTTCTGCCGCCCGCGGACGCTCATGTCGGCGATCTGCGCCGCCTCCAGCTCCGCCGAGTGGCGCGCCGACTCCACGATCGCCTTCGCCTGCGCCCGCGCCGCCGTCAGCCGCGCCTCCTGGTCCGCCGCGAAATGCTCCCGCGACTCCCGCAAGAGCTCCGCCGCCTTCCGCCGCGCCGCCTCCACGCTCCCGACCGCCTCGTCTTCGGCGGCAAGAAGCTCGCTCAACACAGTGCTCAAATTCACGCTCCCATTCCTCCCTCTTCCGAAGCGCCCGCGCGCGCCATCTTCATCCGCGTGAAGTCCTCGCGGTCGTTCTCCTCCAGCACGCTCGCGATCCACGCCAGCACCTTCCGGTGCGACGGAATCACCACCTTCTCCAGCGCGTTCACCCGCCGGAACGTCCGCCGAATCTGCACCGCGAGCCGGTAAACGGAAGTCTCCACCTCCGCCAGCCGCGCGATCAGCGAGAGCACCTCCCGCGCATGGCTGTACGCGGCGTCCAGCACCCCCGACGTCCCCAGAAACGTATAGCACGGCGCCGGAGGCCGCTCCACCGGGTCGACCTTCGGGATTTCCACGCCCATCACCGAGCGGAGGCGGATCGTGAAGTCGTCCGACTCCGGCGCCGAATAGGCCAGCTCCTCCACGTTGTCGATCCCCAGCGAAAGCCCCGCCATCTGCAAGCTGAAATACGCCTCCGAGAAGACGCGCTCGAGGTCCGCCTGCAGCTCCCGCGCCTCGCGTATCCGCCCGGTCAGCTCCATCAACAGAATCGTCCGCTTCCGCTCCAGAAGGTCGTGCCCCTTCTCGGCCAGCTTCAACGACGACGCGAACTTCACCATATTCCCCCGCGTAGGGGCAATCTTCGGGCTCGTGAAAAACACCCCCCTCCGGTGCGTGCACTTTAAAACTCTTGGGGAGAAATGTCAAATGGGGGAGGGCCCTTTTCGGGTCCGTTCCCCGAACCTTGACAACTCTCGGGGAGACGATATCATCTGTTGTAACGCCGCGTGCGGATGGAAGCCCGATTCCGCATGCCATCACAGCAGCCAAGGAGAACGCGAAATGACATATCTCATCGTAGCGCTCACCGTCGTTCTGAACGTGGGCGCGAACGTCTTCCTCAAGCTCGGAATGAGGGACTTCGCAGGAGGCGCCGGAACGGGCGCCGTGCTTCACATGATGAAGACCCCTTCCATATATATGGGCGTCTTCTGCTACGGAATCGCCTTCGTCACCTACAGCCTCATGCTCATCAGACTCAACGTCAGCGTCGCCTACCCCATGATGACCGGCGGCATCGCGCTCACGCTCGCTTTCGTCTCCCGTTTCTGGCTCGGCGAATCCATCGGCGTCCAGCAGGTCCTCGGCATCGGCCTGGTCGTCTGCGGCATCTTCCTCCTTGCCCGATGATTCCGCCTGTTTCCGGGAATGACGGATTCTCCTGCCGGCCAATGAGAATCTGCATCGTCGGAGCAGGCGCCACGGGACTTGCCGCCGCATGGGAACTTGGGAAAAAAGGACATGACGTCGTCCTGCTGGAGTCCTCGGACCGCGTCGGCGGCCTCGCCGCCTCGTTCACAATAGGCGGGGAGCCGATAGAGGAGTTCTACCATCACGTTTTCACCGGCGACGGGGCGATTCTCGCACTTGTCGCGGAGCTGGGCATGAACGATGCGCTCAAGTGGTACGAACCGAGCAACGCGTTCCGCACACCGGAAAAACTCTATCCCTTCACAACGCCGCTCGATCTGCTTCGATTCTCCGCGGTGAGCCTCCGTTCGCGGATCGCTCTCGGTCTCCTCGTGCTGAAGGCGAGGAGAATCCGCGACTGGGCCTCTCTCGAAGAGATCACCGCCCGCGAGTGGATTCTCCGGACCGCCGGAAACGAGGTTTGGGAGAAGGTCTGGGGGCCGCTGGTGCAGTCCAAATTCGACGATCATGCCGACCGGATCTGCGCCGCCTGGCTCTGGAAGAAGCTCCGCCTGAGGGGCGCCTCCCGTTCGGACGGGATGAAGTCCGAGCTCCTCGGGTACATGGACGGCAGCTTCGCCGCGCTTTTCCGCGAACTCGGCGAACGGCTCGCGCGCGAAGGAGCCGAACTCCGCCTGAACACGCCCGTCCGCGGCATCCTCTCCGCAGGCGGGGGCGTGCGCGTCCTCACGGACTCCGGTGAGGAGACGTACGACCGGTGCATCTTCACCGCCGCCCCGGAGCAGTTTCTTCGCGTCGCGGAGGGGTTCCCGTGCGAATACGCCCGCATGCTGGAGCAGTCCCCCTACAAGGCCAACGTCTGCGCCGTCCTCCGTCTGAACAGGAGCCTCTCCCCCTACTACTGGACCTCCGTCGCCGACCGGAAGGCGCCCTTCGTCGCCGTCGTCGAACACACCAACCTCGTCGGCGCGGAGCGGTACGGCTGCCATATCGTCTACCTCTCCCGCTACCTGGACGCGGGGAAGGAGCTTTATTCCGCGGACGACGCGAGCGTGCGCGAATGCTTTCTGAGCGCGCTCGAACGGCTCTACCCCTCCTTCGACCGCTCCTCCGTCCTGGGGTGCGACGTCTTCCGCTCGCGCTACGCCCAGCCCGTCGTGCCGCTTGGCCGCTCCCGGACGCTCCCCCCTGTACGCACCCCGTTGCCGGGCGTCCTGCTCGCGAGCATGGCGCGGATCTACCCGGAGGACAGAGGGCTCAACTACGCCGTCGCCATGGGAAAAGAGGTCGCAGGCCTGCTATGAACGGCGTCGCGTCGCTTTTCATCGCCTTTCTGAAACATCCGGAGTTTCATCGCGTCATCGTCTGGTGGCTGACCTGGGCCGGACTCGGACTCGCCTTTCTGCCGCTGACGATGCGTCTCTTCAAGGGCTTCCACGACAGGGGGTACGCTTTCGCCCGCGTGCTCGGCCTGCTCTTGCCCGCCTTGTGCGTCTGGCTCCTCTCCTCGCTCGGAATCGCGCCTTTCACCCCGACGACGTCTCTGCTCTCGGTCGCCTGCGGCGCCCTTATCAACTACGCCTTCCCCGGATCGTTCGCGAATGTGCGCTCTCTCTTCCGGGAGCGGCTGGAACACATCGCCGCGCAGGAGTACCTCTTCGTCCTCGCGCTGCTGGCATGGGCCTTCATCCGCAGCATGAACCCGGACATCGAGGGTCTGGAGAAATTCATGGACTTCGGCTTCCTCAACGCATCCCTGCGGGCGGAGTGGATGCCACCCGCCGACATGTGGCTGGCCGGAGAGACCATCAACTACTACTACTTCGGACACTACTTCACTGCCTTCCTGAGCGCGTTGACCTCAGTGCCCGCGGACATTGCGTACAACCTGATGATCGCGTCGCTCTTCGCGCTCGCCGTCGTCCTTCCGTACTCCATCGTCATGAACATGCTCCGGCGCGCAGAGCATACCGGGGGAGGAAAAGCCGTCGCGGGGGGCGTCCTCGCCGCGCTGCTCCTCGCGCTCGGGGGGAACCTGCACCCCGTCGTCTACGGAGTCGTTCCTCAGGCCCTGCACCGAGCCGGACTCGCGGAGGAGGCGCCTTCGTACTGGTACACCAACGCCACCCGCTTCATCGGGTACAACCCGGACACCAACGACAAAACCATCCACGAATTTCCCCTCTACTCCTTCGTGGTCGCCGATCTCCACGGACATGTGCTCGATATCCCCGTCGTCCTCTCCCTCGCCGGAATCGGCGCTTCGGCGCTCATGACCTCTTCGCCGGGCGACGCCTTCGGGACGCCTTTCCGCCCCCCGCTTGCCGAAGCCGCCGCAGCGGGGGTTCTCCTCGCCGTCGCATGGATGACGAACAGCTGGGATTACCCGATCTACCTTTTTATCCTGTTCGGCGTCTTTCTCGTCCGCGCCCTCGCGCGCCACAGAAGCGCCCCGCGCGCCTTCGGAGAGTTCCTGCTCCCTGCCGCCGCGCTCCTCGCAGTCTCGCAGGTTCTGATACTCCCCTACAAGAACAGCTTCCAGAATTTTACCGGAGGCGTGCACCGGACGATGGCGAACAGCCCCCTCTGGCAGCTTGCGATCCTCTGGGGGCATCAGCTCTTCTTCGCGGCCTCCTTCGCGCTCTTCCTTGCGTTTGCGGCACGTCGCATACTCGCCGAACGGAGCGGAGAGGGGCGGCTGCGCGCGCTGCTCCGCCGAACGCCCCCTCCCGACATCATGGCGCTCGGAATGGCCGCCGCGGCGGTCTGCCTTCTCATCGTGCCGGAACTGGTCTACGTCAAGGATATCTACGGAGCAACCTACCACAGGGCCAACACGATGTTCAAGATGACCTACCAGGCGTTCATCCTCTTCGCGCTCGTCGCGGGATACGCCGCGCCGCGCATCGTCGGGGGGCTCAGGGGATGGCCGAAAAGCCGCGTTGCCGTGTCGCTGCTCTTCGGGCTTGCGGCGGCCATGCCCATGACCTACCCGTTATTCGCCGTTCCCGGCTTTTACGCGCCCCCGCCGCTCCGCGACTACAAGTGGCTGCACGGCTTGGAATTTTTAAGCGATGCGGACCGAAGAATCGTACGCTGGTTTGAAAGAAACGCCGGAGGGCAACCTGTTATACTCGAAGCGAACGGCGACAGCTACTCGAACTTCGGACGCGTCTCCATGGCCACGGGACTCCCAACGCCGCTCGGCTGGTACGCCCACGAATGGCTCTGGCGGGGTGGGACCGACGAGCTCAATAGGCGCAAAAAAGACATCGCGGAGATCTACGCCTCGGACGACGCCGATGCTGCCCGGCGGCTGATCGAACGCTACGCGATACGCTATATCGTCGTCGGTGAACGCGAGCGAGAAAAGTTCGAAGAGATCGGGGAAGAGGCGCTGAAGGAGCTGGGAAGCGTCGTTTTCCAAACGCCCGGCGGCTCGTTCATCGTGGAGACGGACATCCGGCGGCCTTCAACAGGCCGGACGGAAAAGAAATGAGGCGAAGCGCATGGAAGAAAGCAGCATAGTCTATTCGGTAATCATTCCGGTGTACAACGAAGAAGAGGTCCTGGAGACTACCTGGAAGCGTCTGACCGGAACGATGCGGAGCGTGGACGGGCCCTACGAGCTGCTCTTCGTCGACGACGGCAGCAAAGACGCCACGCCCGGAATCCTTCGCCGCATCTGCGAGCGGGACCCCTGTTCAAGGATGATCTCCTTCTCGCGGAACTTCGGCCAGCAGGCCGCCTTGAGCGCGGGGGTGGACTACTCGCGCGGAAAGGCCGTCGTCTTCATCGACGCCGATCTCCAGGACCCCCCCGAGGTTATCCCGCGGATGATCGAAAAGTGGAAGGAAGGGAATGAGATCGTCTACGGAAAGCGCATCGGACGCAAAGGAGAGACGGCCTTCAAGAAAATCACGGCCGCCGTCTTCTACAGGCTGTTGCGCGCAATGGCCGACGAGGAGATCCCCGTCGACGCGGGCGACTTCCGCCTGATCGACGGCAAAGTCCGCGACCTGCTCAAGGGGCTGCGCGAGAAGAACCGCTACCTTCGCGGAATGGTCAGCTGGGCGGGCTTCAAACAGGCGGCGGTGGAGTACGACCGCGAACAGCGCTTCGCCGGGGAGACCAAGTACCCCCTCAAGAGCATGATACGGCTTGCTCTCACAGCGTTCACCTACTTCTCCAAGCCGCTCCGCCTTGCCACATGGATCGGCTTCGGCCTCTCGGCGGTCAGCTTCTTGCAGATCCTCGTCGTCGTCTACGAAAAACTCTTCACCGACCGCACCGTCCAGGGGTGGGCCTCCCTGATGGCCGTCAGCCTCTTCTTCAACGGCGTCATTCTCATGATGCTCGGGCTTGTGGGGGAGTACCTCGCCCGGCTGCTCGACGAGGTGAAGGACAGGCCCGTCTACGTCGTGGCGGAGAAGCGGAACGTGGAGTAGTGGGCGGAGATCGGAACCCGGTGCTTACGGAAGGGTTTTTTTCGCCGGATTGTAAGCCGAAAAGCTTTCACAAGAAGATGCTCCTTGCTATAATAGAAGAGGAGGTATTATGACGGCGTCCTCAAGAGGGGGCGCAGAACGCGAGGAGACGGAATCTCCGCTCCGCGGCCTCGCTCATTTGATGAAGGCTTTATTCAAGGCGGGGGGGTACCAAATGCTTGGGCGCCGTGTATTCGGCGAAAAATTTACTGGAGGTGTTGCACTGTGAAAAGAAACAGAGTATGCGCACTGCTGCTGGCGGCCCTTTTCCTCTTCGGAGCCGCGCCCGCGATGGCCGAATGGGTGAAACCCCTTATTGCAGACTTGGAAACGAATGTTATTCCTATTAAGGCTACATCCTCGGTAGCTATTCCGGATGGTGGAAAAGTAAAAAATGAAAATCTTGATGTCCAGAATGTACTTGAGCGTGTCAACGATAAGGTCTATGTCAGAAAAGAAGTCATCGACAGTATTGCCGGGGCAAGCGCGGTACGCCAGAGAATTCCTCTTTTTGAGATCGCAATAACCTCTCCCGATGAACCTGGTACGGACAAAGTCGGTCCCAACCAGTCCGCCGTGGTGATGCACCCGCTCACGACTGCATCGTTTGCCGGAAACAGGCCGAGCGATCTCCGAGTGATTAAAGTTTACGGCGACGGAGCGTCTGACCGTAGATCATATGCACTGGTAGATGGGGTCGATAAACTTATCGACGGCACATTTGCCATAGTCAAGGCGGATAAAAAAGCGCTTCTTGGCGCCAATGAAACGATACAGTCCGGGCTTGTGTACTACCTTGCTCTCTGCCTGAAGCGGGGGGGAAATTATGATATCGGAAAAACCGGCGCGTACATTGTCGATCCAACCTTTGTTTATACATCCACCGCGCCCGTCCCCGTCACGGGAGTGACCATCTCGCCGACAGTCAAGGTAATCGCCCCCGACGCTACCTTTACCTTCACTGCCGGTATCGAGCCTTCGACTGCCACCAACCAAAATGTCGAGTGGACTTCAAGCAATCCGTCTGTCGCCACGATCGACGAGGATGGTCGCGTCGACGCTCTTGCCGAGGGCACGACAACAATCAGAGTCACCACCGAGGATCAAGGAAAAACAGACTCCGCCACGCTCTACGTGGGAACTCCCGTCACCAGCGTCTCCGTCTTTCCTGAAGCAGCGACGATCGGCGTCGGCGGAACCGTTTCCCTCATCGAGACCATTCTGCCTGTCACGGCGCCCCTTAAAACCGTGAAGTGGAGCACCAGCGACGCCTCCATCGCCACAGTGTCCGACGACGGCGTCGTCACCGGCAGAGGCGCCGGCACTGCAACCATCACCGTCACCACCACCGACGGCGGTAAAACAGATTTCTCCAAAATCACCGTTGTCTCCGTGCCGCAGCCTGTCACCCCGGGCTTCCAACTTCCCTCGGGAGTTGAGGATCCCTTTACCGTCGTTCCCGGCACGGTCGGCGAATCCGGCCTGAACTCCGCGGCGGCGGATACGGTAGAGCAGACGACGGTGTCCGCCTCGGCCTCCTCGTCCGGAACCTACCTTGTGCTCAAGGATCAGGTGATCAACAACATCCTTTCCTACCATGGAAACGGCATGGACTCGTCGGTGAAGATCAAGATGCCGGTCTTCAAGGCGCTGGTCTCCTCCGCGGGCAAGACGGGCGTTGTGATGTTCCAGCTGCCCTCCTCCTCGCTCGCCGGCCATAAGGCGGGAATGGTGCTTCCGGTGAAGGTGGTGTCCACTTCCGCCTCCGAAGCGCGCTCCTTCTCCTTCGTCGACTCGGCCTCTAAGCTCGCCGACGGCAAATTCGGCATCGTCACGTCAAATAAAACCACCTTCATGGGAGCCGAAGATATCATCCAGTCCGGCGGAACGTACTACATCGCCTTCGCCATCAAGGACGGCGGTCGCTTCGACATGAACAACGCCGACATGTACATCACCGACCCGACGTTCGTCGGCCTCTCCACCGGCCACAGAAGCAGCAGCGGCGGGTGCAGCACCGGAGCCTTCGCCCCTGCGGTGCTCCTGATGCTTCTGCCTCTGGCCGCACTGCTCCGCAAGCGCGGATAAGAACGACGGCAACACGTTCTGTATAGAAGAGGAGAGGGCATCGCGCCCTCTCCTCTTTTTACTGCATTCAACATGCACCCCGAAGGGGGTGTTTACTCCTCGTCTTTCGGCCCTGTCTCCGCGGAAGAAATTACAGCGCTCGACGCCGCGTCCCCCGACTCCGGAACGTACCTGAACGACTCGAAGTACTCCCGGAACTCCTCGTTCCGCAGCCGCTTCGACCAGTCCAGCAGATAGTGCAGCTCCTTCACGTGCGGCTGCTTCTCGAAGTAGGCCACCAGATCGCCCAGCCCCTGCGCCACGCGCTCCGAATCCTTCGTCGCTTGACCAAGCCGGACGGTGAAGTACGCCAGCTCGCGCTCCGCCAGGTCCCGCACCATCGGCGAGGCGAACGCCCGTTGCAGATAGCCCGTGTAGGCCGTCTGCGTCTCGGGGGCGAGAAAATTACCTTCGATCTGTGTCGAAAGGCGGAGCATCCTGTCCCCCCATACCCCGTTTCCGAAGTAGGCCAGCCCGAGCAGCGACACCAGACAGATCGTCCCGGCGAGCAGACGGCCGCCCTTCTCGAACCGCTCCGGAGGCGGCGACGGAAAGAGCGGCCGAAGCTGCTCCCTGTTCGCCAGCGCGAAGGCCAGAGTCAGCCAGAGTACGTTTTCTATCCGGTGGAACGGGCGCGTCCACAGCGCGTTGAAGCCGAAGAGCGCGACGATCGCGTTCCCCCAGAAGGCCTCCGGCGACAGCTGTTTGCGCCGCCGAAAGGCGCCCCAGGCGGACCACAGCCACCAGCACCAGAGGAAGAGCATCAGCACCCCCCCGACGATCCCTCCCTCCGCGAACCACTGGAGGAACTCGTTGTGCGCCCAGTGCGTGTACTGCCACTTCAGATGCGGCCAGCGCGCCAGCATCTCACGCTGCGCGTGGAGGTAGTTCCACTTGAACTGCCCGAGCCCCACCCCCCTTACAGGATGCTGCGTGAACATAGTCCACGACGTCGCCCAGATGCTGTCCCGCTTGGCGAACGAAAGGGGCTGCTCCATCATGTCGTCCATCTTCGCCCCTAAAATCCTCGCCCGGTCGCTGAAGGTCAAATTCAGTCCCGTAACCGCCCCGAACAACGCAACGGCGCACAGCACCCCCGCGAGACGCTTCCGGCCCTCAATACGTAGGAAGAACCCCGACAGCACCGCGAACCCCGTCGCGAACGAGAGCAGCCCCGAACGGCTCGTCGACTCCAGCAGCCCCCAGAAGACGACGGCGAGGAGCGCGGCGCAGGCTCCTTTCAGCAGCTTCCGTTGTTCCCTGATCAGCAGAAAAATACCCCCCACGCTGTTCATCGCCATCCAGAGGGCGAACATGTTCTGCTGCCCCGTGTTCCCTATATAGTGCCCCGGCGTCGGTAATATAAAGGAGAACGGCTCGTTGAGCCCGCGGATTTGCAGCTCCGCGAAAACCACGTTGATCGCCGCGTTCGCCAGCCCCCCCCACAGCAGCGCCCGCAGCACCCGGCCGTCCATCGTCAGCGTGCAGAGCACGTAGACCATCCAAAGGAAGGCGAAGAAGAACCACTCCTGGTACAGCGTCTCCACCGAACGGACGCCGGCCCACAGCGGCTGCACCGTCATGTACAGCAGCAGCGCCAGCCAGACCACGGCGAAGCCGTCCAGCCGGAACCCCGTCGCCGCCGTTCCCCGCCGCAGCACCCGGAAGCCCGTCCAAAGACCGAGAAGCGTCAGCGGAACCATGGCAACCGCCCACTTCATCAGGTGGAGCGTCGAGAAAAAGTACTCCCCCGAGAAGATCAGGTTCGGCGCGGCGAAGGACGCGAAAAAAGCGCAGACGAGCAGCGAACGTGGAACGAGCGGCTCCTCCCAGGGCGGACTCACACGAAGAACGGAAACCTCATCATAATCAGAGTGCTCCATGGGCCAACTCCTCTCCGCGGCCTTCAAGGCCGCATGACAATACCGCTACCTGCCTCCCCCGGCAACCTCCGCCAGATCGTCCGGAATATCCGTGAAGTACGAAACGTACCTGTCCAAATCGGAGTGGCGGAGCTTCGTCGCCCACTGCCGCAGCACCTTCAGCTCGTCGATGTGCGGCTGCTTGGTGAAGACGTCGATCAGCGAGTTGACTCCCTTTGCGATAAGATCGGGATCCTGCTGCAGCTCGCCGAACGCGATATAGTAATAGGCCAGCTGCTTCTCCGCCAGGTCGCGCACCATCGGACTCTTCCGCGCCTTCTCCAGCAGCGCCCCCCGCTCCAGAGGGTTCGTCGTCAGCAGCGCCCGGCGGATCGTCCGGTCTCCGGCGACGCCGTTCCCAATATAGAAGAGCCCCAGGAAGGACATCAGGCAGATCGCCGCCCCCATCGGACGGAGAAGCGCGCGCCCCCTTTCGCTCCATGAAGCGGGGAGAAGCGGCCGCAGCATTTCGCGGTTCGCCATGGCGAAGGCCAGCGCCAGCCAGACTGCGTTCTCGATCCTGTGGAACGGCCGGGTGAAAAGCGCGTTGAACAAAAAGAGCGCGACCATCGCGTTCCCCCAGAACGCCTCCGGAGGCAGCGGCGGTCTGAAGAGCAGGGCCCGCAGCACAGCGCCCGCCCACCACAGCCAGAGGAAGAGCAGCAACAGGGCACCGGCGATTCCCGTCTCGGAGAACCACTGCAAAAACTCGTTGTGCGCCCAGTAGGTGTATCCCCATGCAAGGTACGGCCAGCGTCGCTGCGCCTCCCGCTGGGCGTCCAGATAGTTCCACTTGAACTGCCCGAGCCCGACCCCCTTCAGCGGCTGCTCCGAAAACATCGTCCAAGACGTCGCCCAGATCGTGTCCCGTTCCCCGAACGCGGACCAGGGCTTGCTTTTGGAGGATTCTCCGAATATGACCTGCACACTTCTGCCCATATCTCGTATCTTCCATGCGACTAACCAGCTATTCATCCTATCGACAGTTATATATGCCCCTGCCGCGATAAGGCAAAACAGAAGAAAAACACCGCCCGCAACCTTTGGAAAACGTGAACGATCCGTATAGCGGAGCAAAAAAAGAAAAAGAAGGAACATCCCCAGTGCGAATGCGAGTATCGCGGAGCGGCTGGTCGATCTGATCAGTTCCTGGAGTATTGCCGCCAAAAGAATCAGCAATGCGCCGCGAACCGGTATCTTCCAGCGTTTCGTTGAGAAAAACAAAAAAAGGCCGTTCAAGCCTCCGATCGCCAGCCAAAGCGCGAGCATATTCCGCTGCCCCGTATTGGCAAGGCTCTCCCCGGTCGTTGTAAAAAAGAAGTACGGAAAAGAAGCCGCAACCCCCCGCCGCTGCATTTCCGCCAGAAGCACGCTGACCGTCGCGCTCAGCACGCCTCCCCACAGAACGGCCCGGAGCATCGACGTATCCGTCAGTCGCGACGCCAGAACATACACCAGCCACAGCGAGGCGAAAAAGAACCACTCGCGCCATAGAGTCTCTATGGAGCGAACGTCGGCCCACAGCGGTTGCGCGGCGGTATAAAGAAGAAGAAGAAGCCAGACCCAACCGAACCCGTCGAGGCGGAACGCCGTGGAAACCGCCCCGTACCGAAGCAGCCTGTACCCCGCGACGACGCCCAGAATCGCAAGCGGCACACACGCAACCACCCACTTCATCAGATGAAGATCCGAAAAAAAGTACCTCCCCGAAAATACGAGGTTCGGAAGCGAGAAGGAAACGCAGAAAACAATGAATGCAAGCAGTCGGGGCGCAAGCGGCACGCTCCTTACGGGAGGGACCTCCCGCGACGCTCGTCCCCGTTTTTTTCCACCAAGGGGCATGATCGAACTCCTCCTTATGAATTGAAGGGGGGCGCTTTCATGAACGCGCCGTCCCGCAACGGCATTATACGGTGAGCGTCTTTCCGCTTCAAGGGTCGCTTAAGGAGGCGTGACAACGAAGGAGATAAAAATAAGGGTTGACATTCGCGTCGTCAGGGTGTAGCCTAACGAAGCGGAAAAAGATCGTTAGAATTACGTAGGGAGGTGGTTCGCCCAGCGGAACAAGACGGTTTCTTTGAAAGCGAAAGGAACAGCGCGCAGCGGCGGGGCGAAAGCTTGGAATCGGCTTCGCTGCGGGAATTTCCCCGGAAAGAGAGCAATCTCTTGGAAAAATCGCCCTCGCTTGTAAGCAAAGCGAAGAAAATGTGGTGATTTATTGCATTCAGGTCTTGTTGATTCTCCGCGCCTCTGCTAGAATAAGGCGCAATCGGTGTTCTGGGAATGCTTGCGGTGTATCCGGGTTTCAAAGTTCTTTGCAGTTCGGGAAATTTATCTGTCACGGAGGTGGTCGGTACAGCAGAAAGGCTTCCGGGCCTGACCGGAAACAGCAGTTTTTGTTTTTTGTTCCGATATCTTTGTGGAGGTGGTAGTTTTGAAAAAGTTGTGCGCAGTAATGCTTTTCGTCTTCGTCGCCATGCTGGCGGCCGGAGCGGCGTTTGCATACGACACCAAGATCATCGACGAGGGAACGGACCTCAACAATCTTCACCAGAGCGTCCGTCCGATCGCGCATTACGGTGTCGATGATAATCGCGGGGTTTATGAAGATAAGTCGACAACCCCGTCGGTGTGGAAGTACGCAAGCGTGTATTATACCACGATGAGGCACGGACCTCGCAGCATCGGCGTGGGCTACACGGTTGAGGATGAGTATACTAATTCTCTTTTCTTTACTACCGAGGGTCATCGTGTTGGCGTTTCCGATGGAGCGGCTCCCACTGGTTATTTCAGCACGAAGCAGCAGAAGCTCGCCATTGACGGCGGAAAAGCTCTGAACCTTCAGCAGGCCGAGTCCACAGCTGTATGGCGCGCCATTCCCATGATGACCGGTACGCTGATGGACCTTTGCGGAAAGTACAATTATCCGGTGGGGCAGGCTTGGCATAACGAGGCGAATATCGCCACTTCCTTGACGAAGGATACGAAAGCCGCTGTTGATGGCAGAATCAATGCTTGGCCGTATAATGGTTATTCGGACAAGACATATTACACGGATGGTAAAACAAATCGTAAGACCTACAAGTTCTGGGGAGATACATGGGGAATTGATCGTACGCCTAAAGCGCACCCGTCAGGACATGGTCAGTATTCTAACGACCCCCGTTACGGATACGCGGTGCCCCGCATCGAGGCTCGCAATATAGCCCATGCGCTGTACGGCAACCCGGGAACCAACGTGGGAACCAACGATGATCCGTTCACAATCGGCCAGGAGACCATGACTTCCGTCTTCGTATGGAGTGCGGACAGAGCATGGAGCACCGACAAGGATATGATGGGCCTTGGAGAGGCCCCCGACACGGTCGCCGTCATGGTTCGCCTCGACAACGACCTGTACAAGGGCATGAAGGTCAGCGACCTTAACGTGATCAAGGTCGAGGCCAACGACGGGAAATGGCAGGGCGAGCTCACCCGAGTGGATTCCGCCTCGCAGCTTCGTAAGAACACGTTCCTTGTGGTGCACAGAAGCGATGAGAATGCTCGCGATGTGGTAGTCAACGGCGACCATATCATCCAGGCCGGAAATAGAGCGCTTGCGGGTTCGGGAGGCGTTTGCCCGACGACTGCGACTTGCGACATGGAGTGGAGAACGATGCAGTACTTCGTCCTCCTTGCGGTTCAGAAGGAAGATCCGTGGGATGTCGCGGATCCTCGCCCCGATTACAAAGATGTTGTCGGCGGACTTCACATCGTCGTGGCCGAAAGACCCTTCACGAAGACTCCGAACCTCTGCTGCAGCTATCCTGATGGTACGGAACCCCGTTTCGGCTGGGTGCTTGGCAACCGTCCGAACGCGGAACAGCGCTACGACGGCTTCACCAGAGACCCGTTCCTTGCCGACGCAATCTCCGGCAGACCGGCGAACTTTGGCTACACAAGCGGCTATACTCAGGCGTTTATCGACGATGTGATGGGTGAGCCTTGGAACCAGATGTTCTTCGTCAAGAACGAAGTGGTGGAGGCCTACGGATATGCCGACTCCATCGTCTACAAGCTCCCCGCAGTCCGCGCAGGCGACGTTCCTGCCGGCAAGACCGCGCTTGTGATGTACACCATCCGGCTTGGCAAGGGCGAGATGGAACTTGATCCTGAGAACTTCGTTGGCAAAACGCCCGCCGACATTCAGGTAATCGATGTTCGTAGCGCAGAGAAGCCCGAAGGCGACATGACCGAGTTCACACGCGCCACCGATGCGACTCAGCTCACCGACGGCCACTTCGCAATTCTTATGCCGAACCCGCTTGCTCGCCATGAGCAGGTCTTCGTTCCCGAAGGACATCAGTTCGAGGCGGACGGCATCTACTTCGTGGCCCTTGCTGTCAAGGATAATGGCGAATTCGACCTTGACCAGATGAAGCCTCTGAGCAACAACCAGAGCTGGGTTTCCCCCGCGTTCCTTGTAATCGGCGGCAAGAAGGCCGATCCTGTGCTCAGAGTTTCTCCGACCAGCGCAACAGTCAACGTCGGCGATACTCAGCAGTTCACGGCGAGCATCTCCGACGGTTCCGAACTGCCTCCGGTCACATGGACTTCCAGCGATCCGGCAGTTGCAACGGTAGACGAGAATGGTCTGGCAACCGCAGTGGCAGCTGGTGCAGCGACCATCACGTGCGCTCCTGAAGTTGGATCCGGCTACGCACCGGTTGATGTTACGCTGACTGTTGAGACCCCTGCTCCTCCGTCCGGCGGTTCCAGCGGCGGTTGCTCGGTCGGCGGATTCGCTCCTGCAACCCTGTTCCTTCTTGCTCCTCTCTTCCTTCTTCTGAAGAAGTAAGTAAGAGCCTGAAGAAACAGAACCCAACGCAATAACGCACCACAAGAGGAGCGGGGGAATCCCCGCTCCTCTTTCAATCTTTGCACGTCGTTCTCGCTTGAACCTTCCTTTCCCTCGATATATAATCTCGAATAGATTTCGTGAAAAAGGGGGAATGCCGCGTGTGCAAAATGAACCCGAGAGTGGATTTCGTCTTCAAAAAACTCTTCGGAACCGAGGAAAGCAAGGACATTCTCATCGACCTCATAAACTCGATAGTCAGCGAAAAGGATACAGTCGTCGACATCGAACTAAGGAACCCCTACAATGAGAAGCAGTTTCTGGAAGACAAGCGGAGCGTACTCGATATCAAAGCCCGAAGCGAGGAAGGAAAATGGTACGACATCGAAATGCAGGTGCTTCCCGAGGATTGGTTTGCAAAGCGCTCCCTGTACTACTGGAGCAGACTGTACAGCGAACAGCTTCAAGAAGGAAAGCACTATAGGGACCTGACAAAAACTATCTGTATAAATATACTGAACTTCAGCCAGCTCTACGACGAGCCTTCGTACCACAACGTCTATAAAGTGCGGAACGTCGTCAGCAACTCCGAACTGCTCGACGAATTCGAACTCCATTTCATCGAGCTTCGCAAATACGACGAATCCTTGGCGGACTCTCTGAAGACTGCCCTGGACCGCTGGGTGAACTTTTTGAAACTCGCCGGTGTATACGATTCGGAGACGATGCCGGAAGAGCTGAAGGCATCCCCTCCCGTCAGGAAGGCGATGAATCTTCTTGAACGCCTCTCGGCGACGAAAGAGGAGCGGGCGATTTACGACGATCGGCTGAAATGGATTCGCGACGTCGAGAGTTCGCTGGAGACGATGGAGCGAAGAGGTCGGGAGTTGGGGAGAGCCGAGGGTATCGAAATAGGCAGAGAACAGGGCCTTGAGCAGGCGAAAAAAGAAAATGCCCGTAAAATGTTGCGGAAAGGCATGAGTATTGCCGATGTTTCCGAGTGCGCGGATCTTCCGGAGGATACGGTACGGCTTCTGGCATCGGAGTTTCAAGATTGATGCGGGGATTACGGGAAAAAGTCGAAAAGAAAGCCGTCCGGAGAGGCAAATCACTTCCGGGCGGCTTATTTTATCCGAAGAGACGATTCACACCCGCCGTAAAATCTCCAGCACGCGTTCCTTCTCCACGGGCTTCTGCAAAAAGTCGCACGCCCCCGCGTCGATGGCCTTCTTCAGGTTGCTCTTCGTCCCCGTGGACGAGAGAATGACAATTCTGGCGTCGGGGTAGCGCTCCCGTATCTCGGTCAATGCCTCTATTCCGGTCTTCTCCGGCATCACGATGTCCATGAAGACGATGTCGGGACGGTTTTCCGCGTAGCGGTCGATGGCCTCGCATCCGTTGCATGCCTCGACGATCCGCGTCACCCCTTCCTCGGTCAGGATATCCCGCAGCATCCTCCGGACGAACGGCGAATCGTCGCAGAGAAGAACCGTACATTCCGGTGCAGTCACGCGCAACGCCTCCTTGAGTGTTTTTGGCAGCTGCGCGGTCTTTCGCGCAACACCTTAGAAATTATACCATGCGCCTCTTCCGTGAGACAGAAAAGAGTGCTACAATTTTCAAAATGACATTCGAACTCTCGCTCCGGCGCCAAGGCCGGAAAATCACGCAAGGGAGGTAGTACATTATGAGGAACTCTTATCGTAGTCTTGCTTCGCGCGCATTCCGGCTGGGGGCTCTTGTTTTCACGGTGCTCTTTTTGCTTCTTCTTCCGACGGCGAACCAAAACGCGTGGGCAGTGGAGATAGAGATCGGCGAGCTGCCGCCCGGATGGATGGAGAAGGAGCCGATCAACGAGGCAATCGACAGGTACTTTGTCTATCAGGAGAAGGCGACCGTCCTTGCGGAGCTGCTGACGCTCGTGGAGGAACTCCCGAAGTCGCTGACTCCGGTGGAGTACTTGGCGGCGCTGAAGCAAAACAGCATGCCTAGCTTCTCGGGATACGCCGCTCTGGAGGACGAAGCCGTGGAGCTTCACGGCAGAGACGCCGTCATCCACCGCTTCCACTTCTCCAACGGGCAGAACCGGCTGAAGGCGGAGATGTACGTCTTCGTCGAGGAGGAGACAGGGTACGTCTTCCTCTTCGACACAACTGACGACTGGTTCCGCAAGTTGCAGCCGAAGTTCCTCGGTTTTGTTACGGACGTGCTTCGGTTCCCCGACGTCCCGAAGCCGGAACCGACGCCCGAGCCTACGCCGGAACCTGTTCGCCCAACGCCGACGCCGGTGAAACCTGAACCTACGCCCGCCCCGACACCCGAGCCCGTAAAGCCCGAGCCTACTCCGGAGCCGGAAAAGCCTGAACCTACTCCCGAACCCGAGAAGCCGGAGTCCGGTAAACTCCCCGAGTTCAAGCCCGAGGACGAGCTGCCTGGTTTTGAAGATGAAGAGGCCTTCCTCCGTTCCGAGAGCGAAATGCTACTGATCGAGCTCCCCGAAGGCGCGGAGGAGAAGGACCGCGACGACGAGATGGTGAACATCGCGGGCCCGGACGATTCGCAGATCATCGTGGCCCTCTTCGAGAGCCCCGAAGTTGCGGCGGAGAAGCTCGCCGAGGAGGTCGAGGGCCTGCGCAAGCACGGAAGCAGCACGCTCGAGTGCGGCGACCGCCCCGCGCACACGACGCTCTACTCCGAGCGTGTGAAAGGGGAGGGCTCCTACGCCGTTCTTACCGTGACGTGGGAGGAGAGCGGCGCGGTGGTCGCCATCCGGATGCCCTCCGCGAAGTACGCCGGAGCGGCGGAGTGGGTGAAGGCGATGCTCTGCAGCGTGGAAATTCTTGAGGAATAACACGCGACGGCGTAGAAAGAAGACACCGGCGACGCTACCCGAAGCGTTCTGCGGGAAGAGCGGAGGGTATGTACGGTAGTTTTACGTAGTTTACGGAACAGACGGGGAGTGGTACAATAGTCGCAGAAGTAAAAAGGGGATGCGCATACCCATTGAACTCTTCAGCGCCCCCGATCAACATAAAATTCAGTCCGAACCCAGGATAGGACATTCATTCCCCGAGCATCGGGGCCGGTTCCCAAGCGCCGGCCCCGCTTTTTGTGTGCGCAAAAACGAGGTCGGTTTTCTCCATGGGATTCAGACCCGCTGCGCCGAATGTTCCGCCCATGGTATGATGTTTTGCAGCAGGGGGGCGAGCGTGCTCTCGGCGACTTCGGTATCGTACGCGGCCTGAGCTCGCAGCCAATAGCCGTTGGACAGGCCGAAAAAACGGCATAGCCTCAAATCGGTATCGGCTGTCACCGAGCGTTTCCCCGCAACGATTTCGCCGATGCGCTGCGCGGGAACGCCTATCTCCTTGGCAAGGCGATTCCGGCTGATTCCCATCGGTTGCAAAAACTCCTCAAGCAGTATTTCCCCCGGCGTTACGGGTTCAAGCTTTTCCATGCCGTACACTCTTCTTCCGTTGCGTAGTAAAAAAGGGATACGGTATCCTCCGTACCCCTTCTCGATGGCTGATTTTATCGCTGTCCGCCAGCATCGGGCTCATTCGTCCCGCGTGCATCATGGGTTTTATCGTCGCCCAGCGACATCGGGCGCATTCGTCCCGAGCGTCTTTCGGATTGTAGGTGTCAGCCGCACCGAGCCATAAGCTCGATAGAAGTATAGTACATTATAAAGAAACAGTCAAATTGTCCCGCGCCCTTTTTAGCCCCTCGATACAACCAAGTGCCGGTCCGCAGAACACTCGCGGACCGGCACTCATCTATTCAAAACCCCGCAGGCGCTCGCGCAGGCGTCGCAGACGGAAACTGACGGTCTGCTGCGTGACGCCGAGGCGTTTCGCCGTCTCCTTCTGAGACCACCCCTCGGCGAGCATTCCGGCCATGCGCAGCTCCTCCGGGGAGAGGAGACGCGCAACGCCGTCGTCGACCTCGACGGGCGGGACGGACGGCTCCAGCGGCGTGCCCTCCATCTCGTCGAGCGGCTCGAAGCCGTGGTGCTCCGCGCAGCGCCAGAACCTTCGCGCCGCGGCCCGCACGCGCCCCGGAAGGCGGCTCTTCAGAAAGAGGGGGAGAAGATCGCGCTTCGGACAGCGGGGAATCAGCTCCAGCAGCGCGGCGTACCCCTCCTGCACCAGATCGTCGAACTCCGCCCCGCGCCCGGCATAGCGCTTCGCGGTGGCCAGCACCAGCGGACGGAAGCGGAGCAGCTCCGCAGTCAAGCCGGCGGACAGCTCATCATCGGAAGGCCGGGTGCAGGGTTTCGATGGAGGCGGGGGGAATCGAACCCCCGTCCGGAAATCATGCACGCTCCCCCTCATCAGTTCACCGCCAGGTGTAGGAAATTCCGCTTCCCGTACGGAATCACCGACGAGAAGTCCGCCTTCCGCGCCATCGCCATCACGGCCTCCTGCTCCTCGAAGGGCACGACCACGTCCGCCGCTTGCCCCCTCATGTGCAGGCTCTTCGGCGACCCTTTCACCCAGACGTTGTGCTCCGGGCAGCGGTAGCCGCTGGTGATCACGATCGGCTTCCCCCACAGCTCCCGCAGCGCCTCCAGCCGCCACACCAGCCCCGGCGCGACCTGTACGCAGCGACAGCACGGGCACTCGAACTCCCGCAGACGGAAGTGCTCCGAAATTCGCATATCGTTCAGCCGCTTGGATTGTGTCGTCATTCGCATACCTCTCGATTATGAATGTATATTCTCGGCGTCTGTTCCGCAGACCACACGTCCCGCCGTGAAGACGCGCATCCCTCCCGCAGTTTTCAGCGCGCCACGGAAAGCCCGTCGGTCCCGCCCGCGCCCGCGCCCCCCGCGAGGTTCCCTCGCAGAATGGCGCCGTGCAGCTCTCTGATGGCCAGCGTCAGATCCTCCAGCCGCCGCTCCATCCGCACCAGCAAAAACGCCGCCACGGCCACGGAGAAGCCGCTCTGCATCATCGTCGCTACCAGCTCGTCCATACGCGCGCTCCCTCCTTCAGCTGCTCAAAATGGGGGGAGGCGAACCTCCCCCCGGTCGACCGGCCGCTAGAACAGCGGCGTCACAGTGCGGTCGACAAGATCGGCCCCGGAAAGTCCGGCAAGCCCCTCGGCGAACATCTCCTCGTCGAGCATCGCCTCCATCGCCGTCTCCACCTCGCCCGCGGTCAGGTCCTCGCGAGCGTAGTTCAGCGAGATGGTGAACGTCTTCCCCTCAGTCGTCGCAAACTTCATACGAAGCGTCTTCATTCGGCATCACCCCTTCGTTCGTCTGCCGCTTACGCGGACTCGAGCAGATCGGTCCCGGACTTCTCCACCGCGATCACCGGGTGGGCGAAGAGCGGCGTGAGCAGATCGCCCACCGCCTTCAGATTGTCCGCCACAAGATCGGGATCCACCCCGCGGATCGACACCGTCTTCAGAATCGCCTTGCCCGTCTCCGGATCCGCCCCGGTGTTCAGCCGGAGCACCACGGACGACTTCAGAGGAACATACTGCGCCATTGCACATACCCCCTGGAATTCGAAGTACCCGAATTGCTCCGGGCCATCTTATAGAGTGCCCGGCACAGGTAATATATACAAATGGTTTTCATTTTGCAAGGGGGGATTTCTGCGAGGTTGTAAAAAAGGGTGCGCGGGAGAGAATCCGGCGCACCCTCGGGAGTTGCTCCTCTGCGTGGTCTACGGCGGGGATCAGCGCTTCTTCGGCGGTTTCTTCTCCCTCGAAAAGAGCTTCGCGATCCCCAGCGACTCGCGCAGCTCGCGCACCTTCTCCGACTGCTCGGGGTCCTCGGACGTCTTCTTCCAGAACTCCGCCATGAAGGCCATGAAAACGGCGAAAAAGAAACCCAGGAACGCGCCGAGGAAGACGACAAAGCTCCGGCGAGATTGAGGTACGGCGGGAGGCGTTCCGTCGCTCCTAGAAACCGCAGGTTCCGGCGCCGCCGCCTCCAGCACCGGGATTTGAACCCTGCCGTGCTCCTCGTTCATCCGTGCCGCCTCGTGGTTCCACTGCACCACGCTGTACAGGTCGCGAAGAAACCTCCACTCCCGCAGAAGCGCGCCGTACTCGAAGTTGTCTGGTGTATCCTGAATCGAAGCCACCGATTCAGGCGGAAGCGTCGAGAATCCGCCCTCGTGAGCGCGGATCGCAACCTCGTCGTTGCGATCCCTGTACGCCTGAACAGCAGCCTCCGATGCGGCAAGTCGCTTGCGGATGCTTTCAAGCTCGGCCGTGAGCTGCCGTCGCAACGCCGAAGCGTCCGCAAGCAGCATCTTCGTGAGTTCGCGCTCCAGTTCCTCCACGTAGGCGTTGGCTATCTCCGCAGCTTTCTCTCGGTCGGCGTGTTCGACAGTGAGGCGCAACGCGCCCCCTTCTTTCTCGAACTGAATGCTTGGAGCGAGTTGAGAGAAGAACTCCTGCTCCTCGACTCCGGTCTGCCGTGCACTCGCCTCCGGCGTTGCGGGCGGGGGTGTTTCCGGTGAGAAACGCTTACGCAGACGCTCGCCGATCATCGGCTCGTTGAGAACAGCGTTCCATACCGAAGCATCCATCCGAGGAAGCAGGGAGAGCGTGGAGAACGTCGGAAGCTCTGTCGAGCGTATATTCACCCCTGAAAGCATAATGGTTTGGCGGTTCGGAGGAAGAAACCGCACGGAAGCGCTGAATGTTTTCCCATCGCTCCTAAGAAGATCCACGCTGGGTGGCGTCGAATGCGTCCTCGGCATGCTGAAGGCGAGTGCGGCCAGCGCGAAGAAGAGCGTGGTGAAAAAGATCAGCTTCTTCCGGCGAACCAGCACCAGAAGCAGATCCAGCAGCGAGATCTCGTCGTCGTCGTACTGCGGGCAGGGCGGTTGCTGCAATGGATCGCGGGACGTCATCGCCACGTCTCCGCCGCAGCCGGGAAGCAGAAACTATAACAAGCACGTGAAAAGAACACTCGCACGACCTCCTTGGGAGAAAAACGTATTTTTTCGTGAAAACGCGGGTATAAAGAGTCTGAAGACCCTCTTAGTATATGAAAAAGAAGACTAAAGGACAAGAGCAGTTGAGACGCCGGCCGAACAGCAGCTGCATATACTTTCCCGGAAGATGCGTGTACCGTGCAGTCCATCGGACGCTGCACCTTACGATGACCTTGAATCTTCGCTCCCGGTTTCTTTTTTTGTGATATGATTATTCCCTAATGATACACAGAACAACCGTTTCCGAAAGGATGTACGCCGTGGCGCACAACGCCCTCTTTTCCAGAGTGTTTTTTGTGAAGCTCTTGCTCGACGTCTCCATCGCAGGCCTCTCGGCGTGGAGCGCCTTTGTTTTGCGCCTGGATTTTCCCGTGCTGCGATACTACCGGCAGGGTATGGCGCTGTATATCGTGCTTGCCGTTCTCGTCAAGATGAGCGCCAACTTCTTCTTCGGACTGTACCGCCAGTCGTGGAATAGCATCGGCATCCGCGATCTCCTGGGGCTGGGGCGGGCAGTCGCAGCCGCGACGTGTGTTCTTTTTTTCTCTGTGCTGTTCTTCAGCGGTGGATACCGTATTCCCCGCAGCATCCCCCTCATCGATGCGCTGCTCACCTTTTTGCTCTGGGGGGGCGCCCGCCTGACTGTACGCCTCGTCCTCGAGGACTACATCCGCCCCGTCGGCAGAAAGAGCGCGGGGGAGAAAAAGCGCGTCCTGATCATCGGCGCGGGGGACGCCGGAACCATGATCGCCCGCGAGATGCTCCGCCATCCCGAGGCCAGGATGACTCCCGTCGCCTTCCTCGACGACGACCCCGGAAAGAAGGGACTCACCTTCGTCGGCTCGCCCGTCCTCGGCTCCGTGGAGAGGCTTCCCGATGCCGTCCGGAAATTCGGGATCGACGAAATTCTGATCGCCATCCCCTCCGCGCAGGGGGACGTCATCCGCGCCATCGTCGACAGGGCGGCGAAGCTCAACGTCCCCGCCCGCATCATCCCGGGCATCTGGGAGGTGCTCTCCGGCCGGGTGAGCATCTCCAGCATCCGCGACGTGGAGGTCGAGGACCTGCTGAACCGCGAGCCCGTCCGGCTCGAACTCGACGAGATCGCCGGGTACGTCCGGGGCAGAACCGTCCTCGTCACCGGCGCGGGCGGCTCCATCGGGTCGGAAATCGTCCGTCAGCTCATCCCCTTCGCCCCGGCGCGCCTCGTCCTGCTCGGACGGGGAGAGAACAGCCTCTTCCAGATCGAGCAGGAGCTGTGCGCCGAGCACCTCTGCCTTCCATTCACCACCGTAGTCGCCGACGTGCGCAACCGCGAGCGGCTGGCCCGCGTCTTCGAACGCTTCCATCCGCAGGTCGTCTTCCACGCCGCCGCGCACAAGCACGTCCCGCTGATGGAGGAGAACCCCGAGGAGGCAATACTCAACAACGTCTTCGGCACGGCGAACCTCGCTGAGTTGGCGCTTGAACACGCCGTCGAAGTCTTCGTCAACATCTCCACCGACAAGGCCGTCAACCCCACCTCCATCATGGGCGCCTCCAAGCGCGTCGCCGAGATGATCGTCCGCTCGACGTCGGCCCGCGCAGGAGAGGGGCGCGCCTTCGTCTCCGTCCGCTTCGGCAATGTCCTCGGCAGCAGGGGAAGCGTCATCCCCACCTTCAAAGAGCAGATCCGCAGGGGCGGCCCCGTCACCGTCACCCACCCCGACATGACGCGCTACTTCATGACCATCCCCGAAGCCGCGCAGCTCGTTCTGCAGGCAGGAGGCATGAAGCACAACGGCGCCGTCTTCGTCCTCGACATGGGCGAACCGGTGAAAATCACCGACCTCGCCGAAGACCTGATACGCCTCTCCGGCTTCGAGCCGGGGAATGACATCGAGATAACGTACACAGGCATCCGTCCGGGGGAGAAGCTCTTCGAGGAGCTGCTCACGGCCGAGGAGGGGACCGACTCTTCCCGCTTCAAGAAGATCTTCTTCGCGCGGAACAACGATTTGCCGGAGGGGTTCGACGAGCTGCTCGACGAACTGCGCGGCGCGGCGGAGTGTGAACGCGAAGGGGACATCAGGACGTTGCTGAAGCGTATCATCCCGCATGCGCTGTTCGAGGCGCCGGAGCCGTCCGTCTCTTCGTGTGGCACTCCGTATCAGTGCGCACAGGACGAGGGGAACGCGCCGTGATCTACCGGAGGGCCTTCAAGCGCCTTTTCGACCTCTGCGCCTCTTCGGCGGCGCTTCTTGTTTTTTCGCCCCTCATGCTTTTCATCGCCTTTCTCGTTCGCAGTAAGCTGGGGGCGCCCGTGCTTTTTACGCAAGAACGCCCCGGACTCGGAGCAAAACTCTTCAAAATGTACAAGTTCCGCACGATGACGGACGAACGGGACGCTCACGGAAAGCTGCTCTCCGACGACAAAAGATTGACCTCCTTCGGAAAATTTCTCCGGAGCACGAGCATCGACGAACTTCCGGAGCTTTTCAACGTCCTGAAGGGCGAGATGAGCATCGTCGGCCCGAGGCCGCTCTTGGTACAGTATCTCGACCGCTACACCCTCTTACAGGCGCGCAGGCATGAAGTCCGCCCCGGCATCACCGGCTGGGCCCAGGTCAACGGCAGAAACGCCATCTCGTGGGAGGAGAAGTTCAACTACGACGTCTGGTACGTCGACAACCTCTCTTTCACGCTCGACATGAAGATCATTCTGATGACGGTGAAAAAAATCTTCACACGCGAGGGCATTTCACAGGAGGGGCAGGCGACGATGGAGGAGTTCATGGGAACGGGGGAGAAGAAGATATGACTCCCCTTTATGTACTCGGTGGGGGAGGGCACGGAAAGGTTGTCCTTTCCACCCTGCTCGAATGCGGTTATGCAGTCGACGGAATCCTCGACGACGACAAAAAGAAAAACGGAAGCCTCATTCTCGGAGTTCCCGTCGTCGGAACGCTCGACGACTTGCTCTCAGGGAATCGGCATGTGCGCGCCGTTCCGGGGATAGGCGAGAACGGGACCAGGAAGAAGGTTGTCGAGCGCCTTTCTGCAACATCCGTGGAGTGGCTCTCCGTAATCCATCCGAGGGCGTACGTTCATCCCTCCGTTCAGATAGGCGAAGGTACCGTTGTCTTCGCAGGAGCGGTGATCCAGCCTGACTGCCGCATAGGGGCTCATTGCATCGTCAACACAGGAGCGCTCATCGATCACGACTGTGTCCTTGCGGACTTTTGTCATACAGCCCCCGGATGCAGTATCGCTGGAGGCGTGTCGCTCGGCGAAGGCGCTTTTCTCGGAACGGGAACCTCGGTTCTACCGGGAAGAACCATCGGAGCGTGGTCGATTGCGGGTGCGGGGAGTACAATAGTAAGGGACGTTCCGGCGGGCGTCACGGTCGTAGGAACGCCTGCAAAACCACTACAGAGGTGAAACCATGACTCGGGAAAGAATCTACCTCTCCCCCCCGCACATGACGGGCAGGGAGATGACCTACATTCAGGACGCCTTCGACTCCAACTGGATCGCCCCGCTTGGCCCCCATGTGGATGCCTTTGAAAAAGAGGTCGCGGCCTACGCGGGGGTAAAGGGAGCTTTGGCTCTCTCCTCGGGCACTGCGGCGATGCACCTGGGGCTCAAGCTGCTCGACGTAGGGCCTGGGGATGTGGTCTTCTGCTCCTCGCTGACCTTCTCCGCAAGCGCCAACCCTATTCTCTACCAGGGAGCCACCCCTGTCTTCATCGACGCCGACCGGGAGACGTGGAACATGTCGCCCAAGGCCCTGCGGCGTGCATTCGAGGAAGCGGAACGAAACGGCAGGCTTCCCAAGGCGGTCGTCGTCGTCGACCTTTACGGACAGAGCGCCGACTACGACCCCATCCTCGAACTGTGCGGATCCTACGGCGTTCCCGTGCTGGAGGATGCCGCCGAAGCGCTGGGCGCCACCTACAAGGGGAGAAAGTGCGGCACGCTGGGCAGACTGGGCGTCTTCTCCTTCAACGGAAACAAGATCATCACCACCAGCGGCGGCGGCATGCTCGTCTCCGACGACCTTGCTCTGCTTGCCAAGGCACGCTTCTGGGCCACGCAGGCCCGAGATCCCGCCCCGCACTACCAGCACAGCGAGATCGGCTACAACTACCGCATGAGCAACCTCCTCGCCGCCGTCGGCAGGGCGCAGCTCGAAGTCATCGAGGAGCGCATCGCTGCGCGCAGAAGAGTCTTCGAGACCTATCAAAACGCCCTCGGCGGCATTCCCGGAGTTTCTTTTATGCCCGAGGCGCCTTTCGGCAGAGCGAACCGCTGGCTCACTGTGATGATTGTCGATCCGCAGACCGGCGTCACCCCCGCCGATATCATGAAGGCGTTGCAGGAGGAGAATATCGAATCTCGCCCTGTCTGGAAGCCGATGCATCTTCAACCAGTTTTTAAGGAGTGCGGGTTTGTAACCGCTCAAGAAAAAAGTTCTGTTGCGGAAAGTCTTTATTTGCACGGTATTTGTTTGCCATCGGGTTCCCAGACCTCGAAAAACGATTTAGAGACAATAACTTCATTGCTTGTTGATTTCTTAAAGTATCCTCGTAGTGAAACAATACTCAGTACGACTCAGGCTTTGGAGTGCCCGCATCATGAATAACGGGAACTCGAATGAATCGCAAGCTATACCCAGTCTTTGCGTAGTTGCGACAACGTCCCAAACTTTTAGGGCCTTTCTTTTGGAGCAACTTGTTTTTTTGTCTCGAAAAGGCATTAAGGTTACGATTATTTGCGACAGAGATGCTGAACTGCTCGAAACATGTCCGCAGGAGCTTGAATATATACCCTTTCTGTTGAAAAGGGACATGAATATATCTTCTACGCTTAAGAGTTTTTTTCAGCTTCTCTGTCTGTTTCAAAAGAAAAAATATACCATGGTCCAGTATTGTACTCCAAAAGCTTCGTTTGTTGCCTCGATAGCCGCAGCTTTCGCCGGTATTCCTGTACGTCTTTACTGCCAGTGGGGGATCAGGTATGTTGGATTTGAGGGGAGTAAGCGCCTCCTTTTCAAGGCGATAGAGAGAATTATTTGTTTTTTCAGCACCCACGTTTCCCCGGACAGCAACGGAAACCGGCTTTTTTCTGTTGCTGAAGGTTTATACGCTCATCAAAAATCTTCGGTAGTGATGAATGGAAGTGCCAATGGCGTCAGTCTTGAAAGATTCGATATTCAGAAAAAAGATACTTGGAGAAAAGAAGTCCGTTCGGAGTTTTCGTTGGATACGCACCTGGTCTTTGGTTGGGTGGGGCGTCTTTGTCGAGATAAGGGAGTCAGCGAGCTTGTGGAGGCATTTTGTAACCTCTATGAAAATGAACAGGGCATTGCTCTTTTACTCGCCGGCCCGAAGGAGTCAAAACACGATCTTTCCGAGCAAACTGTTCAAATGATTGTAACGCACCCCGCCATAAGGTATCTTGGAGAAAGAGAAGACATCGAAAGAATCTATGCCGCTATGGATGTTCTGGTCTCCCCTAGTTATCGGGAAGGTTTTGGAAGTACAGCGATCGAAGCGCAGGCAATGGGTGTTCCCGTAATACTCTCTGATATACCCGGCCCGCGAGAGGCTTTAAAGGCGGAAGAAACGGGTATCCTGGTTCCTGCTCGTTCCGCCGGGCAACTTCAAGAAGCAATGCAATCGCTTCTCTTCGATGAGGAACGTCGCCGTTCGATGGGGAAGGCTGCTCGAGAGTTCGTAGTTGAAAACTTCGAACAAAAGAAGTTTTGGAATGCTGTTTTTGAACATCGAATCAAGTTGATCATGCGCGGAAGCGCTTTTTGCGAAAACGATGAAACTCGGTGAGAAACTCCTAAGCAAAACAGAACCTCGTAATATCCTCATTACGGGAAAAGAGAGCTACATAGGAGAAAATCTTCGCCGGTGGATTGAGGAAAAGAAGCCTTTCTGGTATGTGAAGACGCTGGATGTGAAAGGCCATGACTGGGAGCAAGAAAACTTTGAATCCTATGATACGGTTATTCATGTTGCGGCTCTTGTCCACGCCAAAGACAGATTCACTTGGGAGGACTATAGGGGTGTCAATAGGGATTTGACCATCGAAATTGCAAAAAAATCAAAAAATGCAGGTGTGGATCAGTTCGTTTTTTTCAGCACCATGGGGGTGTATGGTCAAGAAAAAAAGCTGCCCGATGGCAACGTGATAGAGAGGTCTACTCCCTGTTCACCCGACACCTTTTACGCTCGAAGCAAGCTTGAGGCCGAAGAAGTTTTAAGGAATATGGAAAGTCCACTCTTCAAGGTCTCTATATTAAGACCGCCTAATATCTATGGATACCAGTGCAAGGGGAATTATATCAAATATATACGAAGAATAGCATGTCATCTCCCTTTTTTTCCTAACGCATATTTACGTGCGCGTCAAGGATTATTGTATATAGAAAATCTTTGCGAGTTGGTGCGTTTAATAATCGAACATCGTGCGAACGGGCTGTTTACACCTCAAGACCCGTTTACGCCGAATATGGTTGAAATGATAAAAGAAATTGCTTTGACAACTCAAAGAAAAATTACTTTTTTCGAAGTGTCGAGGATGCTGGAAGCGCGTCTTTCGAGCAATCCGCTCATTATCAAGTTATTTGGCGGGATATCGTATAGCTCGGAAATAGCGTGCAGCCCGCTCGGTAATTACTCTCTTGTGCCTTTTCATGAGGCGATTCAAAGAACAGTAAAATTGTGAAGCGGTGTATGGTTTTTATTATAGTTAAAAGTATTATTTCTATAAGCCATACTTTTTATATCATGATGGATGGTGAAAACAATAGCTGCCTACCCTGGAATTTTTACAATATCTCTTGATTTTGAGCTTTATTGGGGGGTAAGAGATAAGCTTGCCTTGGATCACTATAAACCAAATCTTGAAGGCGTAGAAAAGGCCGTATCAGAAATACTGCGTGTTTTTTCGAAATACTCTATTCATGCAACTTGGGCTACTGTGGGTTTTTTGTTGTGTAAAAATATCGAGGAGATTGTAAGCAATCGCCCGGTATTGTTGCCTACTTATAGAAATAGATTACTCTCTCCTTATGATTACATTGACAATAATCACCATCTTGAAGCGAAGTATCATTTTGCGCCCCATCTTGTGGAAAGAATTCTTGGATTTTCTGGACAGGAGATTGCCACGCATACTTATTCTCATTATTACACTCTTGAAGAAGGACAAACGCTCGCCCAATTTGAAGAGGACATCAGATTGGCTCTTCACCTAGCGCAAAACAAGAGGATATCCGTAAATAGCTTGGTTTTTCCAAGAAACCAATGCAATCCGCAGTATTTCTTTGTGCTAAATAAACTGGGGATACAGTGTTATAGAGGGAACGAGAAAGGGTGGATGTTTTCTACTACAACTCTGAAACCATTCCGACGTCTCTTTCGATTGCTTGATTCATATGTGAACTTATCCGGATATAATACATATACTCTTGAAGAGTGCCTTCAAACAAGCCCGTTTAATTTTCCATCGAGCAGATATTTACGACCTTATTCGCGCTGTCTGCGCGCTTTTGACTGGTTGCGATTAAAAAGAATTAAAATAGCTATGAATGATGCCGCTATTCATAAAAAAGTGTTTCATCTTTGGTGGCATCCTCATAATTTTGGTCGTGACATTGAAGAAAATATAATATTTCTTTCAAGTATACTTGATCATTTTTTACTTCTTAAAAACAAATACGGAATGCTTTCTTTGAATATGCAAGAAATGTCTTCTTTGGCAGGAGTTCGAAATGTCCAATAGAGGATTGGCGATTGCACTGTTGTGCGGCTGCTCGCAATCGTCGAAAATTCTTTTCAATGCGTTGACTCCTTTTGTGAACATCGTATGTGTGGTTATTGAAGAGCCGCCCTCAAGAGCGGAACTAATCTTGAGGAGGGCGAAGAAGCTAGGTGTTCTGAAGGCCTTTGGGCAAGTTGCCTTTGTGCTCTTCAACAGGCTTATGTTAAAAATAATGAAAAATAAGATAAAACGCTGCGTCCTTGCTTACGGTCTTAATGATGCGGATATTAATCATGAAAAACGAATACATGTGCAGTCTGTAAATGAGCAGACTGTAATTGATGTTTTGAAAAAACACAATCTTGATGCTGTCATTGTCAATGGGACAAGAATACTTTCGCCTCGCCTTCTTTTCTCTATGGATGTCCCGTTTATTAATGTGCATATGGGCATTACCCCGAAGTATCGCGGAGTCCATGGAGCGTATTGGGCTTTGGTAAATAAGGATTACGCTAATTGTGGAGTAACCGTGCATTTGGTAGATCCAGGTATAGATACGGGAGGGGTATTGTATCAGGACACAGTATCCGTTTCTTCCGACGACGATATCAATACTTACCCAATTCATCAAATAGCGAAAGCAATTCCTTTATTGCAAAAAGCTTTAGAATGCATTGAAAAAAAACAGTTAAATATTGTCGACGGAATCTTTCCTTCGAAACTATGGTATCATCCGACTTTGCTTGAGTATATTAAAAATTATATTTATCTTTCTGTAAGGTAACACTTTCTTTGAAAAAGGGAATGAGGCTGTTGCCCCTCTCAACTCCTTCTTTCAAACTGAGTTTGCATTGGGCAATGCTTTGTCGCCAGCGGAGACGTTCTGTCGCTCGTTCAAGGATGGGCCGAACTTGATGTCGTGGGTGGAAGTAAAAGGGAGTGTTAAGGGTGAAACAAAAATATTTCATTTTATTATTTAACGCTATTACTGCGATTAAAATTTTTATGGCGATATTATTGATTATTTTCTGGCAAGGAAAAATTACCGCTGACAGCAATTCTTTTCATGCGCATGCAGTAGGCTATATAACAAATAGCGGCAACCGGATGTGGGGTCCTCTACTGAGAGCTTTAGACTCCGTTGGTCTTTATAATCGCCAGGGGGTAACGCTTCTTCTTCTGGTTCTGAGTTTTTTCGTTATACCGTATCTTGCTGCGCGCATAAGCTCTCTTCCCACCGTTCCTCGTGAAAAACAAGCATTTCGAGGCGCATTTTTACTGGTTGCGCTATACCCTACGCTCTTTATTTTTAGTTTGGACGTGTTCCGCGACGTTTTCATGGTTTTTTGTTTTCTTCTTGCTCTATTGCCAGCGAAAGCCTTTTTTGAGAGCGAAAAAAAAGTGACGTGGCAAAACGTGGTTGCCTTGTTTCTTTTTGTCGCTCTTTGTCGGTTTAATTATTCGTTGCGCCCGTATTTAGGATTTGCGCTTTTCTGGTCTTTTTTTATCTGCTTGTTTTTTTCGTTTGCACATCATTCTCTAATCTTTTTAAGTGTCGCGCCGCTTTGTGCTCTTTGGGGCTTTCGGGCTCTTGGATTCCTGGAGCCATTATTAAATTACAGAAAATTATTCGCTCTTTATTCTCCGAATGCGGGAACGAATCTGGGCATAGCGTTCGACAGCATTGCGCTCTTTCCGCTTGATTTTGCCAAGAGTGCTTTATTTCAGCTTTTCGGCCTTTTTTTTGTAAATATAACGAGTATTTTTGTTTTCTGTCTTGAAGGTATTCCTTTTTTTTGCGGTCTTATATATCTTTTCAAGAACAGGCGGGCCGGCAGCAAGTTCGTCGATTACCTGATCACGTTTTTCTTTCTCTATAATTCAATTTGGATCATTGCCAACGATAACCTCGGAACGGCTGTGCGAATTAGAATATTTAGCTATATCACGGTGCTTATTTCATGTATGATCGTGTATCAGAGGAAACAGATGTTGCAGGAATCTCTTCCTCGAAAAAAGGTGCCGTTCTTTATGACGAGGTTGCTTATTCTTCGAAAGTCGAATCTAGCGGTAAATGTGCAAGAGGCTTCAAAATGCTGAATGTACTGCACATAATAACGGGTCTGAACGACGGAGGCGCGGAGGGGCTTCTCTATCGTTTGTGCGCTTACGATAAAAAGAGCAAGCATACGGTTGTGAGCATGATGGACGAAGGGAAATACGCTCCGCTGCTGCGTGAAGCGGGAATTGTTGTGCATTGCCTCGGAATGCCCAGAGGCAGAGTCACTGTACGGGGGCTTCTTGAGCTGCGGCGCCTCCTAAAGGCACATCGCCCCGACGTGGTGCAGACGTGGATGTACCACGCCGACCTGATCGGCGGACTGGTCGCCCGTTTTTCCTGCAACGCGCCCGTCTGCTGGGGAATTCGGAACAGCACCCTTATGCGCGGCGTTTCTGCGTTCTCGACAATCCTTGCCGCGAAAATATGCGCCTTGCTTTCCGGCTTTGTACCGCGTGTGATTATCTGCTGCTCTCGCAAAGCCGCGGAAGTGCATCATGATTTGGGCTACTCCGCCGAGAAAATGGTTTGCATACCCAACGGGTACGACATCGGGCTATTTTCACCTGATCGAGAGAAGAGATCGAAGATCAGAAATGAGTTAAAAATAGAAGACAAAATACCGCTGCTGGGCATGGTAGCGCGGTTTGACCCTCAAAAGGATCATGAAAATCTCCTCAAAGCCTTGGGAGTCTTGAAGCGATCCGGAAGAAACTTCCGATGCGCGCTTGTCGGAACCAACATGACCTGCACGAACCAGAGCATGCAAGAAATCATACAGAAAGAGCAGCTTACCAATAAAATTTTGCTCATCGGACGGCGGAACGACATCCCCGCTATTATGAATGCGCTCGACCTTCACATTCTTTCGTCTTCATTCGGCGAAGCGTTCCCGAACGTCCTTGCCGAAGCAATGGCCTGCGGTACCCCATGTGTTACCACGGATGTCGGCGATGCCGCGTTCATCGTCGGAGAGTCCGGCTGGATTGTTCCTCCGAAGGATCCGAACGCCTTGGCGAAGGCGATCGAAATCGCGATGGAGGAACGTACGAATGCTGAGCAGTGGAGCAAGAGAACCGCCGCAGCACGCGAGAGAATAGCGGCGAACTTCGAGATCGGCGCGGTGGTGGAGATGTACCAAGAATGCTGGAAAAATGCGAGTGGGGCAAAACAGGCAAAACCGAAACGAACAGACTATGTTGAAAGGTAGTTGTCCAAGATCGCTCGCGCTCTGGCGCTCCACGTGTGTTTCTTTTTAAAGCACGAGAAAGCGTTTTCTGCGAGCTTCCGACGCAAAACGGCGTCATCGTTCAATCGGATCAAGGCTCTTTCCCACGCATCTACGTCGTCGAACGGGCATAACAACGCGTTTCGCTCATGCTGCAAGACCTCGTGAAGCACTGGAAGATCGGAAGCGATAATGCCCTTACGGGCAGCCATGTACTCGAAGATCTTCAGCGGTGACATCCATTGGACGGTGTTTCCGCCGCCACCGGCCACCGCAACGGCGTTTTGATATGGAGCAAGGAGCACGTCGCATGCAATGCGAAAAGCTTCGGCTTTCTCAGGGGCGACAAAACCATGGAAAAAAACGTTTTCGCTGCGGTTGAACTGTTTTTTCCAGAATGCAATGTCTTCCTGGTTCCCTCCTATAACATGAAAATTCGCCCAAGAGCACCTTTCAGCGAGTGCGAGAAGTACTTCCATGCCACGTCCTTGGTATAAATGCCCAACGTACCCTACCCGTAATCGCTCATTGCAGCCAGGCAATTGCGCCGCTTCGACACTTTCCGATACCGGATCGGCGCCATCCGAAGCCACGAACACTTTGCCTTGTACAGCGGGAAAAAATGTTTCATAATACATTTTGAGGCTGTGTGTAATGACAACAAGCTTTTTAAAGCTGGACAAACCTCCAATAAAAGAGAATAATGACCTTTTAAGAGCCTTCTTTTCATCATCTATAGGTGAATGAGATTCGAAGACAACCGGCCATCCAAGAAGCGCCGAAAAGTAACAGCCTGGTGTATTGCGGCAGTAGACCAGATCGGGGGCGAGTTTTTTCGCTTGTATTGCCGCGTTCACACCGTATAAATAACCCCGTCCTTTTATTCTCCGCCACGGTAACTTGATTATGTCGAAGCACCTGTCAACGCCATAAAAAGCATACTCGTCCGGAACATCCTTTTCGTACTGCTCCCGAATATCGGGAGCGAACAATGTCACCTCGTGCCCGTTCTTCGCGAAAGCCTGGCACATCTTCATGACGTGCACGCTGTTGGCGAAGCGGGAGGGGATTATCGATGAAGAGATGTAGGCTATGCGCATTGATTACTCCTTGAAGCTAGGAGAAGCTTCCGGTGCATCGTTGGAATTTCGCTTTGCACCATACAAATCCTCGCTTTTTAGGTGAATCTCCAGCGACGCCAAAACCAGCAGAGCATCAGCATGGTTTTTCTTCCGGGCTAAATGACGGTTCCATATTCCGTCGATATCAATCCAGGGGACTACACCGCGTGATTTCAAGTCCATGATATTATCGTGAATGATTGTGCGCAAGTCGTCCCGCTCTCTGATAGCTTTGTTGAAGTCCAGATAGTTGATATGCGGAGCGGGGACTGAAGAAAAATTCTCGGAAAGTTCTCTTTGTATCCTGTTTTTTACACGGTGAAAAAAAAGCGTCGGTTTGCCGGCATTAATTCGGGCGCCTCCTGTGGTCTTCGTTGGATACTTGAAAACTTCGGGAAATGCACGAAGTACAATTTTCTTATAGAGATATTGATTTCGCCGTAGATTGTCATCTACGCTCAAGATAAACGTGCTCCAGTCCGAATCCAGAAAAGGTGTTTTATACTGATATCCTTTCATCAGAACGTGCGGAACAACGTACTTGAGTTGCCTATTGTGAAAATCGATCTGTTCCTTTAAGGTTATACTTTCAATAATGGGGTTGGGAGTCTCGATGTGGTCGAAAAAGTCCTCGTCTTTCGCCTGGTCGAGGCGGATGCTTTTAACATATGTGTTCTCCTCAACGAAATTCTTTTTGACCTCGTCGAGAGTAGTGTAAGGCTTTTTTCCTAAATGGCTGCCGGCCAAAGGATCCCCCATAAAGCCCGACCAGATAACTCCGTCGCCGTACGCTTTATCCAGCTTCCAGACGGGAGGGTGATGGAAGAGCACGGTTTGATGATCAATTCTACGGGAGATATCGAGCAGCTCGTCCATAGAATACCCGTACTCCGTCAAAGGAAAAGCCATATGATTGGTCCCGGTTTTTTTGGCGACGAGGTTTCCAATATCGTAGTCCAGAGTTCCGGGTGTGCCGAATGTGTATGTATTAATGTCCCTGACTTCGCAACAGAGCATCAATCCTCCGAGAATGGCGCGGCTGTCCAGCCCTCCGCTTAAAGGAACGACGTTGTTCTTGTTCGATTCAAAGTTCTTTTCTATTGCCGCAATAAGTTTTTGCACTCCCAGTCGAATCAGATCTTCTTCCTGGGCATTGAAATAAGTGTTCTTGTTAACAGATTGAAAATTAAAGGCATATTGATTGCTATTGTAATCCAGAGGATAGGCTAATTTAAGGAATGAATGGAGTCTTATTGTCTGCAGCATAACGGCCTCCAAAAGTGCCTATATTTATTATTTTCGATATATTGTGTCTATTAACTATGAAAGAGTGATAAAAAGTTGATAGCGGTGTTTCTCCCTGAGCTTTATTTTTAGCGTTTATTTGTCTTTAAAATACAAAAATTCATTGGAAAAGAAAGAACGCAACAGTTTAAGTTCTGCATTATGCATAACATCTCTGCTGTATATATCTTCCTCTTGAATGCTATGCTTTATAAGTCCACTCATAGAAAGCTTGTTAACGCTTAATAAAAAATCAGAAAGCCTTTGCTGTATCGTGAATCTACATAGTGTCTTTGCTTCGACTAGCGCCTTTCTGATAGCCTGAACACCAGATACTTGAAAAACGCCAAAGGCTCCTCTATAATTTGGACAACCAAAAGCAAGAACAGGTTTTCCTCTAGATAATGCTTGTACGCCAACCTTCCCTGTTAAAGTTGCTACTATTTGAGATGCTTCTATTAGAGAAAAAGGATCATCGTCAAGTGAGGCAAGACGAACATTTTTAAGCTCAGCAAGATCTACATAGAAATTAGTATCTCTATAGCGTGGATTAAAATCATCTTTGAGAAAGGTTGAAGGGTGTTCTTTGATTACTATTTCCCATTCAGATGAAACGGCAAGAGAGAGTTCTCTAATCATGAGCCATTGTTGCGTGTAGAAGAGCCCTTCGGGGAGGGATGTCCTCTCGGGTTGACGATGTAAAAAAACGGAAATTCGTGGTTTTACACTTTGAACAGGAGTCGCAAGCTTACAATAGTCATTATAAAGTTTTCTTTTTTTTAACATTGCAAAAAAATAACTTTTTTTATTGCATATTTCTTTCAGTTCGCTTCTCCATGACCACATCTTGCGATGACGCTTATGAAACCGTTCTCTCTCCGCAGTAGGTATTGCCTTTTCATATTGTGCATTATTAATAGCAATAAAATCAGCTACAGCCTGTTCCTCATGCTTAATATTTTCTTGGTGAGTATGCTGTCTTTGGGGTTGTCTTTCTTCTATTCCACGCACAAGCCAAAAGCGCCAAGGAAGGGGAGATCGTGCGAAAAAAAACACAGGAATATTTAAGTACTCTGCTGCTTTAGCTAGGATCCAAGAGCGACGATTGTGTGGTGTATCTTCTGAAAGGAAGCAAGAAATATTTTTAATAATTAGAAGAGATAAGGAGTTTGTAGCTATCTTTTCAATGCAACGCAATTGAGAGAAAGCGCCATTCCAGAGCCTGTTCCCATCAGTGCGTTCAGCAAGGAGCAAAGTTCTGTGGTCGGTCAGCAGGGTGGTCAAAAAACCAGAATAAATATCTCCTATATTCCCAGGAGTACTGAGGAAATCAACACGTTCAAGGTCTTCAAAGAAAACCGTATCTAAATGGGTTGAACTTGGATGCCAGTCTTTAAAAACAGCTCGTTGTACAATAACGGGATGAAATCTTTCCATAATATGTTTGCATGAAAGATAAGGCAGCGTGCTTGGTTCGAATAAGACCGTCATGACTAATGCTGTATCCTCCTTATGAACATGAAATTGATAGTATTATCAATTTATTTTATTTTGAAGTATTTGGTTTACTATTTCGATATCATGAAAGTTATCAATATCCACTGACGTCATGTTTTTCATCTCATAAGCCATGCATTTTTCTCCATATAGTGACGATTTTGCAATAATAGTATCGTATTTTACAGCTAGAATAGCAGGTCCATTTCTAGCATAGAGAAGTGGTTTATCCTGCCTTCGCGTATACTGGGTACTGCTTTCCAAATAGGGTTTTAAATAACCACCATCAATTTTCATCAGCGAGACAGGATTAAATTGATGCGGTACCGCAACAACGCTGACAACCGAAGTTGCTTCATTTTCAAGCAGTATTTGAAGCGCTTCGTCTATATGAGAAGCCTTTCGCAGAGGTGACGTAGGCTGTAGGAGAATGACAATATCTGGACGATAATCTTCTATTTCGTAAAGGCGATGTAGTGTTCCTTTGATAACATCAAGCATTGGTGTATCATCTTCGGCAAGATATTTTTCCCGTAGGAAAGGAACATCGGCGCCGAGATTTTTAGCGCAATTGGCTATTTCAATATCGTCTGTACTAAGAATTATGCGACTTATAAGTTTGCTTTTCTTCGCTTCATCCACAGTGTATTGAATTAGGGGCTTGCCCTGAATTACAGTCAGGTTCTTCCTGGGTATTCCTTTCGAGCCGCCTCTTGCGGGAATAAGTGCAAGTATTTCCATCAGTACGTTATCCTTTTCTGTATGTTGACGTCCTTCTTGGAGAGGATCTCAGCGATCTTTGTCCCTGCGTGGCCATTTCCATAGATAGGATCCAATGGATAGCGTCCGTTCGATATCTGTTTTTCGATTGCCGCTTTGATCATTGATGGATTGCATGCAACATCCATGACGTTCATTCCGCGCTCTCTGCCCGTTTGTCGAGTTCCAATATTTACAGTTGGGGTACCTATATATGCGCCTTCCCGAATCCCGCTGCTTGAATTACCCACCAAACACGCGGTTCTGCTCATCAAATGTATGTAGATATCCACAGGAAGGTTTTTGACAAAAAACATGCGGTGCGCTCTTCCATGTTCACGCCACTTCCGGATACCTTTGGCAATCTGCTCCGAACCTGCATCTGCATTCGGCCATAAAACAAGAGATGGTAGACCGCTTTCCATCGCTGCTGCTAGCGTTTCGTTGATCTGTAATTCCCCCTGTCCATATTCAGTGGTTACAGGATGTTGCGAAATCAGCAGAAATGGATCATTCAAGCTGAATTTCTCTCCAACTCCCTTTGCAAAAACAACCTGCTCGAGGTATACAGTATCAATTTTAGAGCGTAGTATTTCAGCTACGAGGTCGATTCTTGGACACCCCACTAGATGAATATCTTCCGGGTTTTCTCCCAATCGTACGATTCTCTCGTAAGCGTCCTGACTGGCAGGGAAGTGAATATGCGCGAACTTTGTGATGGCGTGTCGAATGCTTTCATCTATGGTACCGCTTACTTCTCCGCCCATAGTATGAGCTATTGGTATGTTCATATATGCTGCCGCCAGTGTAGTCGCCATGGTTTCAAAACGATCGCCCACGGTCAGAACCACATCGGGTTTTAGATTGTCGAACGTCGTCGGCAACTCTAAAAGGCCCAAGCCAGTCGATTTTGCCATCGTAACCGGACTTTCGCCTTCGATTAGCATATAAACCCTGGCATCGGGGTGAAAACCGTCTTTTTCGATTAGGTCGACCACGGAACCATAACGATCCAAAACAGCCGATGCACCCACGATCAATTGGAGTTGTAATTCAGGATGGTCTGCAATGGCTTTCATTGCCGTTTTGATACTACTGTAATTGGCTCTTGACCCTACTACAATACATATTTTTTTCAAAATACACACACCTTTACTCAACATCTTCCCAGAATATCACTTGATCCGGTCTGATTGTCTTTCGCGCTTTTTTCCCGATAACATTTTCAATATACTTTGGTGGGATACCAGTACCAGGTTTTTTTATCGCCAGCATTCGAGGTACTATTATACTCCCCGCTGGAATCTCTTGCAGGGCAACGACGCTTTTTTGAAAGACGGTTTTCATCTCCGCAAAACTGTCGATTTGATTTTTGTCGATGCGATGCCCGAGCATGAGTTCGATCGCTCTGATGCCTTGTACCATCTCCGAGAACTGCTCCGGTTCGAGGGAGTGGCGAGCGTCGCTTCCGTACAGCCGATGACTCAATGTGAAGTGTCGTTCAATAACGCTTGCGCCAAGCACCGTGGCTGCAAAAGACGCGTAGTTCGTAAGCGTATGATCCGAAAAGCCTACGGGCAAGCGATAGCGCTCTTTCATCTCTTGCATGACATTTAGCCCTACCACAGCATAGTCACAGGGGTACTCCGACGTGCACTGCATGACTGTGAGCTTGTTGTTGAGTTTTAATATCTCAGCGACCGCCTCATCAAGTTCGCTCCAATTACTCATGCCTGAGGAGATGAATACCGGTTTTCCTGTTTTGGCGATTTCACGCAATAGAGGTAAATTTGTAACCTCACCCGAGGGGACTTTGTAGTATTCAACTCCGACATCCTCCAGCAATTCGACAGCCTCGACAGAAAAAGGGGATGACATGAAAGACACGCCGAGGGTTTTGCACCTATCACGCAAAATGCCCCACTGATCCTTTGTAAAAGCGGTCCTTTTGAAATAGTCGAATCGCTTTTCCCCCTTGAAATAGGGAGGCATGGGAGCGTCTTTCGTCGTTTCCGCCTCGGCTATATGCGTCTGGAATTTGACGATGTCTGCACCCGCCTCATGGGCGGCTTCCATCATCTTGCATGCGTTTCCGAGACTGCCGTCGTGATTCATGCCGATCTCGGCGATGGTTTGTGTTGTCATTGATTTCCCTCCGTGGAAAGCGATTCATGTAAAGGCTCAATATTGGCTTGATCTCCTGTACTCAGCGAGAGTATTTTTCTAATGAACTCTGCTTCGAGGTTATTGTCGTGTTTGAGAGCGTAACCTGTTAATTTCTGATCGAACTCTATAGCGGACGAGTTGTCCTGTGATAGAAGACAGGAAACAACGCCCAACATTTGATCGATGTTTGTAACATTATTGATGCTTTCGTAAGAAGCATATATGGATGTGTCCAAACCCCAAAAATTAAGATTAACAGAGGGTATTCCGCATGCAACAGCCCAGTATAGGGTACTAGAGTTGACTGCCACCAAGAGATCGAATACCGGAAGGACGTCATGAAGCCGTTTGTTCAAAATTTTCGTCCTCTCGCCTTCCAAGAACAAGTAATCGTCTTTTTTCATTTTTGGATGCAGAGAAAGAAATAGATTGCATCCAGTTGTCCGTAGGCTCTTAACGATGTCAAGAAGCTGATTATAAAAATGGTGTTTATCATCTATCATGCCGTGTTCCCAGAGCTGGCTAACAGCAAAAACAAGATTTTGCCTAGATATATCAAGCCCATCTTCTCTCATCATGTTGTTTAAAATCAATTTCTTGTTGTTGAATGATTTTTGTAGATAAATTTGCGCTAATGTCGGTGCGACAAGAATTTTTTCCGTTTTCACTCCCCTTTTTACCCAAGACTCTTTTTCTTCGAGCGAACTCGCCATTATATATCTGCTTTTGCCGCACCCCATCTCCCAAGGGTTTTCACTCAGAGTCCCGAAAAGCTTAAGCGTAACAGCGACTTCTGGAGTGTAGAATGAAAACCTCTCGGAACCATCGTAAATGTAATTCTGAGGTGCAAGACGCTCTAAAAAACGACCCCACATGGAAATTTGAGATTTTAGCACTCCTGCTGTTTTTTTCATCTTACCAATCAAAAGGGATTCGCTATTTGCGCTTTGGGTATAATTTAATACTACAGTTGGGATGTCATTCTTGATGCCGTATTTTAATGCTGCTTGCTCGAGAAATATATGCCTGTCTCCGTTTGTGAAGATTATACTTGGTACTGTTTGCAAGGAGCGAAAACGCCTTTTAAGTGTATGATAGTAAAAAAACAAGGCAAGCAGACTTGAAAGCCCTGAGCGCTCCAATCCGATGCGTATTGCCTTTTTAAGTGGTGAACCTGTATGGGGCGCGTGAAGATTCTGCTCCTTCTTTCGTCCAGATATCTCTTGAGGCTTTTCTCTATTTTGAGTTCTTTTTAAAAGCGCTGACAGACTGAAGTTGAATGTCCAAAACAGAACTCTTTGCGGAAAGTCGCTAGATAAAGCATGAATAGTATCAGGGATATCTTTCCCCTCGATTAGAAAAATAACCAAGGAATTCGGCGTATTTGAAAGCAACAGTTTGCATAGTAAATAGTTATCGCCTAACCGTTGTTTCTGTTTGATGACGTGAGCGAAAATTACGGGCTCGGTAAAATTCGGTTTCATTATTCCTCCAGATGGAATTGTTTGGGGAAGAATTAAGGGAAAGTTGAATTTATACTCCAAAGCCTGCCTATACTCGCCCCACTGCTCGAAATCTTCCCACACGGCGTGTTCACGCGCTCAAGGAAACATTAGATTGTTCGGGAGATAATCAGCTCCGTAAAAAGCAGATCCACTTCCGTATCTATATCGATAGAGCGTTCTCGGGGCATTATATAGGCCAATGAACGCGGACCGAAAAGATCTATGCAACCTGACGCTGCCATTCTCCCCTCAACAAGGTAAATTGCTCCGTTAAGTCGATAATATGTTGGCAATTCTTGTCTATTTTTAATTAATATTTCTCGACTAATAAAATTCTCCAGAGAATGATTCTCCGGCAAGACGTTGCTCCAAAGAGGCGTATGGTCACATTCACAAACGCTGACTACAGAAAGAGCATCTCGTTCGATAGCTATGGATAATGCATTCTCGATATCTTCCGATACCCGAAGCGGAGAAGTTGGCTGAAGATAGATGTAGTAGTTGAATTCGCCGTGTTTTTTTCGAAGATACTCCACCGCATCGATGAAAACATCGTCTCTTGTCGCTGTGTCTGTAGCCAGTCCTTCCGGACGTCTATAAAGAGAAACATTTGGATGTCGGTCGACGATATCCATCACTGGTTCGAAATTTGTGGATACAACTATCTGATCTATCGAAGTTGTAGAAAGTGCTGCATCAAGAGTATATTCGATAAGCGGTTTACCGTTTAACAGCCTGATGTTTTTGTTCTTCACACCTTTTGAACCAGCACGAGCGGGAATGATTGCAGCAACTCGTTTTTTCATTTTAAACTGCCCCTTTCTGTCGTAAAGCCGCATTGCTGCTGTAATGCACAATGCTTGACAAGCTTGAGGTCTTCGGCGACCATCTCCGCGCATAGCTTCTCAAGCGTGATGAGTGGCATCTAGCCTAACTTCTCCTTCATCTTGGAGAGTTGGATCTCGTACCCCTTCTCAAGAAGAAACTCGGCCAGATAGGAACCGTCTTGGCCGGTGATACCGGTGATGAGGGCTGATTTGCGCATGTTCAGTTGCCCCCGCTAATTTCTTTAATAAGCCTGCATATCTGCTCTACTTCTTCGGATTTCAGCGAGTTCGAACTTGGTAAATTTATCCCGCTCGCTGAAAGGTCTTCGCAAACGGGAAGAGTCTGATCTGTATTGTATATCGGCTGCCGATGAACAGGGGGGAAAAAGGGTCTTGTGTCGACCCCTTTCTCTCGAAGAGCGTCCGCCAACTGATTGCGGGACATGCCGAATACTTCCGGATCCACAATCAAGCAATACATCCAGTAGACGCACTTGGCCCACTCCATCTCGGGTGAAAAGCACAGTCCCGGAATGTCTTTCAAAAGGCTTCTGTAGAGCGAGGCCATTTCACGCTTATGCTCGATGATTTCCTCGATTTTTTCAAGCTGCGCCAAACCCAAGGCGGCTTGGATGTTGGTGAGACGATAGTTGAATCCGAGGACTTCATGCCAATACCTTTTTGTCTTCGACATGCCGTGATCTCTGTATAAACGCAGTTTTTCGTCTATTTCGGCGGAGTTCGTTACGATCATCCCTCCCTCGCCGGTCGTGATGATCTTGTTGCCGTAAAAGCTGAACGTTCCCATATGACCGATGCTTCCGACTTTTCGCCCTTTGTACAGCGCACCGTGAGCTTCGGCTGCGTCTTCGATGACGAAAATGCCTTTTTCGGACGCAATCCGCATTATCGGATCCATATCGACAGGATGGCCGTATATATGAACAGGAATGATTGCTTTTGTTCGCGGAGTGAGCGCCTGTCGGACGCCTTCAGGATCCATGTTCCACGTCTCCTTCTCGGAATCAACGAATACAGGGTCGGCTCCGACATAACGCACCGCATTGGCTGTAGAGATAAAGGTTAAAGAAGGAATAATGACTTCGTCTCCCGGTCCGATACCTAAGGCCACCAAGGCGAGATGGAGTGCTGCTGTTCCATTGGAAACAGAGACGGCATGCTTTGTCTCGCAAAAACTGGCAAACTTCTTTTCAAATAATTCGACATACTTCCCGGCGGAGGAGACCCAGCCTGTTAAAATGCAGTCGCTTACGTACATCAGCTCTGTCTCACCCATTGTGGGTTCCGCTACCGGAATGCGCAGTTTTCGATCCAGTATCGCAACGTCCGTGACTTTGCCGGAAGAGCTTATGATCGGAATGATGCGTATTTTCTCGGAAAACTTGTGTACGATCTCTTCGTAGGGGACGTTTTCACCAACCGTTACTGGAGATGTGTTCGCTGCGACCTGCACGGAGTGTTCAAGTCCGAAACCGTTCAAAAGAGCCCTTCTGAGGTCGCCGTCGGTTACAAGTCCACTGAATAAACCGCTTACAGGGTCCAACAGCAGCGCGAAGCCGAGCGCTTCTCTGTTGATCAAGGAGAGGGCGTCTCTGATAGTTGATGTGGAGGTGATGCAGAGAGCCTCTATATTCTCGCGCAAGTTTTTCATAATCATTCACCTCTCGCTTCAAGTGGGTGCTTGTTTATGTGACGTATTTTTTGCTCAAAGAATCTTAAATACTTCTCAAAAGCTTCCATCGTTGGAAATTCCGCTTCAATGACTACGGGTGCTTCCAAGAGGTTGTACCGGGTCAGGAGATCAAAAACGAAACTTTCATCCGATGGTGGACGATGTGAATCGGCTATCCCGTCGTTGTCGTTGATGTGCAGTGCGCGCACGTGCGGCTTGGCGACCTCCATAAAATCGTCGATTCCGAAATCCCACGTCTTGGAGGATATTTTAAGATGACCCGTATCCAGCAGTAAACCGAAGTAGGGGCTGTCAATCTCCTTAAAAAGACGAGCGACCTCGTCCGGACGCTGTAAAAGGAGCTTGCCCTTGTTCGCAAGTATGCATACGTTGTTTTCGACAAGTAGGGAGACTCCCGTCTCCTCGCATTTCTTCAGGAGAATTTCGAGAGAGCCCAAAAAGCGATCAAAGGACTCTTCGTAATCCTTTTCGCTGATGTTGTCGGGAAATGCAAATCCATTTTTCCCTTCCGCAACCGGATCTTGTACAAATCCTGAGTGAATGGAGTAGAAGGGAACGGTATTTTCGGCACACAGTGTTATAGCGCGTGATGCGAAATCTACGGATTCTCTTCTGATAGCCTCATCCGGTGATGCCAGATTTAAAATTAGTGTCTCCGGATAGGGCGGAAAGAAGTTGTGAATGAGAAGAAGAATGCCGAAATTCTTAAGCGAGTCAAGCGCAGTCGGCGTCGTTGTTACCCGTGAGCCAAGTTCGACCGCACATATGTTGATCGACTTGTATGACGCAATGCGTTCCTCCAAGGGAACGGTCCGCCGAATGCAGGATGTAGAAACAAAAATCTCGTTCATAATTCGATTTCTCCGACAAGCTGTCCATTTTCCTCTCCGAGGAAGGAGTAACCAATTGATCGGTAGAGGGCTAAAGCTGGAGTATTATCGGGATAAACTTTTAGCCTGACTTTGCCCGCGCCTTTCAGCTTTGCGGCAAGATGCAGATACGACATAAAAAAATGCCCAAGCCCGAGTTTTCTACGAGCACTGGAGACAATAATGCCCAAACTCGGCTTTTCAAAGCCTTCATCCCAGCCGCGGAGCATCCCGTACGCAAGCACTTCATTTGCGAAAGAAGCGATGCAATACAAATCTTTGCCGGAGTAATTGGCGATCTTCTCAGCGTTTTCTCTGTCGAAAGGATGCGGATGGAAGAAAGCGTCCTCCTTTTCACGTTTGATCAGATCGAAAAAAACAGCGAGCTGCTTGAAGTGCACAGGGGTTACTCTTCCTACTTGTAGGCTTTCGCCTTCTATATGTTCACTCATCGCTCCGGCCGCTCCAATCGACATCGTTGAAGGAAATTTGGACTTCACTATCGATGTTTTTCTTCGCTTTTTTCCCGAGGATATTGAAATAATACAAGGGGGAGACTCCTGTTCCAGGTCTTTTTGAGGTGAGATGCTCCTTTGTCAGAGTCTCTCCTTCGATTACCGGCTTAAGAGTTACAAGGCTTCTTTGCATCCTGTGCTTGTTCTTGAGTTCGCTTTGAACGGGTTTTTTGACGCCGTCGCCGAGCATCTTTTCCGTAAGCCGGACTGTTTCGACGAAGCGTCTGAATCCTTTCGGGTCAAGCGAGGCCTGATGATCGGGGCCGCGCATCTTCGTGTCGAGAGTGAAATGCTTTTCCAGAATGACAGCGCCGATGGAGACGGCCACCATGCTCGCTTCGAAACCGGGGGTATGGTCCGAAAAGCCTACGGGGAGCTTGAGTGCGGATGCCAAAGTCGGTATGGCGCGAAGATTCGCTTCTTCGATGGGAGCGGGATATTCGGTTGTGCAGTGCAGGAGAGCAGTATTAGATGGGTTTTTGCCACCGAAAAGGGCATTCAGAACGTAATCGACTTCCCACAGGGAGCATAAGCCCGTGGAGAGGATGAGCGGCATGTTCTCCTGCGGGCGGAGATGTTCCAGCAGAGGGAGGTTTATCATGTCCGCAGAGGCTATCTTGATCGCTGAAGCCTTGATGGAGTATAAGAAATCAATACTCTCTCTGTCGTAAGGAGTACAGATAAAGGCTATGCCGACGGCGTCGCAGTGTTCTTTCAAGGCTGTTAGCGCGTCGAAGGAAATTTCCAGAGATTTGAGCATGCTATACTGCGACTCGGAGGCGTCCGTGCTGCTCATCTGGTAGTCGGCCTTTGGTGCGTTCGGAAGAATAAGGTTTTCGGTGATGAAGCTTTGAAATTTGATGGCGTCGGCACCGGAGTCCTTGGCTTCATCGACCAGTCGATGAGCCAGCCCAACATCTCCGTTGTGGTTGACCCCGGCTTCGGCGATTATATAGCAGGGGGAGGCTTGTGAGATGTGACTATTCGCTATTTGCATTGTTCACCCTCCTATCTGCAGTGCTTGCATGTTCAATGGTAACGATATCAGCTGTTCCTGATGTTTATATTTTGCCTCTTTTTTTAAATCTATAATAAAAGGAACGCAGTGGAATGTAAACATGAAAAACTTTCAGCGCTTTTATTATTAACACCTTGGAAAACAGATAGACGTTAGAAGGGGAAAAGCGGTATAATAATCGCATGCGCTCTGCTCGATATAAATAACGCATAACATCATTATAATCATTGTTGATTGTTGATTGTTGATTGTTGATTGTTGATTGTTGATTTTTTAAATGTGGCACGAACAACTTCGTCACCTGACAGCTTAATAAAGCCGCTGTTTTCAGCTAAATTTACGAGTGTTCTTAATGTGAAGTAGTATGTATGCGCTAATACTAAACGTTGAAAAAAATCCATATTCCCCTCTTTTAAGTTTTTCACTCCAGGTACGTTGATGTATAGAGTGCCTGTGTTGTTCAAAATTTCGTGTGCTTTGCGCATCTCTTTTGTGGGATCTAAAAAATGCTCTAAAACATGCGAGTATATGATAAGATCCGGATGGTCGCCGTGGTTTTCAATATGTGTATCGATTGTTCCTATATGTAGATCCAGATTGTACTGTTTTTTCCCATATTCAATATATGAGCTGCCTAAGTCTATTCCCTTTACACGGCATCCCTTTTCACGGAAGTAGAGCAGTATGCCTCCTGCACCGCAGCCAACTTCGAGGACAAACATATCAGCGGTTAATTTGACACCTGAATCGGTAAGATAAGACCATATCTTTTGGCCTCTATTGTACTGGAAACGAAAATACTCTTCGGTTGGCTGATCTTTTCCCGAGTACAGCGGACGGTATTCAATGTCATAGAAAGCATTGTAAGAATGCTGATTCATTCGAGGGTTTGTTTGAATAAGGCCGCAATCTTTGCAGATCACTACGGACAAATCTAGGCCGTATCGATCTTTCGCCGCCAATTGCTCAAAGTGGCTTCCCATGCAAACTGCACAGGGAACAGTTTCGCGTGTATAAATTTCGCTCTCTATTTTTTGTTCAACTTGCTTCTTCATTTTTAATTGAAGCGGATTGAGTTGTATCGTTGGCTTCCTGTTATAAGTATAACGTGAGTTCAGCATTGCTTTCCTCCTAGGCTACAACGTAAATTCGTATTTTTTCAAGAAACACCCAATTTCACCGCAGTTTATGGTTCAACACACTCTTGAAAATAGCTTAATATATAATATTTTTTGTTTTTTTGTACATTAGTCGATGGATTGATTGTTTCTTTTACGCAAACAAGGTTTTACTTCTTTGTTTCCACCTTCGCCATCCTCATAAACTCGTGATTTTCCCGCAGCAATTCTTCATAAGTACCGTGAGCAGAGAATCTGCCGTTCTTCATCATATAGATGGCGTCGCAGTCCTTCAGAGTGTTCAGTCTGTGTGCAATCATTATAACAGTTCGCGCCTTCGAGGCGTTGCGTATTGCGTTCAGAACGGCTTCCTCGGTTGCTCCGTCGAGGGAGCTGGTGGCTTCGTCGAGAACGAGGACTTCCGGGTTGCGGAAGACGGCGCGGGCGAGGCCGATGCGTTGGCGTTGGCCTCCGCTGAGACGGACGCCTCGCTCGCCGATGACAGTGTCGTAGTTTTCGGGCAGCGTCTGGATGAAATCGTCAAGCGCTGCAATGCGCGCGGCTTGGCGGACCTGATCGTCGTCGGTCTTTTCGTCCGGTACGCCGAATGCGATGTTCCGGCGTACCGTATCGTCGCTCAAATAGATCTCCTGCGGGACGTAGCCGATCTTTCGGCGCCAGGCATGGATATTGGCGGTAGTTATGGGAGTGTCGTCGATGAGCATTCGCCCCTCTTGGGGGAGGTGTAGTCCGAGGAGGATGTCCACCAGGGTCGTCTTGCCCGAGCCGGTGGAGCCGACGAATCCGACGACGCTCTCCTTGGGGATGTCCAGGTCGAGCCCGTCGATAACGTTCCGTTCTCCGTCGGGGTATCGGAAGCGGATGGTGTTCAACCGGATGTGGCGGCGGAAGGGAAGTTCCACCTGCGCGCCTTCTTCTTGGGGCAAGGAAAGAGGCTGTTCGTCGGAGATCAAGTCCTTGTAGAGTTTGTCCAGAATAGCCTTGTTGTAGTATACCTGCGTGACGGAGGTGTAGATGATTTGCAGCGCGGGCATCAGGCGCTTCCCGGCGAAGGCGTAAAGGCTGACCAGAGGGATGACGGAGGTAACCTCTCCTCCGTGAAGCAGAGCGAGGACGATAAAAAGGATAAGCCCTCCGAAGACGATGCTCTCCATAAGGTAGGAGGGGAGTTGCCCTGCGACTCTAGCGAAGACATTGAGATGCGTGAACTTCCTGGAGTGCTCGGAGTATCGGTTGAGAAAATAGGGCTCCGTGCCTGTGACTTTGGTGATTTTGATGCTGGCGAGGGCTTCGCCGGCGGCGCGGAAGCGGTTTTTGTTGGCTTCCAGTCGCTCCGCACCCTTTTGCTTGAGTTTGACCTTGAGGTAGATGTTCAGCGTGCCGTAGACCGTTCCCAGAAAGGCGAGGGCGCCGAGGGTGACGGCCGGATTCACGGAAAAAAGCATGAAGACAATAACGAAGAGTATCAGAATATTGGTCATCGCCTCGAAGAGGGGCATGAGAAAGTTTGTTGTCAGCTGATTAACCTCCGAAAGGACGTTTTTCCCAAGATCGCTGCTGTTATTGAGCAGAAAGAAGGAGTAGGGCCGAGAAAGGTAGATGGCCAGCAGCCGGTGGGAGAGGGTGTGGTTCCTGTAGAGGACGAAGCGCGCCTTCGCCCACATGGTGAGGGCGGTGATCGTATTGGAGAGGATGACGACGACGACGACTGCAACCCCCAGCGCGATCATAAAAGCCTGGGGCGTGGCGAAGGAGAATGCGTCATAGAGGTACGCGAGCCATTTGTTGCGCTGGATGGAGGTCGGGTCCATGACGACATTGATGAAGGGGAAAACGGCGAAAACGCCCGCCGTCTGCGCGAAGGCGGTAAGAAGTCCCGCGAAGAAGAGAAGCATCGCCTGAATTCGTTCGCGCGGGGTGAAGATCTCGTAGAGTTTGCGCAAAGACGATTTGTTCTCGGAAGGCCGGGAGGCGGAGATTGGAATCTGTGCGCCGGCGGTGTATGGAGTTGCTTCGGTCACTCAATCACGCCCTCTTCTAGGTGTGGAAACGGACGCGCCTGCATTTTTTGCTTAAGAGGCGCGCCCGCGTTGTGCGTTTAAACGTTGCATTACGAGTAATTTTATTACTCGTAATGCGTTTTGTCAAACGAAAGAAATCTGCGCCCCAGGAGGGGAGTTTCAATGGCATGAGCACTGTCGGGTGAAATAATTGTTCAGTATGCTGGAAAGATGTTGTGTCAATCCGCTTGGGTGGTGATAATACGAAAACAGAGAATGCAAAAATATTTTACAACGCTTTGTATAAATAGATGCCCCAATATGAGGACGGTGTTTCAAAATACCCTTCAAAGCAAAGGTTGTTTGCCTCCGGGTTGGTAATTTTTACAGCAGAAAAAATATACTCACCGCCCATTTCTTTAAACGCCTTTGTGTCGAGGCAAATGTCATTGATTGCGCGCGCAGGTTTTTTGGGAATTAAATAGGAGCGGCCTAATTCTGAAGAAAACACATAGCAGCGGCTTCCCCAGTCGTCGAAGTATCGCTGAAATTTTTGATCTTTCCGCAGTTCGCATTCAATGATCTTTCTGAATCGCATTTTATATTCTAACGGGTAAAGAACCTGGTATCCGTCCAATGTATAGAAGCCGTTATATTGCGCGATGCTCGGATGCAGCCCAATGCTTACGACACGGTAGTCCTGTTGGTTTTTTCCGATATGCTGTGCTATGCTCTGGAAAAGGGCTTCATCGAAAAAATTATGAAAGTTCAAGCCGACGGTGGTGCGCTCTCCTCGAAGTAGGGTTCTCACATTGCGAAGATAATTCGTATCGCTGCGAATAATGGTAAAAAACTGGAGGAAGATGAGGATGACAGCTAAAAAGAAGAAGCCATTGACGCGGAGTCTTTCCAAGCTGATAGCAAAGATGATCATCCAAACGGAAGGAAGTAAAAAAAAGAATCTGCCGAAATTGACACTCTGTATGAGAGCAAACGAATCTCCTAGCCAGTATCTGATGTATGGCCAAGAAAAAACAGTGAATAGAATGAAGATGACGATTGAAAAAAGAAATTTTAATCGTGTTGACGCCTGTTTCGCTATCCCGATTGTCAGCGTGACAGGGTATAGAGCCAAGGGGTGTGTCGATTCTCTTTTTATTTTTATGAAAAAAAAGGATAGGAATGCGGATGCGATAATGTATTTAGTTGATAATATTCCCGCATGGTATTGTGTCTGTAAGCCCAGTTTGATTGTTGAGCGTAGATTTGCAAGCAGAGGGATCCATTCAAAGGTTCGGTCTGAACGATGTGAAACAAAGCCGGAGAAAAATTGCAGGTAGAAAAGACTGTATTCCGATATTATGTATGAGCAGCCCAGCGTGAAGATCCCCCAAAATAACCCCCAAACGAATTTTTTGGTTCTTATACTGAACCAAATAAGAGCTCCAGAGGCAAAGAATAAAATAAAAAAACCAGAAAGGAGCATTGCAGAAGAGAAGCCAAAAAGTGCAATTATTGCGAATTCCTGCCAGCCATAGCGTTTATTTAGGATATTTAAGAAAGCGAAGAGAAGAAGTGGCTGGCCGGCGACACTGAGTCCGTATAATGGATAAAAAGGAAGAATAGAAAAGGCAAAAGCAATACAAAAAGACAACCCTCTTCGCCAATGAATCAATACATGTCTCTCTAGAAGTAGATACATTCCAATAAAGGCAATGAATCTCACAAAAAACTCGTTTAGAAGATATGCGAGCAAGGGGTGAAAAAAATAAAAAAACAGGAATGTAAGGTTGAGTTTTGGGGGGAATGCGGCCATGGGCAACCCATTCATTATGTTTGGCAAAATATCGTTGGGTGAAGAGAATATGTCCGTTTTCGCGAGCAAGCTTAACCATACAAAATTGCTATCCAAATTATCATGGACAGTAATATAACTATTGTTTCCAAGAAAAAAATAGGGCAGGAAATATGAAAAAATGAGAAGCCATCCGAGAAAAAGCAAATGAGTTGAGGTGATTTTGTTCAGTATTTTTGTGGGTAACACGAGCTTCTCTTTGAACATCATCATTTTTGTCCTTTCGAGTATATTTTGAGGATGTGTGCATTTTTGATCATACTCTCCTCCCCACAACCAAACAGCTCGTACCCAACATCTTGCTCCGTCCCTCCCGGATCATTCGCGTCTCCCTCTTCAACAAACGCTCGATAACCGAAACAGCGATTCCGCCGTCGGTTCCGTGTTCTGTTTCATTGGACAACACGTTCGGCTTCTCCTTCACCAATCCCAAGCGAAACGGCGCGGCTTTCAGCAAAAGAATTGGCAGCGTCAGACATCCGAAGAAGAACGTGAAGTAGGGGATATCGAATTTCCCTCTCAGCAGCTCCGTGACGGTGTTTTCATCGTGGCGGCGGAAATGGCCGGAATAGACGTCGCACGCGGACCAAAGCCACTGTTTTGCCGGCAACGTGAGATAGAAAAGTCCCCCCGGTTGGAGAATGCGGGCGATTTCGGAGACAAAAGCCGCGTCGTCTTCAATATGTTCTATGACGTCGAAGCAGCTCACGGCAGCAGCGGAAGCATCCGGCAGAGCTAGATCCTCAAGCGTTGTGCAAATAACATGAGGCAAACGGCGTCCAACTTTTCCATTATAGGCGCCGGAGAGTCCCGGTTCGAGAAGAATGGCGGGGAAGCCCTCGTCAAGCAGACGCTTGGTTACATAGCCGTTTCCGCCGCCGATATCCAGAATCTCGCCTTCCGGAGGAAACCTGCGAACAGCCTCCAGAATGCAATTATTGCGATGCCTGAACCAAAAGGACGTATCCTCCAGAGAAAAACAGACGTCGTTCCCGGTAGACGGATACGAGAGAGCCACCGTTTTGTCCGAGCGTAGAATACCGTACTCGTCTTCGTGGAAATTTTCAGGGAGAGCGTTCACCAACAATCAATACCACCTCGCAGAAATACGTGGAATCCGCTCAGGAGACAAAAATCAGTATGCCGAACACGATGAGCAGGAAGCCCAATCCTTTTGTCCGTGTGATTCTTTCACCAAAAAAAACTCTCCCCATGATCGGCACAAACATAAATCCCAGAGAGTCAAGCGCAGGACCGGCTTTCAACGGCATGCCGCGATAGGCGATGGAAGCCATCCCCATAGAGCAGAGCATCAGCGCATACCCCAGCAGCACATACCCGTTCGCGTACTGCCGCAACAGCGAGCGTCCCTGCTCCATCGCCGCCCTTTTCAACGCGACCTGACCGAACCCCGCCACCGCGACGGCGAAAAGGAAGAGAAGATGATAGCTACTCACCCCGGCTCACCAGGAATTTGACGGGGTAGAGGGCTATGGAGCATTTCCGCGCACCACATGATACCAAAAGAAACGGCCGCCATTCGCCCGACGAGATCAATGCCGACGCCTTCAGAAATCTCATGCCGACTCCTCGTCTTCGGGCAGAAAGCCCAGATTTATAAGGTGCCATTTGGTCGAGAGTTTCCCTGTTTTCAAGCGCTCGGCAACCGCGTCTGCAAGCGTGTCTTCGGAGCACTCCGCAGCCATCGAGTCCAGCATCGGTTTGGGCATCAGAAGCATGGCGGCGAAAGCGTTTGCACGCTTTTCGACGGCGCGCCGCGCCCAAGGGCCGGAGGCGACCGCCAGCGGACGCCCATGCTCACGGTCGAGGAGAAGGTGGCAGAGTTCATGGGCAAGGGTGAAACGGCGCCCCTGAGACGTCCTGTTCTTCTCATGCTGCTCGTTCACAAGAATCGACGGCGCGCACCCGAAACGGGAAACGGCTACTCCCATGATGCGCTCATCGTCCAACAAAATGGAGTCGGTGTATACCCCCAACCTTCGAAGAATAGCCTCGATGTCGATCGCATTCGGACTGCTCGTGTTGGTCTGCAAATGCTCGTGAAGCAGCTCCGCGGTTTCGTAACCTTCCAGAAAGGGTACGGAGGATTCCGAAGCGGGTAACCTTGGCGGCTGAACATCCGATGGTTGAAGCGCCATTACGCTCCGGGCCAAAAGGAGAACATCCTTCTCGCCGATTTCCGGAGCGGTGCTGCCGTACATCATGCTCGCCAAACTGGATCCTTCCAGAACAAGTTCGTTCGGCGAAAGCCCATCCAGCGCGAAGGCGGCGAACGAATCCCCCAGACGATCCTGCAGCATCGCCACTTTTCGACGTGCGTCTTCCAGAGTGTGCGCGATGCCGCTCAGCCAGGTCAGCCGCTCTTCCGGCGCGACCGTGCGCAGTTCCATAACGCTCTTTTGCAGAGCCGTCAGGCGCGAGAGATCCTGAAGAGCCGACGCACGCCCTCGCTGCACCATGGAATCGGATATCGTCCGTAAGGCTTCGAAGAGAGGGACGCATACCGCATTCAGCGGCAGCAGTGCATCTCCACGCGAATTCTCGAAAACACACTCCGAAGGCATCCCCGCGGAAGGCGGCGGTCCCCATGAAAAGCGCGCACAGCCTCCCTCCCGAAGAAGGAGAATATCGGGGAAAACGCCTCCTTCAGCGGCTGAACGCAACGCATGACGAAGACTCCATTCGTACCAGAGAGACTCGCGTCTGTCGGCTTCGTCGTCGCTTAGGTATGGAAGAAAGCGTGCGTCTCCGTCGCGCCGAGCCCATGGGGTTGTTTCGACGTCCGACAAAACAGGAAGCTTGCTTTCGTGAAAGAGCGCGTCCCAGTTGCGGACTAACCATTCGAAAAGCGGCAGCAGATACCATGTCGCTCCGTGCGGAGCGCAGAGATTGCGCCCCTGTACCCAGAGGTCGAAGCGCCCCCAGGAAAGAGTCTCTTCCGGCGATGAGAATCGACCTTCGTCGGGGTCGGGAAGAAGTTCTATCCGAACCGCGAAACTCTCTGTATCCCCGAATTCGATAGCATGTGCACTCATTCCCGCCCCTCCTTCATTTCGCGTCGCGTAACCTGACCGCTCTCCCGCCATTTTTTCCTGATACAGTACGGGACCTCGCTCCAAGGAACAGGATAGCCGTGCCAGAGGTCTTCGCCGTGAGGGCGTGCGCAATACGCTTTGCCATTATGGAAATTATAGCGCTTGTTGTCGATCGCTTCAGCCTCCCGCAAAAGACGCGCCGCTTCAAGAAGAGAAAGCTCGCTCTTGGGCGGACAAAGCGTTCCTTTATGTCCGTGCTGCCACGGTTCCTTGTGCTTAGGATTTGGTTCGTACCTCATCGGGGCTTCCTTTCTTACGGTATACCGCCGCCTTCGCGGATTGGCGCATCCAATCGCGAAGGGGCAGACTGCAACAGCGAGATTCCCTCCACGAGATTGGACTTCCCCGAGCCGTTCGGCCCGATAAGAATGTTCAACGCACCCAAAGGAAGCGCCTCCCCTTCGGGACCGAACGAAAGAAAGTTTTTCAGCCGAACGCTCTGCAGCATCTTCTCACCTCCGAGGAATCCCGAGCTTAAGCGAAGCAGAACAAAAATGCTCAAGCTACTTCAGAAAATATGCCGCCCGCGAAACGTTCAGCAAGCTCGCAGTTCGACCACACATTCAGTACATCCACCTTGACAAAAGGGGCTCTTGCTTCTAAAATTTAGACACTATATTCCTTGGTGTTTCTTTCGGGAGATGCCAATGCGTACGAGGAGAGGCCGCAAGGTCTCTCCTTTTATTGTGCGAGCGCAAGTTCCTTAAGGACGACGGGAGTAATCTCTCTCCGTTCATCGACGATATTCCATAGCCGATTGTGAAACGTCCCGGCCTTCTTCAGCCTTGGCCTAATCCACGCTTGCGTGGCCCTTGCTCGTCGGCCGGGCGCTTCGCAGTCAGGAAGGCGCAGGAAGGCGTCTCCGCATCCGAGTTTGATCGGAATCGGAGAAAAAAGGCGTTCCTCAGTTCTGACGAGCCTTGATCAATTCGTCGAGTTGCTTCCGGGAGATCTCCGCATAGTCAAGAATCTTCTCGTGAGGTTCGCCCCTGTCGAGCATCTTGGAGGCGACGGCGAGCTTCTGCTTTGTTTTGCCCATCTTCTCGCCTCTCTTCTGCGCTCTTTCCTCGACCACGCTCAATAACACGATCTTCCCCTCCTTCTTTCGCTGTTCTCTGAATTCGTCGTACGCCTTTTGCATTTCCGGGCTCTTCGGGTGCAGCAGCGCGTCCATAAAGCGAAAGAGCGCCACCTTCTCGTCGTGAGTCCACCCCTTGGAGTCCAGCTTCTCGATCAGCCCCTTCAGGTAATCCAGCTTCACCCTGTCGTTCCTGCCGCTCTCCAGCGCACACTTCCCTGCGTAGAGCGCCCAGTCGAACGGATTCCCGCTGCTCTCAAGGTCGTCCGAGTCAAGCTCCCAGATCTTCAGCGTCGGGTATTCGTACAGCATTCTGTTTCCGTAGCTCTCACGCAGATACCGTTCCTCCTCGGCGGCCGGGCGCTTCGCAGTCAGGATTGCGCAGGAAACCGCGTCGGAGGTATCGCCGTAATCCTTCAGGTAGGTCACCCGAAGGGAGGAGTTGTAAAAAAACAGCCTCTCCGGCAGATCGCCGCCACCCGGCCCCTGTATCTCGACGTGAAGGACGAGCCAGACATCGCGCCCCGACGTGGTCGGAACGCGGGCCAGAATATCGGGGATTTGCTTCGGTCCATCGATGTAGACCGTCAGCTCCTCAAGCTCTTTCTCCAAAAAGACGATCTTCCGCGACCGGTCCACGTCGTCGGCCAGCTCCGGCAGGATTCTTCTCAGTACGAGGAGAAAAAACTTCTTGATGATCGCTCGCCAGTGCTCATCAATCTTCCGACGCTCCTCTTTCCCGATGCTCTCCGTCGTAGCTTCATCCGTCGCGACGAGCTTCCCCGGCGCCTTGCCGGGAGGATTAATCTTCCTCGTCTCAGCGGTTATAGTGTTCACACTCCTTCGACATTCCCTGTCGCCGCACGGGGTACGGAGACTTTTTCGCGTCTGTTTCGGTTTCTTGAGATAAGTATAGCCTTGAACTGTACCCTCTTCAAGTCCGGCGGCATTCTTTCCCCTCCTGCGAAAAAGAAGGAGCGAGAACGATTGAAGTCGGTGTTTTGAAAAGCAACTCGCACCCCGATCCCCTTCGTCGGTCAATGATAGCACGAATCGAAGCGACGCAACTGCAAGGCCTTCGACAGGAACAACGAAGCCCCTACTCACCCCGGCTCACCAGAAAAACACCGCAGAGGATCGCCGCCGCGACGGAAGGCGCATCAGATGTTGATCCTCTTGGATATCACGTACAGCGGACGCTTCTTCGTTTCGTCGAACACCTTGCCGAGGTAAATGCCGATAATCCCCAGATTTGCGATGATCAGACCCGATTTTCGGTTTTTTAAGTTCTGCAAAAGTTGACTAACCATGTTCCGAAGGAAGCGAAAAAACAAACCCAAGTCGTCTTTTTTTTCACGCACAGAAGAATCCGCTTGAGTTCTTATGTACATATCGTACAGCATTTCCCCGGCGGTTCAGTCAACGATAGCCTTCAATGAAGGATGAGGCGATTCCCTTTTCAAAACGCCCCCAATTATGCTGGAATATTCAAGCTTGACACTTCGAATTCTCAAGGTATAATTTTAACTGATCTCTACCAGTGGTAGCAGATCCTGCAAAGGCTTCGACCGCTGAGCCCGCCTGGCGAATCAGCGGTTCTTTTTTTATCTGTACTTCGGCGAGGCCCTGATTTTTTTCAAGTTTTCTTGAGTGTCCACAAGATACGCCGTGACGAATTCCGCGCTTGAATTCCCTGTAAATCGTATGATGACGACCTGCGTGACCGACAGAAAACCGCAAGATCAAGAGATAACGCGTTAAAGAGCATTCTCGGACCTTGAAAATACAGAAAAAGACGTATGGTCACATTGTATTCTCCGTGATTTACTTTGTTTGGAC